>RRZU010423242.1_pt1 | contig 11188 bp, 10 predicted proteins | sample 2165561 | NCBI WGS metagenome assembly RRZU01 (sample SAMN10456909, study PRJNA506462) | wastewater metagenome | isolation source: wastewater sludge | place: USA: Moscow, Idaho | reverse complement strand
CGCACTGACCTCCAATTCCATTGAAGAGCATCCGGTTGAGAAACGCCTGGAGATTCTGAACAATGTCATTCAAAATGACTATTCCGATAAAGTCACATTGGAATCGCTGAACAGCAAGGAGCGCATCAGCATTGCCCTGCATCCCGAAGTGGAGCAGGATCTGGCTATGCGGAACCGGCAGGAACAGGACTTGCTCCTGCCATTGGAATCCGATAACAGCCTTGCACCGCACTCTACCGAACAGACCGTACTGCAAGAAGACGAACATATCATCAGAGAACCACAAGAAGGAGCCTTGATTGACGGACGGGACTTGTCATACATCAACGAAAACAAAGGCTGGTACCGGGAAGGAGAACACGGACGTGAAGTGGAAGTGGAAGCCATCGCCGTACAACCAGCAGAAACAGAGGGCAAATACAAGATGACCGCCATTATCAACGGAGAACCCATCACCCATGAAATCAGCCAGAAACAGTACGACAAGTTCCTGGCAGTCGATGACTACCACCGCATGAAGCTCTTTTCCAAGATATTCAACGAAGTGGATATGAAGACCCGTCCCGAAATGAGCAGCGGATTGGGGACGAAGATATTCGCCGCACTTGCCGCAGGTGCGGTTGTGTTGTCGGATGTCGCCCACGGGCTGCACCATCCCTGTCCGGAATTTTACGGAGAGCGTTTCAGTTCCGCACCTCGTCCTTATTTCAAGCCGGGAGTGGACTCGCCGATGGATGTGGCAGCAAGGAACTTTGAAGCGCAGATGAACAAGGAGGTGGCAGAGATGCGCAGAGGATTTTAAGGAATAAAAGGAACACGGAAATGGCAAACGGAGAACTGACATACGATGACTTCCTGCAACGGCTAGACATTCAGGATATACTGATGGACGCAGGCTATCACCTGAACAAGCGTGACGGCTTGCGTTATCCGTCCTATATCCGCACGGACAGCAACGGCACACGCATCCGGGGTGACAAGTTCATCGTCACACCGAACGGCAAATGCTGTTTCCAGCCACCACAGCAAAAGCTCTATAATATCATATCCTTTATCAAGGCATTCCCTGAGAAGTTTGCGGAACACCGGAACGGCGTCTCTCCAGACAGGTTGGTCAACCTTGTCTGCAACAGGCTGTTGAACCAGCCCATCAATGACAGACCTTTGCGTATCATCCAACCCAGACAGGAGAACACTCCGTTCAGGCTGGATGATTACGACATCCACCGTTTTGACGTAAACGACAGGGAGACTCACAAGCGTTTTTATCCCTACTTCAAGAACCGTGGCATCGACATCTTCACACAACGGGCTTTTGCCGACCATTTCTTTCTGGCTACCAGACACCGTTCAGACGGTTTGGCGTATGCCAACCTTGCCTTTCCACTGGTACTTCCCAAAGAGCCGGACAAGATTGCAGGACTGGAGGAACGCGGCCGTCCCAAGATGGACGGTAGCGGAAGTTACAAGGGCAAAGCCGAGGGCAGCAACAGCAGCGAGGGCTTGTGGATAGCCAATTTCAGCGGTGAGCCTTTGCAAAAGGCAGGCGGCGTTGCGTGGTTTGAAAGTGCCTACGATGCAATGGCTTTCTACCAGATACACAGGAATGGTTTTCGGGACAACCCAGACCTTTCCAAGAAAAGCGTGTTCGTCTCCACGGGCGGCACTCCCACCGATATGCAGATTCGCGGTATGCTTTCCGTCACTCCGGATATAAACCACTACTTGTGTTTCGACAACGACAGTGCCGGGCGTGAGTTCGTGAAGAAGTTCCAAGCCATAGCGGAATCCATGCACATCAATTCCGACCGTATAAAAGTCTTTCCCTTGATGCCCTGTTACAAGGACTGGAACGATGCCCTGCTTGGCAAGACAAGCGAGGAATACCTTGACAGCATCAAGGACGCGATTGTCCCATTGGGAGCACCACTCGGTACCACAGGGTATGCAACTGACAAGGAAGAAGAACACCGACAACCAAATATACACAGATAAGAGCCATGCAACAACCGATATACAGAGAGATTTCGCTACGACCGCAAACGGCACAGTTCTTCATTGACGAACTGCCCTTGCTGTTGCTTTGTCCCGTGGGACTGGTCTATGGAGGAATGGAGAACGCCCCTCTTGCATCTATCGCCACCCTCCTTGCCGTTCTCCTTTCCCTCATTTTGATTTACCGGCTTATATACCTGAAACGCATACGCTATCACGTCGGTAGCGAACAGCTGACTGCCGAGCATGGCGTGTTCCAACGCAGTATCGGTTACATCGAATTGTACCGTGTGGTGGACTTCCACGAGCAGCAGAGCCTATTGCAGCAGATTTTCGGGCTAAAGACTGTCACGGTGTTGTCTATGGACAGGACCACGCCCAAGCTGGAATTGACAGGTCTGCCCAAACGAATCAATATCGTGGATATTATCAGAGAGCGTGTAGAGTTTAACAAACGACGAAAAGGAATCTATGAGATCACCAATCACTAAAATAACGATGCTCCTATTCGGCATCATCTTGTCTGTCACGGCGAAGGCGCAGATTGTCACGACCAATCCGTTGGAATATGTGGCATTGGCAGAAGGCAACGAATTGATTCTCGGCAAAGTAAAAGACCAGATGGACGGGCAGAAGAAAACCGCCCTTTTGCAGAATACCATTGCCGCAGAGTTCGAGCAGATGCGCCAGTGGGAGAAGAAATACAACAGTTACCTTAAAACGGTAAGCGGTTTCGCATCCTCGCTGAAAGCCTGTACCCACCTGTACAATGACGGTGTGAGGATTTTTATCTCGCTATGCAAGTTGAAGAAAGCCATCAGCGACAATCCACAGGGTATTGTCGCCGCAATGAGCATGAACAACCTGTATATCGAGACCGCAACCGAACTGGTAACGGTATTCTCCCTGCTCCGTGATGCCGTGGCAAAGGGAGGCAAGGAGAATATGCTTACGGGAGCGGAACGGAGCCAGACCCTATGGGCATTGAACGACCAACTGTCCGCATTCCAAAAGAAACTCAACCTGCTTTACCTGAGCATCAGGACTTACACGATGACTGACGTGTGGAACAACGTGACGGCAGGAATGCTGGACAGGAACAATGGTGAAGTGGCACGAATGGCAATGAACAGGTGGCGCAGGGCAGCAACGGTAAGATAAAAAGATGGAGGAAAGAGAAAATGAGACGGGCAATCTTTATCATAATCACACTGCTGTGCATAGGCGTGAAAGTCCACGCGCAGATAGACCCCACCCTTGCCGGAATGGTTCTCATCTATACCGAAAAGTCCAAGAAGACCTTGAAGAACCAAGAGAAAATCATGCTCCTGCAAACCACCGGACACATCTGGACGAAAGAGGAGGTGGAAGCCGTCACCGACCTGCAACGGGAGTTCAATGATTATCTGGATTCATTCCGTTCGGTCATCAGTTACGCCGCACAGATATACGGCTTCTATCACGAGATAACCCATCTCACGGAAAACATGGGAGAGTTCACCGGGCAACTCAGGAAAAGTCCTGCCAATGCCGTGGCAGTGGCACTCTCCACGAACCGGAACAAGATATACCGGGAACTGATATACAACTCCATGGAAATTGTCAATGACATACGCACGGTCTGCCTGTCAGACAACAAGATGACGGAGAAACAGCGGATGGAAATCGTGTTCGGAATCCGTCCCAAGCTGCAACTGATGAACAAAAAGCTGCGACGGCTGACCATGGCGGTGAAATACACCTCGATGGGTGACGTGTGGGCAGAAATCACGGAACGGGAACAACCCAAAGCCAACAAAGCAGAGATAGCCAGGTCTGCCATGAAACGGTGGAAACGAAGCGGAAAGGCCGGTGCTTTTTAACATAACGGGAATATAAAAACAAAAAGATATGGGATTCTGGAGTTCATTATTAAAGACAGGCGGTAAAGCCGCAGGAGCGACAGGCAAAGCCGTTGGTGGAGCCGTATTGCACCCATCACAGACCTTGCGAGGGGCAGGAAGCGCATTGAAGACGGCAACCGTAGGAGCCGCGGCCGGATATGTCGGCTGGGAGAAACTGACCACCGACAAGAGCGTGGTGCGCATCGTGAGCGATGCCGTCATAGGAGAAGACACCACCAACGCCATCAGCGGCACGGCGAAAGCGGCTACCGAAACGGTAAACAAACTTACCGGCAAAGCCGAACAGACTTTTGACAGCGTGAGCCAAGCGTCAAGTTCGCTCTCTTCCACGCTCGATGGAGCGTCCAATTTTTTAAGTGGTGTTTCCAACGGGAATGCCGGGAATATGTTAGGCAACTTTTTCAGCAACCTCGCGCATGGCAAAGTATCGGGATTAAGCATAGTCGGATTGATTGCCGGGGCATTCCTCGTGTTCGGACGTACAGGCTGGCTCGGCAAGATAGCCGGTATCTTCTTGACCATGATGATGATTGGCAACAACACCCAACGCCAGCAAGAAGCGTCCGTTACCGGCAATCAGCGTCAAGCCCGTCCACAGCAGGAACAGGAGGAACAGACCCATAGCGGAGGAATGAGAAGATAAGACAGTCATAACACAATACTATTCTACAAATGAAATACACGGAAGAAATGATTCTACAGTCCCCAAGCGGCTATTGTATGCCCTTTGAGGAAGAAAAGAATAAAGAAGTAACCTTATCAAAAGGCTACGGGGAACAGAAAGATGCCGTCACCGGAGAGACATCCTTTCATCACGGCATAAACTTCCATGCCAGTCACCGCCCTTTGGCGGCAGTGGCAAGCGGTGTCGTGTCAAGTATCGGTACGGACAAAGAGCATGGTGTATATATTGTCATACGCTATGGCAAATACGAAGTGACCTATGCGCATCTTGCTAATATATTCATCCGTTTCGGACAAAAGGTAAAAGCAGGTCAGACGGTAGCCATCAGTGGAAATGACCTTCACATGGAAGTGGCGTTTGACGGCGAGGAACTGAATCCGATAGAGTTCCTGACCATGCTTTACGGCAATATCCAGGCACTCGGCAAATCGGGACACGGTGCGGCACACGAGTTCACTCCGTTTGACGGTGAGATTAAAACCAGGTACGACCGTGACAAGGAGGAAATCGAGGAACTGATGCTCCGGTTCCTTCCCGTCTATATGGAAGACCTGTTCCGTGGCGAGTACATCGTACCCGAATATACAGAACAGTCCCTGCGTAATGTGTTCACCGTGGGAGCGGCCAAGAACTACTTCTTTGAGTCGATGCCGAGCATGGCAAACCCTTTGGGCATAGGCAGCCGTGCCTTGCCTTTGGCCGGCAAGGTACAGAATCTCCTGATAGCGGACTTTCTCAATTATCTCGCTCTCAGGCACAATGTCTATCTCTCTACCATGAGCGAGGAAGTAAAAAAAAACTTCAATCCGAGGCAGTAGCCAGCAGTGGCATTATCGACCCGTTGTCGGAACTGGAGATAGACGTACAGAGCTTCGATATTCCGAGAATGGTGTCCGTCTATCCCGACCGTGCCGGAGTCCGATGGTGGACGAAAGCATGGTTCAATAACCGGGAGGAAGGCGAACATTCCGTAGAAATCGACCGGATGGCCGCCATCCGTTTCATTCAGGACCGGATAGAAAAGGATGAATGGCTGGAAGAGTTCTTCCCCAAGCAGATGGAGATATACCACAACGCCATAGAACAAACCAAGGAACAACTGTTGAACCAATTGAATTATTAGAATATGGGCGAAATCAGACATACAGAGCGTTTTGCAGAGATAGAAAGGATATTCGGTGACTACTTCAATAGTCACCTTGCCCCTGTCATGCGAGACACGCAGAACTATCTCAACCGCAAACAAACGGAAGAAATGGCTGCATATTCCACCAGTACAGCCGGTATCCTCGGTTCTATGGCGGCAGCCGGTAATCCGATGATGGATCCGTACCAGACACTGAAAGTGACCGGGGAATGGAACTCCAAGACCACGGAGGACTATCTGGAAATGTGCAGGGAGAAGATTGCAAACAATAAGGAGATACAGGCAGACCTCGCATTGTTGGCAAACGAGTGGCGCACAACCGTGGTGGATGAAATCGGCAGGGAAAGATATGATGAACTGTCCGGGCAATTAGGGTGCGACCTCGCTTACGCATATACGGAATACCGTATCGGAGAGTTGATGACGGGCAAGATGGTCAAAGACAATATGCCCAAGTCTTCCGCTGAATACATCATGCGCAAGGCGGCACAGAACACACTTTTCGGGCTGTCATACACATTGAACCAGTCACCGCTTGCCGCAGAAATCGAGCGATGTGGGGAAGCAGCCTACAAACCGTCCAAACTGGAAAAAGGGACAGGCAAAGTCATCGGTGCAAGCATCGATGCCATATCACTCGGCGGTGCGGGAAGCTGGGCGAGCTTCGCCAAATTTGTCGGGGCTGACCTGGCATTTTCAGCACTGACTTCCTCCAAGGACAAAACAGGAAACACTGCATCCGTTGAAGATTGCATCAGCAAGGGCGTATTCGGAAGTGAGAGGAATGTCTTTGACAGATTCCGTAAAGAAGCCAATGAAATTCGAGCCAATGACAATCCTTATATCATCGCCACCAATGAACGGCTGACCAAGAAGATTCCCGTACAGAGTTTTGATTTCAGGGACTGGATGAGCCATAACGCCCAAGCGAAAATGCCGTTTGATTTTATTGCCGGCCAAAAGATAAAAGATGAGCGATATAAGGATATTCCGATGGTCATCGCTCCGGAATACATGGAAACTTATTTGCAGGATATGGAGAAGAAAGAAGAGGTTAAAGGTCAATCCGCGCTTGCAAGCAATCCGGGACAATCGGGAAACACCCATACCGCACAATCCGTCCAACAAGCCAATGAAACGGAAACGACGGAAGAATCAAGGGAAGAAACAGCCATTGAATCAGGACAGAACCGACAGGCAGGACAGCAAACCGCCAATGCCAACGAAAACGGCTGGGGCGATTTTTTCTCAACCTTGGGATTGAGTGGCATGGGAGACATAAGCAAAAATTTGGGTTATGTGCTTGCCATGTTGCCGGATATTCTGGTGGGTATGTTTACGGGCAGGACAAAATCATTGGATTTGGGAGACAATGTACTGCCTATCGCCAGCATCGTCGCCGGCATATTCATTAAGAATCCTATTCTCAAAATGATGATGATCGGACTGGGCGGTGCCAATTTGTTGAACAAGGCGGGACACGAGGCATTAGGATGGGAACGGAATGAAGATAACGGTTTGAATACGGGAAACCGTTCCGTCCGATACCGGGTCTATGCGGACGAACCGCTGAATCCACGGATTTCCGGTCCGATACTGCAAGGGAACAACCTTATCGCAACCATAGACCATGTACCCTGCACCATCCAGTTGCCTGAAAAAGTGGTGTCAGCTTACAATGCCGGGGCATTGCCGCTTAATACCCTTGCCAATGCCATCCTTGTCAAGAGCGACCATACCCAGCAACTGATGTCGCAGAATTACGAAGAGAACGACAGGGAAACGATTGTGCGTACCAGAGGAATACAATAAAACAGCAACAGATATGAAAGAGAAATCACAGTTTGAGAAAAATGCCGCCGACAAACAAGTGGAACTGCTCTCCGGAGCGTTAAACGGGGCGGTCAGTGCGGGCGGCCACTGGCTCAATGCCACAGGAAAGGGCTATCCCAAGTTTTATCCGGCAGGCGTGGCGGTCAGTCCGTTCAACGCCCTGTTCATGGCTCTGCACTCGGATAAGAACGGATGCAAGAGCAACCTCTTCACCTTATATAGCGAAGCAAAGGCAAGAGGCGAATCCGTCAAAGAAAAAGAAAAAGGAGTACCGTTCCTGTTCTATAAATGGAACAAGTACGTGAACAGGAACAATCCCAACGAGGTCATATCAAGGGATGACTACCAAAAACTTTCTCCCGAAGAGAAGAACCGATACAAAGGCGTACACAACAGGGAGATACGCACATTGTTCAATATCGACCAGACTTTGCTGCCCCACGTTGACAGGAAAGCATACGATGACGCATTGGCAAAATACGGCAACAGTGTCGAGCAAGGATTCGGGGAAAAGGAATTGCGTGAGCTCAGGCCGAAATTCAATGCCTTCGTACAGTCTATTTCGAGAAATCTGGCACCGGTTCGCACGGATGGCAGCGGTGTGGCGCATTATGACAGCCAGAAAGACGCGATATATATTCCACGGCAAAAGGATTTCGCACATTACACCGATTACGCGCAGGAGACCCTTCGGCAAATCATAGCAGCCACCGGACACCAGCAACGCCTTGCCCGTGAGGGAATGGTGATGAAAAACGGGATTCCCCCAACAGAGGATGCCGTCAAGCAGGAACGGCTGATTGCCGAAATCGCTTCGGGTATCAAGATGCTGGAAATGGGACTTCCGGCCCGGTTGTCGGACGAGAGTGTCAAACTGGTGGATTATTGGAACCGTGAACTGAAAGAGAACCCTTGTCTGATAGATGCCATCGAGAGCGATGTGAACAATGCGCTGGAAGTGATACGCAAAGCGGAACGGGGCGAAAAAATCGAGTATGCCACCTATCGTAACTACCGCCAGACAGAACAGATGCGGGAGCAAATGCCCAAGCATTTCTTCGTGGCTGACGAAATCAAGAAGCATCCCGACAAGGAAAACAAGACCATTGTTCTGGTCATCGACAAACAAGGCAAGAGTGCCGATGTAATACTCCCTGCCGGTGCATCCTTGGAGGTGAACAACGAAATCAAGGGAATGAGCAAACAGCGCATACAAAGCGCATTGGAGAAAAGCGGCATTGAAAAAGTGCGTTTCTATAATCCGGACGGTGCGTTGGGCTACCGTCCCGATGACCGTTACTTCGCCGAAAAGCAGATAGAGGTGGCGCGTCTGAAAAACTGGGCATTGGAAACACTCTCCACCATCGATGCGCACCCTGCGGTGAAGCATGCTGACAAACCCTGGTTTGAGAAGATACAGATGGTACAGGATGACAAAAACCGCTGGGCTTTATTCATCAAGCCGGAAGGAAAAGCCGGTTACAGCGTCTATCCCGAAAAGGATGACCTGAACCGTTTCTTCACCACGCTGAAACAGTCATTGGATAATATAGACAAGGTGCGTGGAGAACTGGCCAGAAAATACTATGCCCTTGCCGAGAGCAAGCCGGATCTAAAAGTGGACCTGTTCCACACGGCAGATGAAAGCATTGACTTGAACCGCATACAACGAGTGGCCGTGTTCAAGACAAAGAACGGGGCGATACTCTGCGCTCCCACCATTGACAACCGGAAGCCGCAGCCCCGAAGCGTCACACCACAGCAATGGCAACGGATGTGGGTCGCCGAGGACAGGAACAGTTTCAAACAACATCTGGCGGCAACGCTTTTCGCGGACGTGCTGAACAAGAGCCAGGCACAGGAACAGACCTCTTCCGAAAAACAGGAGTCGGAAGTGGAAACGAAAATCAGCCGTGACGAGGAAATCAAGCACGACCAGCCTAAAGAGGAAGTTGAAGAAGAGGAAGAGGTATCAAAAGGAATGCACCGATAAACAGACAAAGCAATGAGCAAGAATAAAGAATATGTGGAGAAATACGCCGAGTTTGCGATGGAACAGATGCGCAAATACGGCATCCCGGCTTCCGTGACCTTGGCACAGGGCATACTGGAGAGCAGCAACGGGCAAAGCCATATGGCCCTGAACGAGAACAACCATTTTGGTATCAAAGCCACTCCGGGGTGGATTGCGCAAGGTGGCAAATACGGCATTTACACCGATGACAAGCCCAACGAGAAGTTTTGCAGCTACGACAGCGTGGGCGATTCTTACGAGCATCACTCCAAATTCCTTGTGGAGAACAAACGGTACGCGGAATGTTTTGACCTGTCTCCTGACGATTACAAGGGTTGGACGAAAGGACTTGCCAAGGCCGGGTATGCAAGTGGCGGCAATTATGCCCAAAGTCTGCAAAAAATCATTGAAGCAAACGGGCTGCAGAAGTATGACCGGATGGTCATGGCAGAAATGAAGGCAAAAGGATTGGAAACAGGAACCGGACAAGCGGTTACGACAAACGCCTATTCATTCCCGGTCGAGCGCGAAGAGTTCCTGTTTGTCACTTCACCGTTCGGAATGCGTACCGACCCCATGAATGCTGACAAGCTGCAAATGCACAAGGGTATAGACATCCGCTGTAAGGGCGATGCGGTGTTGGCTACCGAGAATAACGGCAAAGTGGTGGCAGTAAACCAAAATGCCAAAACCGCCGGAGGCAAGTCCGTAACCATTGAATACGAGAGGGCTGACGGAAGCAAGATACAGAACACTTATATGCACCTGTCCTCTGTTGATGTCAAGGTGGGTGATATGGTGCAAGCCGGACAGAGACTCGGTGTTTCAGGGAATACCGGGACACGGACTACCGGCGAACACCTGCATTTCGGAGTGGCACAGATTACCGCTGACGGACAAAAACGAGACATTGATCCCGCAATCTATCTGGCAGACATTGCCCAAAAGGGAAACATCAAGTTGCAAGCCTTGCATAATGGCAACGACCTGTTGGCTAAATACAAAACGGAGGTTACTGCCACTCCCCAGGAAACAAAATCACAAAGTCCTGAAGAGTGGATGAAGAAACTGTTATCCTCGGAAGACAGCGGTGTCGGACTTTCAGGAACGAATGACCCGATTATGGATATGGTGGTCAAAGCCTTTTCCTCGCTGATGATGCTGGCGGTAGTCATTGACAACAAGAACGAAGAGGAACAGAAAGAAGCCATTTCTGAAATGGCAGGTAGCCGGAAGGTGGAACTGACTTCATTGTTGCCCCACATGAAAAGTTGTGCCCTTGTCATCGGAGAGAACAACAAAGCCGTATTGCAGGCAGACAACGGTATCGTGCAAGTCTCACGGGAACTCAGTACCGTTGAATTGAGCCGGCTGTCCGCCACCTTGAACAATCCGGGACTTACGGAGGAAAGCAAGCGTATGCGAGTGGCAGGAATGGTCAATGCCATTGTGTTGTCACAACAGGCATCCCAGAACTTCGAGCAGGGAATGTCAGAGCAACAGGGCCAGAACGAGCAAATCAGAAGATAATGAAAAGCGTGATGATGGAAATAGGATTGTTGTTTGTCGGACTGTCCCTTGCAGGACTGCATACCCTTGTATGCTACCGG
>RRZU013069158.1_pt1 | contig 11189 bp, 9 predicted proteins | sample 2165561 | NCBI WGS metagenome assembly RRZU01 (sample SAMN10456909, study PRJNA506462) | wastewater metagenome | isolation source: wastewater sludge | place: USA: Moscow, Idaho | reverse complement strand
TACGAAATTATCGATCCTGTCGAGGTGGGTATCAGCGAATCGTCAATCGTTCTGACAGCCCGTAGTGGCCGTGCCGCACTGAAACATCGTCTCGAAGTGTTGGGTGTCGAACTCGACAAAGAAAAACTCGATCAGGTATATCAGGATTTTCTCAATCTGGCCGATAAGAAAAAGGATATCAAAGAAGACGACCTGTTGGCACTGGTTGGGGCGCATGATGGCTTTGGCGACCGTCGCATCAAGCTTGACTTCCTTCAGGTGGTTACCGGTAAGAATCTTGTGCCAATGGCTACTGTCCGTTTGGATATTGCCGGCGAAAAGTTCTCAGCCACCGAATCGGGCAACGGCCCTGTCGATGCAGCCATCAAGGCAGTGAAGGATATTATCCACCGCAAGGTGACTTTGCAGGAGTTTTTGATTCAGGCCATCACCCGTGGAAGCGACGATATTGGCAAGGTTCACATGCAGGTTGAATTCGAAGAGAGTGTTTACAACGGCTTTGGCGCCAACACCGATATCATTACTGCCTCAGTCGAAGCTTTTATCGATGCCCTGAATAAAATCGGGAATAAACAAAAAGCATCGGGTAAAGGATAATTAATTGTCAACTTAAAACAGATTGTTTTGGAACCAAAAACATTATTTGATAAAATTTGGGATGCACACGTGGTTAAACAGATTGAAGAGGGCCCAAGCGTGCTCTATATCGATCGTCATTTTATTCACGAAGTGACCAGTCCGGTAGCCTTCCTGGGATTGAAAAACCGTGGGCAGAAAGTTTTCCGCCCCAATCAAACCATTGCTACCCCCGACCACAATGTCCCCACTGCCAATCAGCATCTATCCATTAAGGATGAACTCTCAAGGAATCAGGTGGAGACGCTTAAACGTAACTGCGACGAACATGGAATTGTTCATCACGGATTGGGAACTGAAGGGCATGGCGTGGTTCATATTATCGGCCCCGAGATGGGCATTACCCAGCCTGGCATGACCATTGTTTGCGGTGATAGCCACACTTCCACCCACGGCGCTTTTGGCGCGATTGCCTTTGGCATTGGTACCAGCGAAGTGGAGATGGTGCTTGCCAGCCAGTGCATCATGCAGCCAAAACCCAAAAAAATGCGCATCACAGTCGATGGAGAACTGAAGCAAGGGGTAACCGCAAAAGATATTGCGCTCTATATCATCAGTCAGATTTCGACCAGCGGCGGAACCGGTCACTTTATTGAATATGCAGGCTCGGCTATCACCAGCCTCACAATGGAAGGTCGTATGACCCTCTGTAACATGAGCATTGAAAGTGGTGCAAGGGGCGGCATGATTGCTCCCGACGAAACCACCTTCTCTTATATGAAAGGACGCCAGTTTGCACCGTCGGGCAACGAATGGGGCAAGGCCGTAGACTACTGGAAAAGTCTGGCCAGCGACGAAGGGGCAGTTTTCGATACCGAATTGCATTATCATGCCGACGATATCGAACCAATGATAACTTATGGTACCAATCCCGGAATGGGCATTGGCATTACACAAGCAATTCCTACGGGCGAAGGCTTAACAGGTACCGATAAACTCACTTTTGAGAAATCGCTTGGCTACATGGGGTATTCGGCTGGAGAAAAAATGGAGGGCAAACCGGTCGATTATGTCTTTATCGGAAGTTGTACCAACGGCCGTATCGAAGATTTTAGGGCTTTTGCCAACTTTGTGAAGGGGCGCAGGAAAGCTGACAATGTTACGGTTTGGGTTGTTCCAGGTTCAAAAGCCGTTGAACGGCAGATTATCGCTGAAGGAATCGATAAGATCTTGATTGAGTCTGGCTTCGAACTTCGCCAACCGGGCTGTTCGGCTTGTCTGGCAATGAACGACGACAAAATTCCGGAAGGGAAATATGCTGTTTCCACGTCGAACCGTAACTTCGAAGGCCGCCAGGGTCCCGGTGCCCGTACGTTGCTGGCCAGTCCGCTTACAGCAGCAGCAGCAGCAGTAACTGGCGTAATATGTGACCCGCGAACACTTTTGTAAAATAATCAAGAGTTGCTAATCTCGAATATTTGAATTTAAGAAAAGGTGTAAGGCAAATGGCCCATAACTTCCGTCAATTCTGATATTCTAACATTCATATCTTCTAAAAAATTAAAAATGTCTTACGATAAATTCACAACCCTCACCTCGACAGCAGTGCCGCTACCTATCGAAAATGTTGATACCGATCAGATTATTCCGGCCCGGTTTCTGAAAGCGGTTGAACGAAAAGGGTTTGGCGATAATCTTTTTCGCGATTGGCGTTACGACAAAGCCAACCAGCCCAAAGCCGATTTTGTACTGAATAACCCGATTTACTCCGGCAAAATTTTAGTTGGCGGTAAAAACTTCGGCAGTGGTTCGAGCCGCGAACATGCCGCATGGGCGATTTACGATTACGGCTTCCGCGTGGTAGTGTCGAGTTTTTTTGCTGATATTTTTAAAGGAAATGCCCTCAACAACGGTTTATTACCGGTGGTTGTTCCGGCAGAATTCCTCGACAAAATTTTTGCAGCTATTGAAAAAGATCCCTCGACCACTTTCGAAGTGAACCTTGATCAACAAAAATTCACGATGTTGGCTACCGGCGAATCGGTGGGTTTCGACATTAATCCTTACAAAAAACATTGTTTGACCAATGGACTGGATGATATCGATTACCTGATTGGCATGAAAAACGATATCAAGTCTTTCGAAACGGCGAAATAGGAAGAAGAGAGAAAGTCATAAGGTGGCCATTCAGTAGTCGGTTGCGCTTGTCGCGTAGATAACAATAACTGATAGGTCGACGACTTTTCATTTTATCTGAACACAATGGAAAATAAAGTATACATTATGGATACAACCCTGAGGGATGGCGAACAAACCTCGGGAGTGTCGTTCTCGGAAACGGAGAAACTGAATATTGCCAAGATTTTGCTCGATGAGGTGAAAGTCGATTATCTCGAAGTGGCTTCTGCCCGTGTCTCCGATGGCGAGTTACGGGGTGCCCGCAAAGTGATTGAGTGGGCTATGCAGGCGGGTTATGCCGATAAGGTTGAGATTCTCGGGTTTGTCGATGGCGGCAGTTCGCTCGAATGGATTGCACGCGCCGGCGGCAAGGTAATCAATCTGCTTACCAAGGGTTCGTTGCGCCATGTCACGCAACAATTACGCAAGACACCCGAAGCGCATCTGGCCGATATTAAAAATTCGGTAAAGCTGGCCGGCGAAATGGGTATTAGGGTGAATGTTTACCTCGAAGACTGGTCGAATGGGATGCGCAACTCGCCCGAGTATGTCCACTTTATGCTCGACGGGATGAAGAGCGAAAATATCAGTCGTGTGATGTTGCCCGATACGCTTGGGATTCTTAATCCGATGGAAACCTATCAGTTTTGTAAAGAGATGATTGATTCGTTTCCGACCCTGAAATTCGATTTCCATGCCCACAACGATTACGACTTGGCCGTAGCCAATGTCGATGCAGCCCTGCGTGCCGGTATCAATACCATTCATACCACCATCAACGGGTTGGGCGAGCGGGCCGGCAATGCACCGCTTTCGAGCGTGGTAGCGCTGCTGAATGACCACATGAAACGTCCCAATTCAATTGTCGAGCGGAAACTCAATATGGTGTCGCGGTTGGTCGAAACTTTTTCGGGCATCCGTATTCCGGGCAACAAGCCGATAATCGGCGAGAATGTTTTTACCCAATGCAGCGGGGTACATGCCGATGGCGACAACAAAGACAATCTTTATTACAACGATTTGCTTCCTGAACGTTTTGGCCGAACCCGTAAATATGCTTTGGGCAAAACTTCGGGCAAAGCCAATATTGCCAAAAACCTCGAAGAGATGGGCATCCGTCTCGATCCTGAAAACTTGAAGCGGGTAACCGACAAAGTGATTGAACTGGCCGATAAAAAAGAGTCGGTTACCTCAGAAGATTTGCCTTATATCCTGTCGGATGTGTTGAAAAGCGAATCGATTTCTGAGCACATCACCCTGAAAAATTATGCCATCTCTCATGCCCTTGGGCTCAGGCCTATGGCCACTGTCAGCATCGATATTGATGGGGCTCTTTATCAGGAAGCATCGTCAGGCGACGGGCAGTACGATGCCTTTATGAACGCGCTGCGAAAAATTTATCAGAAACAGAATAAGCCTTTCCCGGCGCTGGTCGACTATGTGGTTACCATTCCGCCCGGCGGAAAAACCGATGCACTGGTCGAGACCCTGATCACCTGGAAAATGGGGCGCGAATTCAAAACACGCGGCCTCGATCCCGACCAAACAGCTGCTGCCATCAAGGCTACCATGAAAATGTTAAACTTTATCGAAAACGACAATCAGATTTTTTAATAGAAAACCCTCTACATAATTCTTTGTAAAAACCAGATGAAAATAGCAACACGTTCTCTTTTTTTATTGACACTGCTTTTGCCTCTCGCCCTGTCGGGACAGGAACCTCAGACCAAAAGCGAGAGGGTTGCCCAGCTCTCGCAGGAGCTAAAACAGAGTGGCAGCAACGAAATCCGCCTCAATATTCTCACTTCAGTGGCCGGCCTTCCCGAAATCGACTACGAATATTTTGCTGCCGACAACATGGGCGTTGGTTTTGCACTGGCCTTTTCGCTCGAAAGCAAGGACGATATGGCATTTCGATACATGGCTATGCCTTATTACCGGCTTTATTTTGGCCAGAAGAAAGCTTCCGGTTTTTTTATTGAAGGAAATATGGCCTTAATTGGGGTGTACGACGATAAAGATTTAATTTATGTCGATCCCGATAGCGGCACGTCGGTCTATTTCGACCCGCAGTTTACCGATAACTTTGGAATGGGTTTTGCAATTGGCGGAAAATTCCTGGCCCGCAACGGTTTTATTGGCGAAATTTATGCCGGAATGGGTCGTGTCTTTGGCGATTCTGCCGCCGAAGCCTATCCGAGAATAGGCATTTGTCTGGGCAAACGTTTTTAAGAAATAAAGAAATCAAATAACGATAAAAAAATGAAACTGAATATTGCAGTACTTCCCGGTGACGGAATCGGGCCTGAAATTATTGAACAAGCGCTGAAAGTGGTCAAAGCAGTGGCCAAAAAATATAACCATCAGCTCGAATATCAATTCGGGCTGACAGGTGCAACAGCCATCGATCAGGTAGGCGAGCCCTATCCCGAAGCGACCCACCAGCTTTGCATGGCTTCCGATGCCGTGCTTTTCGGGGCCATTGGCGACCCCAAATTCGACAACAACCCCAAGGCTACCGTGCGCCCCGAACAGGGTTTGCTGGCCATGCGGAAGAAGTTGGGATTGTATGCCAATATCCGTCCGGTCGAGACTTTTGAATCGCTGTTGCACAAATCGCCTTTGCGGCGAGAGCTGGTTGAAGGGGCCAACTTTGTGGCCATTCGCGAACTTACCGGAGGCATCTATTTTGGAGAGAAAGGGCGCAAGGACAATGGCAATACCGCTTTCGATACCTGCACTTACACCCGTGCAGAGGTGGAACGAATCCTGAAACTGGGCTACGAATTTGCACTGAAACGCAACAAAAAACTGACGGTAGTCGATAAAGCCAATGTGCTGGAGAGCTCGCGCCTTTGGAGAGAAATTGCACAGGAGATGGCCCCCAACTATCCCGATGTTACCACCGAGTATATGTTTGTGGACAATGCCGCCATGCAAATTATTCAGTGGCCGAAGAATTTCGACGTGATGGTCACCGAAAATATGTTCGGCGATATCCTCACCGACGAGGCCAGCGTAATTACCGGTTCGCTCGGGCTGCTCCCATCAGCCTCTATCGGCATCCATACCTCGGTTTTCGAACCTATTCACGGCTCGTACCCGCAGGCGGCCGGCAAAAATATTGCCAACCCGGTGGCCACCATTCTTTCGGCAGCCATGATGTTCGAATATGCCTTCAATCTGGCCGAAGAGGGAGCCATCATCCGCCAGGCAGTAGCCGCTTCGATGGCCGAAGGGGTCGTAACCATCGATATTGCCGAGGGCAAAGCCAGTTCAACCTCCGAAGTGGGCGACTGGATTGCCGAATGGGTAAGAAAAAAATAAAACGAACCATTGGCATATAGTAATCCCCGGTAGCGAAATCTCGTTGCCGGGGATTTTTATATTGGGTAAGTGTGTCAATCAAACAAAAATTGAAGCATGGTAAACCTAACCCAATATTTTGGGATAATTATCGGGTTATAATAAAGTTATTTACTTGGATTAAAGTTCGAAACAGCTGCTTTAGCTATCCTTTTTGTTGGTTTATGCCAATAATTCGATGAATAAAACAGCGAAACCGATGTAAAAAGCAACGATTTTGAGATGTCGAACTTTAAATTCGATGGTTTTATCATCAATTTCGATGGTTAAAACACAAAAATCGTTGAATAAACCAACGATATAATCATCCGGATGTACAATTTCGTTGGTTTATACCATGATTTAGGTATCAAAAGCAAGGAAACCGATGAAAAAAGCAATAAGAAGTATGGCTTTTTCGCAGAAATTGATGTAAATTAGTTGAAAATAAGGTTTTATATCCTAAAAAAGCTTGTTATGGAAAAGCCCGATGTTGTTTCGATGGTTAGGCGCGAGATGAAAAAAAGAGGATTGAGCGAAGCCTATCTGGCACGCCACCTTCGGCTAAACCCTTCGACCGTGCATACCATGCTCAAACGCCAAACCATGCAGGTAAACCGGCTCATTGAATTCTCCGAACTGTTTCAGTACAATATTTTTCGCGAAGTGGCCGAAAAATTGCCCATTGCCACTCCCGATTATCGCGACAGCAGCGAGGCAGAGGCGCTACGCAAACGGGTATCGGAACTCGAACTCGAAGTGCAGGTGCTCCGGCAAACCTTCCGCGACCTGGGAATAAGCCTGCTACAGGTTAAATCGCCGGGGGTGTAATTCAAAACCCCGGCAGTAAAATAAATCCTGCCGGGGTTTTGAATATCAGACAATAATTAAAATGTTTGCCCCAGAATATTGGGGTGTTCGTGATAGATTTTAATTATCAGCTCTCCGAAAAGGGTGTTGGCCCATGCAAACCACGAACGGGTAAAATCGGCCGGGTTATCTTTATGGAACGATTCGTGCATAAAACCGGTGCCGTTGTGGGTGGCTTTCAGCATTTGCAAACAATGAACAATCTCTTTCTCGTCGACCGAAGTCATGGCGCGCAGAATAATGCCCATTGGCCAGATACGCTCTTTGCCCGAGTGCGGGCTGGCTTGCCCTTCGGCTGCTTTTCCTTTTAAATAGTAAGGATTACTGTCGCTTAGCAGAAATTTACGGGTATTTCGGTAGGGCAAATCATTGGGTTTATGGGCACCAAGGTAGGCGAGCGACATTAGCGACGGCACATTGGCATCGTCCATATAAAGGCGGTTCCCATAACCATCGACTTCGTAAGCATACATCTCGCCGAAATCGAGGTGCGGGGCCAGCGCCTGTTTTTTGATAGCGGCAAAGAGTTCGTTCGAGAAATCGCGGCACTGTTTGGCATAGGCGCTATCTTTCAGCACCGTTCCATAGATATCCGATAATTGTTCGAGCGAGATGGCAGCGAAAATATTGGAAGGTATCAGGTATGGAAAGTCGGTTGCATCGTCCGACGGGCGGAACATTGAGCAGATAAGCCCGGTATATTTCACCGGCCGACCGGTTCCCGAGAAGACCGGGGCATCCATCATGGCGTTGGTGGTCCGTATAAAACGATAGGGCGAAGTCCCATCTTTGCGTTGCTCGGTACGGAAAGTCTTTACGATAAGCCGCATGGCTTTGTCCCAGTTTTTATCGAAGATGGTCGAGTCGCCGGTGAGCTCATAGTAGCGGCTCGAGAGCCTGACCACATAACAAAGCGAATCGATCTCCCATTTACGTTCGTGAACGCCGGGCGCAGCTTTGGGCAGGTCGCTGCTCCATTCCGAAACCTTGTTCAAATCTTTGTAAAAGGCATTGGCATAGGGGTCGGTGAGTACACATTTCACCTGACGGTTTACCAAACCATGGATAAGCGCTTTCAGTTGATTGTCATTCTTTATCAATGGCATATATGGCCATACCTGAGCGGTCGAATCGCGCAGCCACATGGCATCGATATCACCGGTAATAATAAACGTGTCGGGTTTTCCATCAATCACTTCGTAATCGACAGTGGTGTCGAGGGTGTTGGGGTAACAATTCTCGAACATCCAAGCCACCTCCTTGTCGGCAATTGCTGCTTTTACCTGCTGAATGGTTTTTTCAACCTCTTCGCTGATAAAAGTGCGTTTATCGGGCGACGGCCGGTTCGAAACAAAAGGCTGGTCGGATGGAAATAATGATGAGCCGAATGCTGCCGAAGGGGCAACGGCCAGTCCACCATACAATAGGGTGTTGTTACGGATAAAATTACGTCTGTCCATTTTCATTATCGGTTTAAAAGCTTTTTTCAATTGATGATAAAGCAGCGGCAGCAGTTGTTGTTGCAGCTGATTGGGATGCAAGATAACCAAAAAATAGCCTGAACCGGAAGTCAAATTTATCTTGCTTGAATATAGTTTGGCTTCCGCATATTTGCAGATACCCGAAACATGATATGGCTCAGCAAACAAATTGGTTCGATAGTTGTAAAAAAGATTCCCGATGACCGGCGAATTATTTTGATGGTTCCGTTACGACTCTCCGATTACTTTAAACCCCGGAACTTTTCTGGCCTGTGCGGCTTGCTCAAAGGCATAGGCCAAACGGATTAATACCGGCTCACTCCATGCTTTCCCGAAAAAAGAGAGCCCCAATGGCAGCCCTTTGTAAAACCCCATTGGAACCGTGATGGATGGATATCCGGCAATGGCTGCTGCCGACGAGCTGCCTCCGGTATAATGGTCGCCGTTAATGCAGTCGATATTCCACGATGGCCCGTTGGTTGGGGCAATTATTGCATCGAGTTGGTGTTCTTTCATTATTTTATCGATGCCTTCCTGTTGGGCAAACCGCTTCGAATCGGCCAGCGCTTGTTGGTAGGCTTCGGCCTCGAGGTTTGTGGTAGCCTGGGCTGCCAGCATGAGTTCCTGCTCAAACCAGGGCATCTCTTTACTATTATTTGCGATGTTGAAAGCGATAATTTCCTCCATATTCCTGGGCTTTGCCAATGGGTGGGTGGCCAGGTACCGGTTCAGGTCGGCCTTGAACTCGTATAGCAATACGGTAAACGATGGCTCATCCCATTTTTTATCGCTGTCGAAAACTACAGGGTCGATAATTTCAGCTCCCAGCTTTTTTAGGGTCTCGATGGCTTTTTCAAAACGCTCTTCGGTGCCCCGTATGGCCGACATTGAGCGGGCAATACCAATCCGGGCACCCTTCAACCCATCGGCATCGAGATATTGGGTGAAATTGTTCTCTATTTTACCCGGCTCAACCAGGGGTTTAGCATCCTTCTCGTCGTGAGCGGCAAGGGCTCCAAGCAGAATGGCAGCATCGGTCACTGTACGGCACATTGGACCGGCAGTATCCTGACTATGGGCGATTGGAATAATCCCCCTACGGCTCCAAAGACCGAGGGTTGGTTTAATGCCGACAATGCCGTTGATCCCCGAAGGGCAAACAATCGATCCGTCGGTTTCGGTTCCGATTGCTATTGCACAAAGATTGGCTGAAATAGCTGCGCCTGAACCTGAACTGGAGCCGCAAGGTGAGCGATCGGGCGAAAAAGGGTTTCTCGTTTGTCCGCCGCGGCCGCTCCAACCACTGCTCGACCTGGATGAACGGAAGTTGGCCCATTCGCTAAGGTTGGTTTTGCCCAGGATAACAGCCCCGGCCGCACGTAATCGGGCAACGATAAAGGCATCTTCAGGGGCGATGTTTCCCTCGAGGGCAAGCGAGCCTGCTGTCGTTTGCATTTTGTCGGCAGTATCAATATTGTCTTTTATCAGAACCGGGATACCGTGAAGCAATCCCCGCACTTTGCCTTCTTTGCGCTCGCCGTCCATTTGCGCAGCAATAGACAGGGCATCGGGATTGAGTTCGATAATTGAATGAATGATGGGGTCGACTGCGGCAATGCGTTCGAGGTATGTTTTACAGATTGCCTCCGATGTCATTTCGCCCGATTCCATTTTTTGTTGAAGTTGCTGAATGGTTAGCTCGTTAAGCTCAAAAAACGAAGGATCGAATGTTTTTTCGGCAACAGACTGATTGGTTTGAGTACAGGCAGCCATACCGGTTGCAGCCAGCACTGCACTTCCGATGGCTGTTGTTTTAAAAAAATGACGTCGTTTCATAGGCGAATGGGAATTGAATTTGAGGTTTAAATAACCATTTTCCTGATTAAAATACAAGGGTCCGAAAAGGGTGGGCTGCTTTTTGTGCTGTTGTCAAAATGTCTTTTATTTGTCTGATGGAAAAAACTTGCACCCATGGTTGGTAAACTACTGCAAACCCTTTCGAAAGTTGGGATCAATGCCTTTTTCTTCTTATTGATAGCCACGATTGTGCTGGCCTGGTTCTTTCCATCGTATGGCACGCCCGAAAGTGTGTTTCAATTGCCGCGAATCGCGTCGTGGGGCGTTTCGCTGATCTTCTTCTTTTACGGGCTGAAACTTAGTCCCGAAAGCCTTCGCAACGGATTAAGCAACTGGAGGCTTCACCTGGTGGTACAACTCTCTACTTTCGTGCTTTTTCCGCTGATTATCCTGTTGCTCAGGCTGGTTTTCCCCGATTATTTTGCCGGGCTTATCGGTTTGGGTATTTTTTATCTCGCAGCACTTCCGTCAACTGTTTCATCGTCGGTGGTAATGGTTTCCATTGCCGGGGGGAATATGGCGGCTGCCATTTTCAATGCCAGTGTGTCGAGCATTATCGGTATTTTTATCACGCCGCTATGGATGAGCGGGATTATGGAAAAGGCTAACGCCGGTTTCGATATCGGGCATACCATTTTAAGACTCTGTCTGGAAGTTCTATTGCCCGTAGTGCTGGGTTTGCTGATGCACCATCGTTTGGGAAAGTGGGCCGGGCAGCATAAAATGGCCCTCCGTAACTTCGATCAGTTGATTATCCTGCTGATAGTCTATACTTCGTTTTGTGAATCCTTCTCGGGCAATATGTTTACCAACTTTTCGTTTGCCGAAATCGGTTTTCTGGCGTTGATGATGCTGCTTTTTTTCTTTGTGGTTTTTGGTTTG
>RRZU012652529.1_pt1 | contig 11189 bp, 16 predicted proteins | sample 2165561 | NCBI WGS metagenome assembly RRZU01 (sample SAMN10456909, study PRJNA506462) | wastewater metagenome | isolation source: wastewater sludge | place: USA: Moscow, Idaho | reverse complement strand
CAGCAAACCCGTACTCTGGTCACGCTCTTCCTTTGCGGGCTCTTGCGGCGGTGCGCCGTTAGAGGAGATCAAGCAATACAATCAAAACCAGCGGGGCTGACGCCCCGGCGAAATACCCCTCCCACCTACGTCGGAGGGAGTCCCCTTTCGCATTTAAGATGGGCCAAGATGAGGCTCACACTCAGCCGGGATCGGCCCAATCAGACGGACCTCATCGCCCTGCTGCACGACCGGCAGGCCCAGCGCTCGCCCGGCCCAGAAATTCAGTTCAGCCATGCTGAGGTCTTCGACCTTCACACGCACTCCAGTCATTCCCTCTGTCATACCTGCTACTCCTCTGCTTGTGTTTCGGGCTCGCATTGAGCCTGTCTATCAGGCCACATTGGGTACCACGCCGTTTGGCCAGGCCGACGCTGGATAGGTGACGGTGAAATGGGTCAGCTCAGCAATGGCTTGCCGGTGGGACATACTCAGCCGATATGCGCAGTAGGCAGACCACGCATTGCGCGGCAGCTCGTCAATCTCAGCTCGCGTTACCCAGACGCTACGCCCGCGACTAACAATTTGCACCACTTTTTCCTGCTCCATATGACTCACCTTTCGCTGTGACTATCATGACATCAGCTTACCCTTTATGGTCAATCTGTGCGAGCATTTTTCACCCTATGCGCTGGCATCATTCGACTGCCATCAATGCTCTCAGAGAATAACTATCCCCATCAATGAAAAGACCGGTCGGGTGGTGGGCGGCCTTGTTGCACAAATCGGGGAACTATCTAGCCAAGTGGTGATCTGATCTCCCGGATCAATCACCGAGCACAGTCGATGGGCAAGTCAAAACACAACATCACCAACTGGAAAGAATATAACCAAGCGTTGGTACAACGCGGGTCGCTGACCATCTGGATGGACGAGCATACTATCAAGCAGTGGCATTGCCAGACTCATCATGGGCGGCGGGGTCGTGGCTTCCACTACAGCGATACTGCCATCGAGACGGCACTCATGCTCAAGGGCGTATTCAAGCTCCCACTGCGCGCCCTAGAGGGGTTTATAAACTCGCTGTTTAAGCTGATGCAGGTGCCCCTGACATCACCGGACTACAGCAGCATCAGCAGGCGGGCCAACACGGTGGAGGTCAAGTACCGGTTGCCCAGCCAAGGGGCTGTCGCCCACTTGGTGATTGATGCGACCGGGCTGAAGGTTTATGGCGAAGGTGAGTGGAAAGTCCGAAAGCATGGCAAGGAGAAGCGGCGTGTCTGGCGTAAGCTTCACTTGGCAGTGGATGCCGCCACCCATGCGATTATCGCCGCCGAGGTTAGCCTCGAGACGGTGGCAGACAACGAAGTGTTCCCCAGTTTGCTCAACCCGTTACGACGCAAGATAGAGCAAGTCAGTGCGGATGGGGCTTATGACACGAAAGCCTGTCATGCCCTACTCAAGAAGAAGGGGGCCAAGGCCACTATCCCACCGAGAAAGAATGCGGCACTGTGGGAAGAGGGGCATCCGCGCAATGAAGCGGTCACTGCCCTCAAGGCGGGAGAGCTGGCGCAGTGGAAGCAGGCCTCTGGCTACCATCAACGCTCTAAAGCCGAGACAGCCATGTACCGAGTCAAGCAGCTCATCGGTGCAAAGCTGAGCCTGAGAAATTACAACGCGCAGGTAGGTGAAGCACTGGCGTGGGTGAAGGCTATCAACAGGATGACGGGGTTAGGTATGCCTGTACGACAACAGGTCAACTGAGCGAAATCGGCGCCTGAGAGACTGCTGTCCTGCTTTGGAATTGTGCAACAAGGCCGTGGTGGGCTATCAGGCTGTTGTGGCAGCCTTTGAGCAGATGCAGGCGGAGGTGCAACATGGATAGCAGCCAAGAGAATCTGGACCTGTTCGCCGAGGACCATGAATCCTTGGGGCAGTTGGTGGACCGGTTGGATCAGATCCCGGCGGCCGAGCTGACTGCCAAATGGCCCAAGGCACTGGCCGAGCTGGTCGATGTGCTTGCCTGTGAACTTGGGCGCGGCGGGATGGCGGCGGATAAGGCCTTGGCCCAGGCCCGCAAGCTGGCATTGGTGCAAGCTCACTATATGGGGGGGCGTGCCTACTACATCCCAACCGGCGATCATCTCAAGGCCGCGCTGCGGGACAGAGCGATCTGGGATGAGTTCAATGGCCGTAATATCGACCAATTGGCCCGCAAGCATGGCCTATCGGTGCCTCAGACCTATGCGGTGGTGGCAGAGCAACGGCAACTGACTAAGAAACGTGTACAGAAGGATTTTTTTGAATGAAAGTTCAATGAATGTATCTTGTCGGTGTGACGGACATACAAATTCGTGATTCAAGGCAAACAGCTTGAGTTCAGGAAGTTTAGTTTAGGTTAATACAATTTATTCACATGACGGTCTTCGTCAGAGGAGTATCAGAATGATCAATGGCTTGCGTTTCGAGGGGCGGCGCTTCGAGCAGCAAGAGGTAGAAGGCGAGCAGTTTAGTGGCTGCAGCTTCGTTGGTTGCGATTTTTCCCGGTTGAATTTGAGTGAGTGTCGCTTCGTTGACTGTAGTTTTTATGATCGGGAACAGGAGCTCAGTTGTCAGCTGCAAGCATGTAATCTGCGTGAGGCGAGCTTCCTACGCTGTGATCTGACCCTAGCGAACTTGAGTCACAGCCAGTGCTTGGGGTTGGAAATGCGTGACTGTCAGGCAATGGGGATTAATTTCTCCCGTGCCAGCTTCGTCAACCAGATTACCCTTAGAAGTTACTTCTGCGACGCTTATTTGACCGGTAACAACTTTAATTACGCCAACTTCGAAGGTTGCTTGCTGGAAAAATGCGAGCTCAGTGGCAACCGGTGGAATGGAGCGAATTTGCAGAGAGCATCTTTGGCTGGATCTGATCTGAGTGATTCAGAGTTTGGACAAATAGAATGGACCAGCTTTAATCTGCAGGGGTGCGATCTGCGAAATAGTGATCTGTCTGGGTTGAATCCGCGACGAGTTAATCTAAACGGGGTAAAAATAAGTGAATATCAGCAGCCAGAGTTGCTGGAACAGCTAGGTATTATCGTCTTCCCCTGATCCCTCTGTCATTTCAGAGTTACCTTTCTAACCCACCATAAACCCGCCCCATTAAGGCCCCTCGGTACGCTGCGATAACGCAGTTTATCGAGGGGCCATAAAAAAGGGCCTCCACCATGGGGGCCCTATGTCATCTGCGTTGTGCTGGCCAGCTGGCCACCGCGTTACCAGGGTGAATCTTTCCCCCGGAGAGCATCATTGTCTTTGGCGGACTACAGCTGGGTGATCTGCCTCGCTGCGAGCACCGCATTGATCAGCGCCTGCTTGGCCATCATGAGGTCGATGCTGGGGTCTTTGAAGGGATTACCCTCTTCCTCATTGGTCAGCGTATCCGACGCTGCGACGGTTAAGTTGTCGTCCACTTGCTGGTCAGGTAGCCGCACCAGATAACGTGACAGCTCAATGATGGTCGGGTAGATCCCGGTGGTGTTCAGAAACTCATCCTTCAGGACCGCCACCTCGCGTCGCGCCGGTTCATAGCGCAGTGCGGACAGATAGAACCCCAGTGCCTGACACATAGCTTGCTGGCCGAACTCACCCTGCAGAATGCACTCTTTGATGCTGGCGAAGGCGGACGGATGGCTGAATACCTCAGTGAGTGGCTGATCCTGGGGCAAGTCAGGCAGTAACTCCGGTAGCAGTCCCACGTCTTTGAGGTCGCTGATTGACCCGTCCATCTTGCCGGACGTCACCAGCACACTGATAGCCTGGGTCATGCTCTGGATGCGCTTGTTGGGCTGTACCCCAAGGTTTGTCAGCAGGTAGTCACCTCGGGCTTGCATCACGGTTACGTTGTCATCCGTTGGTGATGACATGGCATAGATTTCCGCCACCATCATCGGCGCATAGAGCTTCCACGCATCACTCATAGAGTTACTGGCCTGCGTGCTGGCGCAGACCAATAGCCCCGCAGTTATCGCCGCTAGTCTGATACGCATAGATACTTCCTTTCGCTATCGAGGTCGAAATACTGGGAATAGCGGACGTCAGCCTGTGGCTGCACCGTCGTCACCGCTGTCTCAGTCACCGACTCAATGGATAGGGTTGTGCCCTGGTCGTGTTCTCCCAGCGCCGTGTGACCCGTTACCGTGTCTGCCCTGGACAACCACTCCAGCTTCAACCGTTCTGCCACATCTGGCAGCGACTCCTCAGACGTCACCGGATCGCACAGATGGTCGCTATTGAGATCGACCGGCGGAAGCGCCGCCAATGTCGAGACGAGCAGTAGTGTCGCTATCTCCATGTCTTCCCCCCTTTGGTCAATGGCAAGGGTCCATCCTCAACACGCATCGTTGTAACTTGCGACAGAGATCCTTGTCTAGCCTATTTTGCCCGCTCATCTTATATTGATATAAGACTGATGCTTAACGATAATCTTATGCGTTTCTGTAAAAAAGGGGTTTGATATGAAAAGTGCTCCCTCCAAGAAAACTGTCTCTAATCCTTCCAGTGGTGCTCCGGAGGCGTTTTTCCTCCTCTCGCTGTTTGGTCTGCTGGCGGTCGGCTTCGGTTTTCTGTTGTCCAACCAACAATTCAACATGATGACCGCGTCGCTCATCGTGTTCGCCGGAACCCTGCTGCTCTACCGCAAGAACCGGGTTCAGCTAACCTGGAAGGCTGCCATCGCTGCCTTGGCACAGAAGGCGTGAGCACGAATTTCCGTCACGGACAGAGGGGGCTCATAGCCCCCTTTTGGTTTGCGGCGGTGGGTAAACGGTCTTATCCACGAATGTGTTACCACGGCGTTAGATATAGATAACGATGACGCCCACCATTAGTTATCGGTATTTGTGAAAGGAGTTGTAATTATGCACAGCAATGAGGGACAGCCCACTCCCCAGCAGCACCAGAAGTGGCCTGTTCTGAACCCCATCGAGGTGAGAACCCGGACCGTCACTGCGTCACCCTTGCTTTTCTCGATGGTGATTGTCAGTGCGATCGTTTGGCTTATCCTGATCTGGATGATCTCACTGGACTATATCCTGACGAAGGCGGCTCCCAGTGCCACCGTCGAGATGTGCTTCTTCGTGCTCACCGTGCTGATCACCTTTGCGGTGATGATTAACCGCTACGTTTTCTTCTCGCCGGATAACCAGGTGGTGGTGGAAGATCGGCTCTTTGGCCAGGTCATGTACCGCCGCTCTCTTACCCTGATGTCCAGCGAGGACGTCAAGGTGGAGATCTTCGCCGGGAGCTGGTACGTGTTCGTCACCAACTATGGGATTCAACCCCAGCTGATCACCCACGCCCGCGCTGACTCCCAACTGGCCATGGAGCTGGTTGTGATGTTCGAAGAACACAATAGCGCCATGCCCGAGGCCACCGCATGAAACGAACCCTCACCCTTCTGCTGCTGGCTTCGCTGTCCATGGCGGGCACCGTCACGGCAGCATCTGACGACACGGAACTCAACGCCATCGCCGCCAAGATGAAAGCCCGCAACATCGCGGTCGACAAAGTGCAGCGCCTGAGCAAGCACCTCATCGAGATGTCCATCAACGGTGAGACGGTCTATGCCACCCCGGACGGCGACATCATGCTGTTTGGCCAAGCCGTGCAGTTCGATAAGAACAACCGCCCGACCAACCTGACGGTGGCGGCGAGCTGGCGGCAGGCCGAAACGATGATTGCCGACGGCACTGCCATGACCTTCAAGGCCCCCAAAGAGAAGGCCAGTGTGGTCGTCTTCACTGACGTGACATGCGGTTACTGTCAAAAATTCCACTCCCAAGTGCCTGAGCTCACCGCCAAGGGGATCACTGTCCATTACGTTGCCTACCCCCGCAGTGGTCCCGGCACCCCTAGCTTTGAAAACATGAGCTCTGCGTGGTGCGCGGCCGATCCGCGTGAAGCCATCTCCGCCTTGTTCCTTGGCGGACAGGTGCCGAACGCCAAGTGCGCCAAGGGCAATGCAGTTGATAAGGGGTGGGCATTGGGCCAGAAGGTCAGCCTGCAAGGTACCCCGACCCTAATGCTGCCTGGTGGTCATCTGGTGACGGGCTATCACTCCGTGGAGGACATTATCAAAATGCTGGCCGTTCCCACCGCTTGATCCTGCGCGTTCACTCCTCCAAGGGCCTTCTCGCGGGGCCCTTTTCTTTCTCCGTTTTCACCTCACTCCGGGTGCGGCCATCAAGGGCGTCTTGTCCGACCTACGCCCTCCTCCAGGCCCGGCTCGTCGGCCGCGCGGACAGGCTCAGAGTCCACGAAGGACGGCAGCTACGCGCCGTGCTCCCTGGTGGCAGCCTTCTCCAATCCTTGGCACCCGGTTTCGTGATTATCTGGGTCAACCGCTTGACTTCATAAACGCTTACATATAGCGTTTATGTATAGTTAACATGTTTTCGGAGGTCACATGATCGCGGGTCTTGAACTCACTACTATCACCGCCCAGTTCCAGGGCCAGACCGTGAATGCCGCACAAGCCAACCCGTACAGCCTTCAGGCTGTTCAGGAAGCGATGATCGACCTTCAACTCAACCCTCAAGACTGTCTGCTCATCCTGCGCCGCAGCGTGAACAACGAGCTGACCGCAGAGGTTGACCCTTCCCCCACGGCTTATATCAAGGCGCTCAACGCCACCGGCCTGCATGTGCAGGGCTGTCTGGTCTACTACGGCGACGACTTCACCTACCACGGTAACGAGGTGGGTTATGATCTGGTGCCGTCCGCCACGGCCGACCGCTCTGTTGCCAACGTGGCCGCCGTCGTCATCGGGCTGACCCGCTATAAAGAGACCAAGCCGTACACCTACGCGCTGATTGACCGCTCGCAGCTGGATGCCGCCATCGACTACCAGAACGCCGAGTGCTACGGCGGAGTCGAGCAGAACGAGAGGACCATCAAAGGGCTCATGCTCAACGTCGCTATCCGGTTCATGATGAAATGGCAGATCAACTCCCGCTTCCCGTTCCCGACCGATTTCAGCGGTTACTTCCGGCTGCTGGAGGCGCATAACGGCATCGTTGAGAAGTGCCAGCAGGAGCGCCAGCGCCTCACCGCTACCTTATCGGGCTCCCTGCGCCGCTTTCGCTCTGTGAAGGCTATCCCCTCTACCATCGAAACCCTGATGGAGGCGGCTGGTAACCCGCGTCTAGCCGACACAATCCTGACCCTGTATGAGCCGCCCAAGCCCAAAGCCTGCGCCTTTGACTTTAATGACTTCGGGTTATAGAAATATTGCTTGCTGGCGTTTTTATCTGTTGGTAATATTTATCAAACAGACATCAGGGGGTTTTATGGATAGCATGATGAACAGTCTTGATACCAACCAACCGACATTCTCTTCGCAGATTATCGGTCAGCAAGCCACTGCCAGTGGCGCACGCACCCTGCTCCAAAACGCTATCAAGCCGGGTTATGACTCGGAGTGGAATACCCCTAACTTCCTCGACCGCGAGGGCAACCCGGTCCCTGGCATCTATGCCGACGTGGATAACGATGACTATCACGCCATCCCGGCGCTCAGCTCTTCCAAGCTCAAGAAATTTGCTCAGTCACCCGCACTCTACTATCGCGAGTATGTGGCTCCCCTGAGCCGTGCCAAGTCGGCCTCCACCGCTACCGCCTTTATGACCGGGACTGTCTCCCATGGCCTCATTCTTGAGCCTGAGCGCTGCGCCGACCTCTACTGGTATCACCTCAACCCCATCGACTACCCACAGGCGCTGCATACCGTCGCTGACCTCAAGGCCGCCATCGAGAAGCGTGGGCTCAAGCCCAAGGGCACGCTCAAATCCGGCCTGATTGAGCAGCTGCTGGCAGCCGACCCGGCCATGGCCGACCAGATCTTCGATGTGCTGGCCCATGAGCACCTGATGAAGCGGTTCCGCAAGCTCGGTTTGCCGTGGATGAAGCCCAACCCGGCTGACTATCCGGAGGCGTTGCTGTCCCTCAAGGACTACGAGAGTGCCTGCACCAAGAAGGGCCTCACCCCGGTGAGCGATGATCTGGACGACCTGTATGCCCAGTTGATCGTCATCGACCCGACACTGGTGACACATCACAACCTGCAAGCGGTGCATGAGGCGCGGGTGATGACCCTGCCCGCCTGCATCGCCTACATGAATGAGTTCGTGCTCGACCCCATCACCTATCAGGACGCCCATCGCGCCCGTGACTCGGTACGCCGCCACATGCGGGCTGACTCCCTGCTGCGTGACGGTATCGCGGAGCTGACCATGATTGCTCAGGATCCGGAAACCGGCATGTTCGTGAAGGCCAAGTTCGACTGGCTGCGCTACGACCTCATCTCGGTGGACCTCAAAACCACCCGTGACACCAACCCGGATCGCTTCACCTATCAGGCTCGCGACCTTGGCTATGACTTGCAGGATGCCTTCTATACCCACGTCGCCAAGCTGCTTGGCATTCAACTGCGCGGGTTTAGCTTCGTCTGTGTGGAGTTTGCCGACATGGACAACTGTGAGGTGTTTGAGTTCTCGGAGAGGGTGCGGGTGCGGGCTGAAAACAACCGCCGCTCGATGATGCAGGATCTGCAATTCTGTAAGAGCCGGGATTTTTGGTACGGCTACAACCCCAACCAGACCACCATGGTTTTAGACTGGTAGCCACAATCCAACCTGACCCATGACAGTGACTCTCCTGGGGGTGAGCTCATCACCCTCACAGTCCTCCCGAGACAATTTGCAAAAGAAAAGGCAAGCCCCGCATGGGAGCTCGCCTTTAAAATGTGCTGTTTTGCCCAAGAGAATGGGTTTTAATTGTGTCTTTGGTTCGTAATTGCACAGGTAGCCATTACGTGGGCGCATTATAACGACGTCCGTTCCGCATCTCTAGGTCCAACTCGCTTGCCAGTACCTGCCAGGTCACGCTCCCTCGGTATTCTCTCGCCGTCCTCGCAGGACATTTGCTCGCATCTCATACTGGGCTGTCCTTAGACCGGCAATGTGGTAGAGTCTTTCACGTACTGGCATTACTCCTCCGTGCGATCACGGATAGACGTTATTAGCTTTTGTTAGTTCTTACATGAGTCCGTGTGGTCACGGAAAATTGACGTCAAAAAGGGCTGCATTGCAGCCCTTTGTCATTGGTCGTTCACATCGAGTCAGGCTTATTTGACGGCCTTTAACGGGGACAGCGGCACCACGTTGCGGGCGGCAACTTTGTCCAACAGCGGTTGCAGCTTCGCCCGGACCTCTTCGACATTGTAACTGGATCTCGCGGTGAACCGCACCAGCGCAAATTGGGCGCTGTCGCAGGCGTCTTGAAGCATGACATCCCGCTCCATCCGTTTTTTCAGGGAGTGTGACTTATCGTCCAGCTCGATGGCGCAGAGGTACCGGAAGTCATTGTCTGTTAAGCAGTAGTCCAGGTGCTTTGCAGAAATTTGGTTAAAGGATTTCTGCCAGAGTTTCTTATCTTTCTGGGTAGGCCGCAGCACGTCGGCTACACGCACCTTTCCGTAAATGCGGGCCTGGCCCTGAACGGCTTTCTCCAACGCAACCAGGAACGACTTTTCGCCGTCGGTAAAGAGTCCGTCCTGCACTTCATACGTCAATGCCGTATCGAGCTTTGCCGTGTCCTTCCCCTTTCCCTTACCCTTGTCCATGCCCAGCAGCAGCCCCACCACCGCTACGACCAGCACCACGATTGCAATCACTGTCATGCTCATCACGCTTCCTTATGATTTTCATTGCCCATCATGAGCCCGTTGTAACTTCCGCTTGCCGGGTGAGATCAGCTCTGGCCTTACCGCTCACGCTGCAACGGCACCAGCGGCTTCTCTTCCCTCAGTACCCAGCTCATCGTCGACGGAAAATACTTATAACCCGTGAGTTTCAATCGGGTCGTCACGAGTTTGCGAATTTCCGGCGGGGTTGCAACCCATTCGAGTTGCGGGAAACAGATCGACTCACCCCTGGCCAGACGTAGGTGCATGGAGCCAAAGAGGATCGCATCAAAGCGCGTGACCTCATTGCTGGTGAGAAGGGTCTCCACATTATCGAGGGCTTCGTTTACCAGCGCCTGCTTGTAGGCTTCCGAGGCTTCTTTCGCTTTGTCTTTCGCGGACTGTCTATCAGTTTGGCCTTCACGCTGAGCAATCATTGAGGCTCCTTGCTTGCTGTGATCTGCGGTACATCCGATAGGGCTGCTGATGCACCATGTGGAAAACGTCGAGGGTAAACAGTAACCGCCGCCTGGCAGCCCTCGCCAACGAATACCGCGATTGACTGCGTGCTTCCTTGATCTCGTTGACGATGGCTAGAATTTTGCCTTGCAGCGAGACTTTATCGCACGAGCACTCTTGCATCTCGGCGTCCCAGGTAGGGCACAAACGCTCATCGGTATGCCTATGAAAATCACCCACAGAAACCCCCTCAGCATGGCGTTCAGCGTCATTATTGCGCATATTCGAGATAAAAGTCATTAACGGACTGGCAGACCACTCAACGCCTGGATGATGCGGCCTAAGCCGCAAAAAATGCCTCTTGGGCCTCTTCGCGACTCGCATAATAGGCGATGCCTCGGGTGGCCCTGGACAACGAGTCGATGCCAACGATCGAGAACGACTTGATGACCACATCGCGAGCAGCTAGGTAGTGAGTGAGCTGCAGCATGGCGCAGCGTACCATTAACCGATCGATGTCTTCCAAGGACAGGCTGACATCCCCTACCCCGGCTTCTCCGCGCTCCAGCAGCTGTTGCTCCAGCCACAGGAGTGAGTTAATGCCCGACCCACAGCAAGGCTCGTAGTGCTGAAGCTCCTTTGATGACTTCGTCTCCGCCCCGCTTATCAGCTCTGCCATCAGCTGGCCAATCTCTGGCGGTGTGGGGTAGAAGTTGGTGCCCCGCTTCGAGAACCCGACTTCGCTCATCAGGATCCCCAGCACATCGCCGGTTGGTGCCGCCAGCATGGTGCTCGATAGCAATGCCGCCAACTCCATCGCGGTTTCCGTCAAATCAGGGGGAATGTGCTTTGCCGGAGGGTAGAGCCCGGACTGTTGGTAGCTCCACGTTTCGATGAACGCTTCGACGAACTCCGCGACGCCCATCCGATAGCGGGCTGTCTCAATCAGTTCCATGGCCTTGCTGATCTGCTGCTGCACGTTACAGGTCATCGGTACGCTCCCATGAGTAGGGGATGACGGGGT
>RRZU010101899.1_pt1 | contig 11189 bp, 10 predicted proteins | sample 2165561 | NCBI WGS metagenome assembly RRZU01 (sample SAMN10456909, study PRJNA506462) | wastewater metagenome | isolation source: wastewater sludge | place: USA: Moscow, Idaho | reverse complement strand
TCCGTCAACACTTCATTTTGAACCTCCAACTTGGAAACGAGCGCGTGGATCATGGTCGGCACAAGATAACAAGTCAACGACTCCGTTTGCTTGACAAGGCCGATCAGCCGTTTTGTGGAAAAATGTGGATTCAGGATGAAGGTCTGCCCAAAATAGAGCGTCTGCATCAGCGTGTACAGACTCAAAGAATAGTGCATCGAGCCAAAAACCGTGGTGTTTTGATTGCAGGACTGGCGTATCAACGCATTCGTCCCTTCAAAACTCTTGATCCAGGATTGATGGGTTCTGCGGTATCCCTTCGGTTGCCCGGTCGTTCCTGAGGTAAAGCCAATAAAGGCCAAATCACTCGGTGACGCATATTCGTCAGACTCATAAGGTTCGGCTGCTTTTTTGTTAATCGTACGGATATCCGTCAGCACCAATGGAGCCTCGAACTGAGCCAATATGTCCTGCAGCCCCTTACCAGAAAGTCCGGCATTTACAGGCACAGCCACTTTGTCCGCCCTGATCAACGCCAAGAAATTAATCAGCTGATCAATCGCATTCGACATCGGGGCTAGGATAACCTTTTGAGGAACCGCCGGCAAAACCTTTGCCCGTTCCTGAACGCGCTGCTCCAATTCCTGGTAGGTCACCGATTCTTCCCCATCACTTATCGCTGTCTGCATAGCATTTTCCGCATGCCAATCATCTATACGCTTCATCATCGCACCTGCCTAATTCATTTATGCTAATTTTAACGAAATCAAACTGTAGCGTTTTTTGAGGCGCAAGGTGATCCAAGCAGCTAAAATTGCTTTAACAGTATCCAGAGGAACAAAGGCCATCGTCATTTTCAATCCGTTTAACCACGAGTTGCCCATGTAATACGCCATCGAAAAACTGCCGCAGAAATCAATCAGCAAAGTCCCTCCGACGATAAAAATGAGAACGGCTTTGGCAAAAGTAAGTTTTTCCCAATTCTTCTCAAGCAAATAGCCGATCACAAGCGGCGCCAATACGTATCCAAGCAAAAACCCGCCGCTCGCGCTGGCGAATATGGCAATACCGCCCCGTCCGCCGGATAAAACCGGTAAACCTACCGCTACCATCAGCAGAAAAACACTTACAGCAAGCGGGCCGTATTTCTTGCCAAGCAGCCCGCCCGCTAGCATCATCATCATATTTTGCAGAACAATCGGAACCGGCAGACCGGGCAGCGGAATCGTCAATACCCCCGATACAATCATCAAAGCCACCATCATTGTTACCCTAGTCAAAACTTTTGTCTTCATCACTAAACTCCTCCCGTATCTATCATTTTGATTGTTACCCTATATTTTTTTTCGGTTTACAAACAACATGATAACCCATTTCTTTTGAACCCGCAACGCTCTTTTTAACGATTCTTGCATGCATCCAAAAAAAGAACACACCAAAAACAGCAGCAAAGGAACCATCGTCGTGGTTTCCTTGCTGCTGTTTTTGGTGCAGAGATGCGGGAAGTATCGAACAACCTCCCGTTGTTCTTGAGTCCCTATTCAAATATTCAGGTATTCAGAAAATGATTACCTCTAGAGGCCAAATCTTTTCTCTGTCGTGCTCAAGAAATTCTCCAATGCTTCCTCGCTGTCGATGCCCATCCGGTCCGCCAACACCATCAGCCACCAGATGCTTTCGCCGATTTTGTGCTCCAAACCGGCTTCGTTCGACTCGCCTGCCGGCCAACGTCCCTGCTGCGACATCGTCAAGCGCCCTACAAGTCCTGCGTCGGTCAAAAACGCCAACGCATCCTCTTCTACGGACCACTCGCTGCCGTGGTGCTTCATTTCCAATGAGCGGTAATGCTCCCGGATTTTTTTCGATCTTTCCGCTGCTTGTTTGATTGTTAGATTTTCCATTATGTCGCCTCTTAGCTTCTTGATTCGGGCTGCAATTACAGCTCCGTATACTTCTCTTTGTTCCCTTTGCTTTTGTCCACCGGATACTTAATGTTGTTGTTCTCCAGCTTTGCTGTGATGATCTCATCGATGTTCAGATCGAGGTTGCTTGCCAGCATGTGGGAATAGATCAGCACATCGGCGAGTTCCTCCTTGATCCGTTCGATGCTGTTCTCTCTGACTTCCTCGGGGGATTTCCATTGGAAAAGTTCCAGCAGCTCAGCGGCCTCCAGCGAAATCGAGATGGCAAGATCCTTCTCGTTATGGAATTGGCGCCAGTCCCGATCATCGCGGAATTTATTGATTTTGTTTATTGTGTTCATGTGTGTAATCCCTTACTGCCGTTCTTCAGATTTCTCATTTGGATACGTTTATATTTTTGCTCGCTGGACGATCACAAATGACCTTGCTATATTTGTATTTCACGAATATACCGTTGATGACGCCCTCATAGTTCAGATTAAATACCTAGGACATGGAAGTGGGACCTATTACGCATAATAATCAATTTGCTTTTTCTGCATTTCCATTGATTTCATCAATTGTTTGAATGAGAGCCACCATTTGATTTCGATCATTGCCGAATAAATTTACAATGCCTCCCACCGTTTTAAACGGATCATGTTGTAATTGTTCTTTTTCTAAATATCCATTCTTCGTGACGTAATCTACAATTAATTTGACGAACTGTAATTGTTTTGAGTTTAAATTTTCAGACGATAGAAATACTGAAAAAGCTTCGATTGCAGCAGTTCTGTCCAATCCAGCAATCTCACGAACTAAACGTGTGATAGATTTGTCACCAAACTCCTTTTCGTACTGTTCTTTAGAACCCAAATCTTTCCAAAGGACAGTTTCTAGGGTGGAGATATCTTGTTTTGTTAATATCCGATTGTGGTGAAGCTTGAAAACTGCGGTATTATCCATGTGACTTCTAATATAATGCTTAACCTTTTCTTTGTAGCTTCTAAAATCATTGACTTTCAGTAAGGGAGCATTATCTTCTTTTATTAGAATAATTTCGTCTTCAAAATTGGTATAGTAAATTTTTTGCTCACTTTTTGGAATGAAACGAATCAGTTCTCTTAATCCAATTCGAATTTCCTCAAGTTCCAAAAGTGTTGGATCTTTCCAAAATTCGGGTTGTTGAATTTTTACTATTATTTCTTTCTGAGCGAGTATTTGCGGAACTGTACCTAACTTTTGAAGTTCTTGTGCCGTCACCATAACCTGGCGAATCGATCGTGTCGCATCATTAGTCATTAGTGTTGATAGTTCTATGACAAGCATCCATAAGTCAAAACGTTTCGCTAATTCATCGTCTTTTTCGGGAAGCATTAATGGTGCAATGTATTTTTTCAATTCGTTAGTTTGAATTACTGACAATGATCCCCAGGATTTTTCCTGTTTAAATTTGCTGACATATTTCAAATTCATTCGTACACGGAAATCATCTTCATTTAATGCTTGGACTTTTTTTAGGAGTTTCAGTAGAAGATTTGAACGATAGCTATTATAGGGCTCTAGCTGATACTCAATATCTTGTAATTCCCTGATAATATCAATTTTTATATTAAATAAGCGCTGTGATAAAGGAATGACTATTTTGCCTTCACCAACTTTTTCTTCTGCCCTGAAAAAATCAAAATTATTCCCATAATCAAAAATCAGAAACTCAGTTTTATCCTGTCCCGGACCAAATAAATCTTCACATAAGCGTGTCCCTCGTCCTATCATTTGCCAAAATTTAATTTTTGATCGAATTTTTTTGAACATAACTAAGTTTACAACTTCGGGAACATCAATTCCTGTATCTAACATATCCACTGAAATTGCAATTTGAGGTCGTCTTTCTTTGACTGAGAACTCATCGATTAAGGACTGATAATAATTTACACTGTAGTCAATTACTTCCGCATACTTAGGTCCTTTTTCAGGAAATAATTTGTCAAAACGCTCTTTGATCGCTTGTGCATGTCGATGATTCTTCGCAAAAAAAATGGTTTTTCCGATTTCATCTCCGCTAGAATCTTTAATGCCCTTTTTCATCAATTCCTTGAGGACTAAATCAATCGTTTTCTGATTAAATAACCATTCATTGATCGCGGCACCATCTATATCCTTGATTTCTGGTTCGTCTTCAAATGCATCATCAAAGGCCTGCTTATCTTCTTCAGAAAGATCTTCATAGTGAATACCCTCTTTTGGAAGTTTCAGCTCAGTTTCAATAGTACGATAACTAACCAAATATTTATCATTCACTGCATCTTCTAAATCATATGCATAAGTAGGAACACCATTTTCTAAATTAAATAATTCGTATGTATTCTTGTCTACGTCGTCACGAGGCGTCGCCGTTAACCCAACAAGGATAGCATCAAAATACTCAAAAATCGCACTATATTTTTGATAAATACTACGATGAGATTCATCAATAATAATCAAATCAAAATGACCAATAGTAAATAGGCGTTCTTGATCTTCTCTCTTGATTGAATCAATAGCATTCATCATTGTTGCGTAGGTAGAAAAAATCATCCGACTAGTTTGAGGGTTATTTTCTTTACTATTTTTTTTTCTACTAAATTGTATAAAGTTAGGTTCGGCATTAACTTGTTAAAATTTCTATATGCCTGTTTAACTAGTGACGTTCTGTCAGCTAAGAAGAGAGCATTCTTTACCCAGTTGGCTTGCGTTAATACATCCACTAAAGAAATTGCAGTTCGAGTTTTCCCACTACCAGTAGCCATTACTAATAAAGCATCTCTTTGATTTTTTTCGAATACTTCACAAGTATTGATAATTGCTTCTTTTTGATAATAACGGTTAGTAATCGCCTCATTTATTGATTTATTCAATAACGATGATTTTAAATGACGACGATCTACAATCAATTGCAATTCCTCTTGCGTATAAAAACCAACGACTTTTCTTGCAGGATAATTATCTTCGATCATCCACATTTCAAACCCATTAGTATAAAAAATGACCGGCATTTGACCGGTTTCTTTATATAATAAGTCAGCATATAATATCGCTTGTTGTCGACCTTTTTTTGGATTCCGCATAGTTCGTTTTGCTTCAACAACAGCTAATGGTAGCCCATTTAAACCATACAAAACATAATCGACAAAACCTTCTTCTGCCTTATTCGGCATTCCTTTGACGGAAACTTCAGTAACTGCATCTTTTCCTAAGGTCCATCTAGCTAACCGTAAATCTACATCAATAAAACGTCTTCGCGTTTCCGCTTCAGATATTTTCTCTACATTAAAAGTATAATTTGATGATTGAGTCGCAGTAGTTCGTTTTAAAGTAAAAACTTTGCGTTTTTCCGCAGCTTGATTCGCTCGTAATTCTTTTAAAGGACGGTCATTTCCCAGGACCTTCTCTGTGAATTGTTCTACTTGTTTTGGTTTTTCTTTCAACTTCAATTCAATGGAATACAGTAGAAGTTCTTCGTTGAACTTACGTTCTTGATATTTTTCACCATAACAATAATCTAACCATTCAATGAATTGAAATAAATTCTTCAAAGCAAGTACGGCTTCATCACGTTTTACTGTTGCATTATTATGAACTGCTACATTACCTAATTTGATAACATATCGGAGTAAAGGTGTTAGTTCCGAATCTATTATTCCTTGAAATTGTCGATCATAGACTAAACTTGATAAATTGTCACGATACGGTACCTTCACATCATTATCAAACTGATAAACCCACTTTACGGCAAGTTCCAACGCACGTCGGCAACTAATCGCCGACATAATAGTACTCAGGCCTATTGCTTTCTCAGCTTCAATACACGCATTAGCAAAACTCTGATAATCTTTATAACCTAGTAAAAAATCAAAGTTCCCCATATCACCCCTCCTCCATTATCATTCATCAAATGTCATTCTGGAAATAATTCTCCTCGAAAAGCCTTTTGCATGAGAGAATTAAAATTCTTTTCCATTTCTTGAAGACTGTCTTCCATTAACTTTTTCTGAAACTCAATTTCTTCTACAAGTGTAACAAACTTATTTTGAAGATCAATTGGAGGGCAAATTATGAATAATTCGGATAGAATTTTTAAATTGATATTCTTTTGGGCTGACTCTGGGGCACTTTTCTCTAATATTTCTTGAAAAAAAGTAAACCATGTATGTATAAATATTTCATTAGTCTTCTCATTTGTACTCAGCCCGACAATACTATCTGGGAAACAGGAATCAAAAGTTAAAATTCCTGTTTTTGCAATATTAGCTGCTATTGTAATACACAATGTTCCCTTAGGCCAAAGCTTACTTTGTGCAAGCCCTACTTCCGAATATGAATTTGTATAATTTCTTATAAAAATTGTAGCTTTGGCCACATCCCCAGTCTGAATTAAAGGATACTCTCCTCCTAACAATTCAGGTGCATTTCTAGGTCTATGTTTTGAAATACCTCTACCAAAAACCCCTAAATCAGAGAGTTTTTCTAATTTCCAATTAAACATATTTGTTACTGGATTACCAAATAATTCCACAAAAATGCTCTGAATCAAACAATTTAATTCATTAAGTTGTTCCTTGCGTTTGTTAATTAATTCATCAGCAATGTTGAGTGTTTCTGCTATTTTTTTTTGCGTAATAACATCGGGAACCGACACACTGTATTTTTCAAGAGTATTTGGGCTTATATTTAATACTGTTCCACCGACTGAATCCAACTGCATCCTTTTACTTATTTCCTTCATAAGATATAATAAAAAATTATTGTCAATATTTTCTTTAGGTGACACTTTTGCTAGTCGTTGATTTAAAAACATTTTCCCATCATTTTTAACTACTCCAATTTTCCCTATGGATCCTGACAATCCGATAAGGATGTCTCCCTTATTTATAATGAACTTGTCATCTACTTTCCTATCTGACACTTTTACAGTGGTTTTAGTAACCTTGACCTCGCCTTCATTAAGGTCGCTCATTCTTATTACAGGAATACCTTCAGTAATAAATTCACTTGATTTGAATGCATATCCTCCAGTAATTTCAATGAAATTTCCCAAACTCGCATTATTCATTGTTATTCTCCCCAGAAATCAAAGAATCTAATTTCATTAACGAATCTTGAATTTCATTTTCAAGTTTTATTATCTTTTCCATAATCGAGCTCGGAGTATCATATTCACCTTCTTCATATTCAATCTCCTTATATTTATTTATATTTAAATCATAATTATTTTCTATAAGTTCATCCTTAGGAACCAAAAAGGACTTTTGAGTTCGTTTGTTATTAATTTCGTCATTTCGACCTTTGAACCGAGCGATTATATCAGGAATATCATTCTCCTTACTCGGATTACGTTTATCATCAAGGCTATAACCATCTGCCTGCATGTCATAAAACCACACACTTTCTGTACCACCAATACCTGTTTTAGTAAAAAACAAAATTGCTGTAGAAACTCCAGCATACGGTTTGAATACCCCACCCGGCATTGAAATTATAGCTTCAAGTTTATTATTTACGATAATTTCCTTACGAATTGCTTTGTGGGCTTTTGAAGACCCAAAGAGCACTCCGTCAGGGACTATAACAGCAGCTCTTCCCCCCGGTTTTAATGTTCTTAAAAATAATGCTAAAAAAAGCAATTCTGTCTTTTTGGTTTTAATGGTTGCTAATAGATCGTTTGCTGTTGATTCGTGATCTAAAGACCCTTTAAAAGGAGGATTTGCCAAAATTAACGTGTATTTTTCTCGCTCTTCATTATCTTGAGATAGGGAATCACGATATTCAATTTGCGGATTATCTACACCGTGAAGCATCATATTCATCGCACCGATACGTAACATTGTACTGTCCATATCATTTCCATGGAACATATCATTATGATAGTGATTATTAAGTTCTGAATCATAGAACAGATCCCTGTGGTGTTCCCTTAAATATTCACTCGCTGCTACTAAAAAACCTGCAGAGCCCATTGCCGGGTCACTAATTGTATCTTGGGGAGTTGGCTCCATTAAATCTACCATCATTTTGATAATATGACGAGGTGTTCTAAATTGTCCATTAGTACCTGAAGTCGCTAGTTTAGACAAAAGGTATTCATAAATATCCCCTTGGATATCACGTTCTTGAGTTGGTAGTTCATCTAAAGCAGCTATAACTTTTTGAAGTGTCCCGGGTTTATTTATTTGAAAAATGGCATCTTTCATATATTTAGAAAACGCAGTATCATCATTATCTCCATTCAAAGTTTTGATGAAGGGGAAAATATCTTGCTGCATTAAAGTAAACATATATTGTGCGTCACCAAGATTTTTAAAAGTATGCCAGCGATATTCTGGTTTATCTTCTGGAAAAACCCCTACAAACGGTAATCCCAGAACAGTTGCATCCTCTTCTTTTTGTAATTCTGCACGATCTAAATCCTTCATAAATAAAAGATATGTCAATTGCTCAATATTCGTTAATGGGTTGGTACTGCCTTCAGTCCATAATGTTGTCCATATTCCATCAATTTTATTTTTAATTTCGCCTGTAATCATTTGAGAACTCCTTTTATTTCAATAATCTAATAGTTCAATAATAGCATACTTAACGAAAAAAAGGACAAAGCTGACATTAGGAAAACGGCCTATACTACAACTAAATGATTATAATAATCAGATACAAATTCACTAGACCAAAAAACCCCATAAAGCATGTTATACACGCGTTTATAAGGGCTATTTATTGTATGCAGAATGCACGTAAAATTTTGTATTTCTCCCGTAAGATGGAATACTTTATAGTCCACGCCAACCTAGTGGTTAACAATATCATTTTTACCTTAAAGCAAAAATGATATTGAGTGTCAAATTTGTTAATATGATGTAATTAGTTGAAGACTAGAATTACACTTTAAAAATGTGCTCAGCTGGGTGGGGTTCTAACTCAAATTTCATATCTAAGTTAAGGTAGTCTATTTTCGCTGCAATGAGATTCATGATATTTTTCCCTTCCATATCTCGAAAATCACTTAACTTGAAATCTAATATTATAGTTCCTCTTTTTAGTGAAATTTTTCTTATCAAACCCTTTGCAGCATCCCAATTATGTTTTCCTGTAATACCATTTTTTGCAATTAATAATCCTAAATCCAATTTTGATACATCCAACAACGATGCAAACTTCCCAACCCAAGTAACTCCTACAGGATCCTTATAGTTCTTGCATTCCGTTATAATATTCCCACTAATCAAACTATTACATAGGTTTCGATTAATGTTGCTACCATAGAGTGTCAGCTTTAATAGAAGATCTATTTCATTTGTAGAAGTATATATATTTTTGTGCACTTGAAACAATTTGTGAGTTACAAAAATATGATCTATAAGCCTCTCTAGACTATCTCCTTTTTCTTTAGTTGTAGAGAATTCATCCATAATTATTTGATCAATCAAACAATTGATAGTTTCAGACTGATCTTTTGTATACGTAATGTCTTTAAAAAATGATTCGGGAGAATATTTCATAGCTGCTATTATGGAGTCAATATTCATCTCATCCATTATAATTTACCCTGTAAAATATAAACACATTATCTTCATAACGTACCGGAATATCATATCCTTGATCCTCGTCAAAAATACTTTCTGGTAGATCGCTTAAATTTTGAAACTCTTCAGGTAGAAAATTATCTCTAATTTTGATTTGGTAATTTCGCTTAAGAATCCCTAAACTTATCAAAGTATCTAACACTTCATATGTGTCCTTTGGTGTAGAATGGAGTATTCTTTGAACTACAGATGCATATAATCGTTTATGTTCGTATGAGTCTAGCTTATCCAGTAACTTATCAAGATTTTGTTTAGGTGTTACCTGTAACTTGGCCAGTTCTGCTTTCGCTGTATTTTTCAAGTAAACATTTAGTGGCATCATTCATTCCACCCCTTCCCCGTGTATGATGGTAATAATTTAGCAACGTATACGGTTGATCGGATAAAAAAAACTTAACTTGCATTTTTTTACTTTTGACCCTGTTATCCCAAATGAAGGTAATCCAAGGTAAATCTGCTTCTTCTTCGGTTTCAGTGATAAAATTTTCTAGCAAAATTTTAATGTCTGTTGCTTGTGAAAAAAGATCATCATTATCCTCTATCAATTGCTTGAGTTCACCTAATATTGGCAAAATAATGGTTTCTGAATCGGCAGAATCTAGCGTGGCTTGTGAACCTGTACCTAATATCATTTTTTGAGCAGAAACTAAAGGTGAATTTTGAGTAGTTGCATTTTGTACATCATTTTTAAACTCATCTAATACATTAACCAGATCAATCGGATGGAGTGTTAATAAACAATTATTTCTCAACCACTCAGACACTCTATTAATCATGTTAACAAAAAAATTAGCGTCTTCATGTCGGAAATAGGTTGCTACGTTATCTGCATCTATTTCTACAAATTTATTACCACTTATCTCTAAGAAAGACACCAAAATAGTATACGTGGTTTTGTACGGTCGAAATTCTAAATTTTCAACTCTACCGCCTTGAAGTAAGAAAGTAAACTTTAAAGCACCATCAATTCTGACAGGATTAAGAGTCTGCATTGAGTCAGTTAACGTTGTAGCATTTTCTTCACAACTAATTGAATCTAAAATATCATTTATATTTCTTGAATCATCTAATTCAAAGAGTGCGCTGTACTTGAATGATTTTCTCATAACTAACTTGTTATATGCTATCAAAAAAGACTCTTGGTGTTCTCTCAAAATCCTTAAAAGAAAGGCATCTATATCTTCTCCCTCTAGCACCGAATTAGTTTCTTTCATTTCGTCAACTAATTGATTTTTTAAATATGAGGGCATTAATAACAATTCACTTTCTAAATATACTTGTAGTGTAGGTATACTCATGATAAACACTCCGTTCAGTCTTTTAATATATTTTACTCTAAATAATTCCCATTAGCTATAATATTTGGTTATTTCATCAAAATTGAACGCTTCAGTTCTTGTGTTTATTAAACTGCCTAAAATAAATATTTATTTTTGTATATTTTAGATATATGAAAGAATTATTTTACTGTTTCATTCCTGTTTTTCAAAAACTTAAGAGAGTATAACGATGTATTCATGGATCACCACTTTACAAGTAATTAAAAACTATTTTTTTCTTCAGCCCATCGTTCATAAGCCTTTAGGATAGCCAGCGATTTAATCCTGTTTTCGATGGAAAGCACGAAAGTATAGAAAAATACTTCCTGCTGGATCGCCATTCCAATGAGTTGTTTCTTCACTTGAGAACTTTC
>RRZU010765127.1_pt1 | contig 11190 bp, 10 predicted proteins | sample 2165561 | NCBI WGS metagenome assembly RRZU01 (sample SAMN10456909, study PRJNA506462) | wastewater metagenome | isolation source: wastewater sludge | place: USA: Moscow, Idaho | reverse complement strand
GAGCAGGGCGAGGGCTTTTTCGGCGGCTTGCCAGCCACGCTTGCCGAGTTCCGCTTCGGCGGCTTCGCGGCTGAGCCAGTGCTGCACGGTGATGAGGTCGAGCGAGCAATCCTGGATCTGGCCGGCCAGCCGGATCGCTTCGACAAGGGCGTGCAGTGAATGAGCGGAACCATCGACGGCGACCAGCCAGCGCGTTCCGCCCGACGCCAACGGTGTGCCGGACTCGAAGCAAAGGCTGGTCAGGCGGCCGTTTTCATCCCTTTGCAGCTGCGAGGGCGTCGGTTGCGTTGGGGCGTTCATGAGGCGTCTCCTGTCGGGGTGTCGTCCTTCTGCGAAAGCGTCAGGCTCAGTATCACGGATATCAGGATGATGGCACCGACGATCGATAAGGACCACTGAATCGGAATGTGGAACCAGGGTACGGCGAGCATTTTGCCGCCGATGAAGACGAGAACGATGGCCAGCCCGTACTTGAGCAGATGGAAGCGGTCGGCCATGTCGGCGAGCAGGAAGTACAGGGCACGCAGCCCCATGATGGCAAAGATGTTGGAGGTGAACACGATGAACGGATCGGTGGTCACGGCAAAGATGGCCGGGATGCTATCGACGGCAAAGATGACGTCACTGGCCTCGATGAGAAGCAGCACGAGGAACATCGGTGTCGCCCAGAGCAGACCATTCTGCCGGACGAAGAACTTTTCGCCGTGGAAGTTGGCGGTAATGCGCAGATGGCCGCGCAGCCAGCGCAGCAGCGGGTTTTGTTCGAGGTCAGGTTCGGCTTCGGCAAAAACAATCATCTTGATGCCGGTGAACACGAGGAAAGCGCCGAAGACGTAGAGAATCCAGGCAAATTGGGTCACCAGCCAGACCCCCGCGAGGATCATTCCGGCGCGCATGACGATGGCGCCGAGCACACCGTAGAGCAGCACCCGCCGCTGCAATTCGGGCGGCACGGCAAAGTAGCCAAAGATCATGACGAAAACGAACATGTTGTCGATCGACAGCGACTGTTCGATGAGATAGCCAGCCAGGAATTCGAGCGTTTTGCGCTGGGCGATGACGGCGCCTTGCGTGTCGTTGAGATACCACCAGAGCAGACCAGCAAAGGCCAGTGACAGGCAGATCCAGGCAATGACCCAGGCCAGCGCTTCCTTGACTTTGACACGATGCGCCGTTTTGCCGCCAAAAACGAAAAGGTCGAGCGCCAGCATGGCGAGGACAAAAACGATAAAACCGGCCCACATGGGGCCGGTGGCGAAGGAGTCTGGGGTGGGGGTCATAGAAATCTCAGTTGCCTTTAATCATCGACATCACTTGGCTCATGTCCAGCGTGCTGGCCTTTTGCTGGATTTGCGGCAGGTATTGCGCTTGCATCTGCTTGGCCGGGCCGAGCAGACTTTCGAAGGTTTCGCGCAACAGCGCCGTGCTCATGGTTCGTCCACTAGCGTAATAGCTTTTGGCCACCTGCCCGAGGGCATAGGTCGTGGCGAACGAAAAAGCCATGCCGGTGGCTGTGCTGCCGAGTTTGCCAAAGGCTTTGCCGGCCGCCTTGCCAAGCAGGCCGCCGAGCAGCTTGCGCCCGAACTGTTCGAGGTATTGCGAGGTGAGGCCAACGCCCGCAGCGGCGATGAATTCCTTGATGTGCCCCTGATCGAGCTCGACGCCATGCGCCTTGCCGACGCCATAGACCATCTTGATCTGCAGCGGAATGATGGCCATCGATGCCCAGGATTGCGGCAGCAGTTCGAGCGCGCCATTGAGCAGCGCGTAATTGAGGATCGATTTGTCGAGTTCCGCGCTCGATACGTTGGCGACGTTGGCTTGCTGCGGTGCTGGTGTGCCACTGGTGCCTTGCGCGTTAGCAACGGTTGCCGGAGCGGCCAGATCGGCCATGCCGATAACAGGATTGAGTTCGCCTTCGATGGCGTTGGTCTGCGTGCTGCCAATTTGGAGCGACTGCTTCAATTCGTTGAGGAAGTCGCGCTCGGTGTCGCCGATGTGACCGTCGGCTTCGCAAACGCAAACGGCCATTTCATAGGCGAACTGGCGCATGCCTTCGTCGTTCAGCGTCGCACAGGCCGTGTTCAGGCTCAGGCGCTTGAGCAGAACGTCCTGATACAAACGCGGCAAATCGATTGCGCTGGCTTCGTTGCTCAGCGAATCGGCAATGCGGCGGATTTCCTCACGCTCGCGGTCATCCTTATTGCCATCGGCAAAGGCAGCAAAGAGCGCAATGGCGAGGATGGATTTTTGTTGTTCTGGGGTCATTGGGTGTTTGTTAGTTTGTTATGTTCAAGTTTGAATGGATTGTACGCTTCATTGCTCGGCTGCTTTAAGCGCCGCAATGCGCTCTTCCAGTGGCGGGTGGGTCATGAACAGGCGCTTCAAACCGCTGCCAACGCCACCGGCAATGCCGAAGGCGGCCATCTTTTCGGGCAGCGGCTGCGGGTGCTGCGCGTTGAGGCGTTCCAGCGCGGCGATCATGTTGCGGCGACCGGCGAGGCCGGCGCCGCCCTGGTCGGCGCGAAACTCGCGGCGGCGTGAGAACCACATGACGATGATCGAGGCGAGGATGCCGAGCACCAGTTCAGCGATGATCATGGTAACGAAGAAGGCCGGGCCGTTGCCACGTTCGGTCTTGAATACGATCTTGTCGATCAGATAGCCGATGACGCGCGAGAAGAACATCACAAAGGTGTTCACCACGCCCTGAATCAGCGCCATCGTTACCATGTCGCCATTGGCCGCGTGCGCCACTTCGTGGCCGAGCACCGCTTCGGCTTCCTGACGGGTCATCTTTTGCAGCAAGCCCGTTGAAACGGCGATGAGCGAACTGTTTTTGCTCATTCCAGTGGCAAAGGCGTTAACGTCCGGTGACTCGTAGATGCCTACTTCGGGCATCTTGATGCCGACTTCCACCGAGTATTTGCGGATCGTTTCAAGTAACCAGAATTCGGTGGAGTTCGAAGGCGCTTCGATGACGTGCACGCCCATCGCAGTTTTTGCCGACCATTTGGAAATGGCCAGCGAAATCAGCGAGCCGCCAAACCCCATCACGCCGGCAAATACCAGCAAGGAGCCGAGGTTCAGACCGTTGGCGTTGAGGTATGGCTCAACCCCCAGCAGCCGCATGGTGATCGACAACACCAGCATGATGGCGAAGTTGGTCGCGAGGAAGAGAACGATGCGTTTCATGGAAGTGTCACTCCTTCGAAAGGTGGTTTGCTCCGATTACTGATCTTGCGCGTTGTCATCCGCTGCGAGCAGGTGTTTGAGCGAGACTGACGACCTTCCGCTGGTTTGCCGGTGTCGTCTGGCCAATTGCCGGGCCAGTGTGTTGCCAGCACGGCTGGCGGCGCGGTCGATAGCGACGTAGAGGTCGGCGTCGGTTTCCTCGATGACTACGCCGTTGTGGCGGGGCAGGGGGATCTGGATCTGGCAGCGTTTGTCTGCACCGCCGCGTGGGCCGTTGATGTCGGATAGTCGCACGGTGATCGTGTTGACGTCGTGGTGTGCGCGATCTAAGGCGAAGCCAAGGCGTCGCTCGGTGTGCTCGCGCAGTCCCTCGGTCAGGTCAAGTCCGCTGGTTTTGATATCGACTCGCATCATGTTTCTCCTTTGACGTTGATAACGCTTGTCATCGTAGGGGTGCTTGACGTATCTTACAAATCGATTGTTTTGAGATAAATAATCGGTTTTTTCGAAGTGTTAAAGGGACGCTTGGATGGCTGCACTCAACTATAAGCATTTGCGCTACTTCTGGATGGTTGCCAAGTCGGGCAGCATTGCGCGCGCTAGCGAGCAATTGCACCTGACGCCGCAGTCGATCAGCGGGCAGCTTAGCGAGTTCGAGGAGGTGCTTGGTGTCAAGCTCTTTAGCCGCGTCGGGCGTGGGCTGGAACTGACCGAGACCGGCCAGCGCATGCTCGGTTACGCCGAGCAGATTTTTACGCTGGGAAATGAGTTGGTCGAATCGCTGCGTGACGACGCCTTGCCGCAGAGCGTCCCGTTTCGCGTCGGTATCGCCGACTCTGTGCCGAAAATGGTGGCTTATCGTCTGGTCAAACCGTCTCTGGAGCGCGAGGAACCGGTCAGGTTGATTTGTCGCGAAGGTCGCTTGGCGACCTTGCTGGCCGATCTGGCGGTGCATCGGCTGGATATGGTGATTGCCGATCGGCCAATGCCGGATCATCTGAACGTGCGTGGTTACGATCACTTTCTTGGTGAAAGCGGCGTCAGCGTATTTGCCGCCAAGGGGCTTGCCGCGGCGACTCATGGGCGATTCCCGCAAATGCTTGATGGCGTGCCTTTCCTGATGCCGGGAGCGGAAGTGGCCTTGCATGCCCGCCTGTTGCGCTGGTTCGAGTCCGAGCGTTTGCGTCCGCGTATTGTCGGCGAGTTTGATGACAGTGCGCTGCTCAAAGCCTTCGGTCAGGCCGGAGTTGGCTTTTTTGCCGCGCCGACGGCCATCGAGGACTACGTTGTGCGGCATTACGAGGTCGAGATCGTCGGGCGGATAGAGTCGGTGCGTGAACAGGTTTATGCGATTACCAATGAACGCAAACTGAGCCACCCGATCATTGCCGCGATCTACCAGTTTGCCAAGCACGATATCTTTGCCGGTACGAGCGATTTGAAGTTTGGGCGCAAAACGAGAGGTGTGGTGTCTGATAAGAAGTAATCAGTTTTTTCGATGAATTACTGCTGATAATTCTGTTTTTGTTTTTGGTCCGTGCTGGCTATCCTCCACCACGTAATACTTATTTTTCAGGAGAACACAATGAAAGCGCTTTCATTCCTTGCAGTTATATTGGCCTTGGGGCTTTCGTTTGGCGCGACAGACGCCGAAGCGAAGCGTATGGGCGGTGGCAAGTCTTTTGGCATGCAGCGGCAGTCGACCGCGCCGGCCAAGGCGCCGGCAGCTGCACCCCAGCAGGCACAGAATTCGGCGGCGGCAGCCCCGGGTGCGGCGGCCCAGCCGAAACGTTCGTGGATGGGGCCGCTTGCCGGTTTGGCCGCGGGCCTTGGCTTGGCTGCGTTGGCTTCGCACCTGGGCTTTGGTGAAGGTCTGGCGAATATCATGATGCTCGCTTTGTTGGCGATGGCAGCGGTCGCGCTGATCGGGTTTTTCATGCGCAAGAAGGCGGCAGCGCAATCTCCAGCCTTGGCTGGGGCGGGGAGCGGTTCGCGGTACAACAGCTTGCCAAGTGACTATGCGGCGCCGGCCGAGCGCAGCAACGTGGTGCCAATGACTGGCGCAAGTGGCGGCGAGGATTCTCCCGCTGCGCGAAACATCCCGGCCGACTTTGATGTGGATGCCTTTGTCCGCAATGCTAAGGTTAATTTCATTCGCTTGCAGTCCGCCAACGATGCCGGGAATCTTGAAGACATCCGTGAATTTACTACCCCCGAGGTGTTCGCCGAGATCAAGCTGAGCCTTGCCGAACGTAACGGCGTGGTGCAGCAAACCGATGTCGTAACGATCGATGCGGAGGTTTTGGAAGTGGTAGAAGAGCAAACGCGCTATGTGGTCAGCGTGCGCTTCAACGGGCTGCTTCGCGAAGAAAAGAACGCCCCGGCGGCACCGATCAACGAAGTCTGGCATCTCGTCAAGCCTCGTGAAGGCAGTGGTGGCTGGTTGCTCGCCGGGATTCAGCAGATTCAGTAAATACCTCTTGTTATGCCGCTCTTGGTGGCGGTCGAGAGTTAATTCGGCGCCTGAACAGCTTGGCTGTTCAGGCGCCGATTTTTTTACTGTGCGCCGAGAACGCAGCTTACTTATTGATCCGGCCTGATTTATCCGTGATTTACGCCGTATACTTTAAGCGTGCATTCCGGAAGAATTTCCTGACACGCTCTGGTGATTTCTCCAATGTATGCATGTGTTAGGTTGTTGCCGCTTTCAGTTTGGCCTTTGTGCGCACTGGAAGCTTTGCATAAAGTGCGTTTTTCAGATGGGCGTTGTGTCGTTCTTCTGGGTTAAGTTCCGGGCTGTAGCTGGGCCGATAGAACAGTTCGATCTTGTCTTTATGCTCCTCAAACCAGGCGCTGACCGGCTCGCAGGTCGTCGAGAATCAGAAACACCTTCTTGCCCTGATTGCTGACCGTGGCGATCATCAGGCTATTTCCCCGGATTCGCCCAGCGAGTGATTGAATAAATCAACATAAGCTCTTGTTTTTTCGTTGTGTTCGCTGTGTACACCGTGGTTAACTGCTCCTTCTAAGTTTATTCGTCGCTTCTTAAGTCATTTTTAAGTCTCTCTCTTGTACGCTGCTCTCATCGCAAGGTGTTTATTTCGTACATCTTTACTAGCAGGAGGAAGACGATGAGTTCATCAGGATTGAAAACAACGGCGATTGCCGTTTTGATTGGTGGTGGTTTGGCAGCGGCTTATTCGATCGGCAGTGAGCATGTTTTTAGTCCGGCCAATGCAGCACCGCAGGAGCAGGTGGCGGCCGCAGCAGTAGCACCTTTGCCGAGCATTGCTTTGCCGGATATGAGCATTATCGTGGCGCGCAACGGTGCGGCGGTGGTCAATATTAGCGTGAGTGGTTTAGCCAAAGGTTCAGCGGCGATGCCGGGCTTTCCGCAGCTCGACCCGAATGACCCGATGTATGAATTCTTCAAGCGTTTCCGCATTCCGCAGCAGCGTGGTGACGCACCGGTGCGCGGCATGGGTTCCGGATTTATCTTGCGCGAGGATGGCATTGTGCTGACCAATGCCCACGTGATTGACGGTGCCGACGAGGTGACGGTCAAGTTGATCGACAAGCGTGAGTTCAAGGCCAAGGTGCTGGGCCAGGACAAAATGAGCGATGTCGCCGTGCTCAAGATCGATGCCAAAGGGCTGCCGACGCTGAAGATCGGCAAGTCGGCCAATACACGCGTCGGCGAATGGGTGCTGGCCATCGGTTCGCCTTTCGGCTTCGAAAACAGCGCAACGGCCGGTATCGTTTCGGCCGTGTCACGTTCGTTACCGGACGACAATTTCGTCCCCTTCATCCAGACCGATGTGGCGGTCAATCCCGGCAACTCTGGCGGGCCGCTGTTCAATATGGCCGGCGAGGTGATCGGCATCAATTCCCAGATTTACAGCCGTTCCGGCGGCTATCAGGGGCTTTCCTTCGCCATCCCGATCGAGGTGGTGATGAATGTTGAAGAGCAGATCGTCAAGCATGGCAAGGTACAGCGCGGCCGGCTCGGGATTACGATCCAGCAGCTTGATCAGTCGCTGGCTGATTCCTTCGGAATGAAGAAGCCGGGCGGTGCGCTGGTCAGCGCGGTCGAGAACGACAGTCCGGCAGCCAAGGCCGGGATCGAGCCGGGTGACGTGATCGTGTCGGTCAACGGCAAGGAAGTAACAGCTTCGAACGAGTTGCCGCCCTTGATCGCCAATATCCAGCCGGGTAATTCGGCCAAGCTGCAGGTTTGGCGCAAAGGCGGTCTGCGTGACATCGATGTCAAGGTCGGCGCCCAGAAGGAGAATAAGGATAAGGTCGCCAGTGCCGATGGCAAGGAAGCGAATCTGGGCCGTCTCGGTCTCGGCTTGCGGACCTTGACGCCGGAAGAGCGCCGTCAGGTCGATGGCAAGGGCGGTTTGCTGGTCGAGAGCGTTTCCGGTGCGGCCGCCCGGGCCGGTATTCGCCCCGGCGATGTGGTGCTGTCGGTCAATGGCGAGCCAGTGAGCAGTGTCGAGCAGCTGCGCAGCATCGTCGCCAAAGCGTCAAAACGCGTGGCGCTGCTGATTCAGCGGGATGAGTTCAAGCTGTTTGTGCCGATTGAGCTTGGCTAAGGCGATTGCGGGCGGAATTGGCTATTTACGCCCGCCGTTTGAACCGCCCTTGTCCCACCCGTAACGCGCCGTCCGTTGCCAGCGGCTATCCGCCTGGCGCAACGGATTCGGCGCGCTTTGGCGGGAAGGCGGCGCTTTCGGCTTTGGCGCTTGTTGCGACGGCGGTTTTGACTTTGCGGCCATGATTTTTTCCGCGAGACATGGATAGGCCATTGTGGCATAAGCGGAGCGCTCTGGCGGCTGGGTTATGATGCGTTTTCGCCGTACCGCAAGGGTATTTCTTTCGGGGTATGGCCGCTGCGCCCGCCGTGGTTAAGTCACCCGTTTATCGCTCCCGGAGTCCAACCGATGCATCCCACGCTGCCTCTTCGTCATTTTCTGCTTGCGCTCGCCGTGGTGGCTGTTTGGGGGACGAATTTTGTGGTGATCAAGCTGGCGCTCGGGCATTTGCCGCCGCTGCTCTTTGCGGCTTTGCGCTTCACCATTGCGCTGCTTCCCGCCGTCTTCTTTCTGCCGCGTCCGGCTATGCCGTGGCGCAACCTTGCGCTTTACGGGCTGCTGATCGGCGTTGGGCAGTTCGGGTTGCTTTACGTGGCGATGAACGGCCATATTTCACCGGGGCTGGCTTCGCTCGTTATCCAAATTCAGGTGTTCTTTACCATTGCCCTGTCGATGCGACTGACTGGCGAGCGGGTGCGCCCGTTCCAGTGGTTTGCACTGCTGCTCGCCGCTTCAGGTATCGGCGTGATCGTCCTGCATACCGATGGGACGACGACCCTGTTCGGCCTATTTCTGATTCTGCTGGCGGCGCTTTCCTGGGCAGGCGGCAACATGGCCGCCAAGCAGGGCGCGCCGGCCAACATGCTGGCTTACGTGGTGTGGTCGAGCGCTTTTGCCATTCCGCCGCTGTTTGCCTTGTCGTTCATGATCGAGGGCTGGGATGTTGCAGTGGCTGGTGTGCGGCAAGCGGATTTGGCCACCTGGGCGGCGGTGGCCTGGCAATCCTGGGCCAATACCTTGTTCGGCTATGCCGCGTGGGGCTGGTTGCTGGCGCGGCATCCGGCGGCGACCATCACGCCGCTGGCGCTGCTGATCCCCGTGTTCGGCATGGGCGCTTCTGCGCTGTTGCTCGGCGAAGCGCTGCCCGCATGGAAACTTGCCGCTGCCGGGCTGGTGATGGCCGGTTTGACGCTGAACTTGCTCTGGCCGCGCCGGCGTTCCATCGCCGCCTAAGTCGGCAGGCTGCAAGGCACTAAATACGGGCATCTTCGGATGGTGTTGGCGCGTGAGCCAATATTCATGCGGCTTGCGTCGTATAGTCGTTCTGCATGAACTTTTGTTGTATCGTTGCGGTCGATTGACTGTGGTGTAAAAAGGAGTGAAATGTATGGAAAGCATCGGGAATCCCGGCTTGTGGTTGGCGTTTAGCGTTGTTGTTCTCGTCATGCTGGCGATTGATCTGTTTGTGGTCGGCGGTGGCCGACAGCATCGGGTTTCTTTCCGTGAGGCGGCGACCTGGTCGGTGGTCTGGGTGACCGTGTCTTTCCTTTTTGCGGCCGGTTTGTGGTGGTATCTGGATGGCAGCTTCGGCCGCGCTGTAGCCAATGAAAAATCGCTGGAGTTCATCACCGGCTACCTGATCGAGAAATCGCTGGCGGTCGATAACGTTTTTATCTGGCTGATGCTGTTCTCTTTCTTCGGTATTCCTCTGGAGCTGCAAAAGCGCGTGCTGGTGCTTGGTGTTCTCGGTGCCATTGTTATGCGCACGGTCATGATTTTTGCCGGTGCCTGGCTGATTGCCCAGTTTCACTGGATTCTTTACCTTTTTGGCGTTTTCCTGTTGGTCACCGGCATCAAGATGTGGTGGTTCGCCGACGAAAAGCCGGATATGGCCAATAACCCGCTGCTCAAGTGGCTGCGCGGCCACATGAAGATAACCGACGAGTTGCATGGCGAGAAGTTCTTCGTCTGGCGCGACGGCGTGCGTTACGCAACACCCTTGCTGCTGGCACTGATTCTGGTGGAGATTTCGGATCTGATTTTTGCCGTCGATTCGATTCCGGCGATCTTTGCCATCACCGGCGACCCCTTCATTGTGCTGACTTCCAATGTCTTCGCCATTCTTGGCTTGCGCGCGATGTACTTTTTGCTCGCCGACATGGCTGATCGCTTTTCGCTGCTCAAATATGGCTTGGCCGCCGTTTTGGTGTTCATCGGCATCAAGATGATCCTGATCGACATCTACAAGATTCCGATTGGTTTTTCGTTGTCGGTGGTGGCGACCTTCATCGGTATCTCGATCTGGCTCTCGCTGCGCAAGAATGAGCGCGAGCAAGCCAAGGAATAGCACAAGAGGAGCGTTGAGGTGGCCAGCCTGACTGCTGTTTCGGCCCTGCGACGCCCCCTGCTGTTCTGGGGGTTGAGTCTGATGGTTCTGGCGGCTGGGGCCTGGCTGGTCTGCCCGTCCGGTTTGTGCGCCACGACGGTATTGGATAGCGTCGGCCTTGGTTTGGCACATTCGTTGCGTTACGCGGTGCTCGATGGCTGGATGCAGGGATTTACCTGGCTCGGTTCGCTGGTGGTATTGCTGCCGCTGATGGCCTTGGCCTGTGCTAGAAAAGTGCGTGACGGGCAGCGACGCGAGGCCGTTTTTCTCATGCTTGCGCTTTCGGGAGCCAGCATTTTGGCGCATCTGACCAAGTTGCTGGTTTCGCGGCCGCGCCCCGATCTCTACGCTGCGCTGGTTCCGCCGCCCATCGACTGGTCTTATCCGAGCGCGCACACCATGCAGGTAGTTGCCTTTGCCGTCGCGTTCATTCTTGTATTTGCCAGAAGGCGCGTGCTTTGGGTAGGTTTGTTCGGGCTTCTTGTGTTTGTGGTTGGGCTGTCGCGCATCTATCTGCAGGTGCATTTTCCCAGCGATGTGCTGGCCGGTGCCTTGGCTGCTTTATGTTGGGTGGCGGGCTTGTATGCGTTGATGTTTGGCGAAACTCGGCGTGCATCTCGGTCTTAATGTGAATCCGTGTTTGGTCAGATGCCTGGCTTGCGGCCGACCGTTCCTCGTCGCCGAAGCTTTGCATGGCATTGACGATAATGGCGATAAAAAGATTGAGCATGGTGAACGTGGCTATCAGAATGAAGATGATGAAAAATATCCAGGCATAAGAAACGTGTTCCATGACCGGCCGTGCAATACCCATCGACCAACTTTCCAGTGTCATGATCTGGAAGAGGGTGTAGAGCGAACGACCGACATTGCCAAACTATTCCGGGCGAGTAGCAGCAAAAAGATTGGTCGCAAGGACTGCAAAGACATAGTAAAAAATGAGCAGCACCGCGCCAATCGAACTCAAGCCGGGAATGGCCGTCAGCAAAGCGCCGACAACCCGGCGCATCG
>RRZU010776842.1_pt1 | contig 11192 bp, 12 predicted proteins | sample 2165561 | NCBI WGS metagenome assembly RRZU01 (sample SAMN10456909, study PRJNA506462) | wastewater metagenome | isolation source: wastewater sludge | place: USA: Moscow, Idaho | reverse complement strand
GAGCTTGCCGCGCTTGGCGTCGTTCGCTGCCTTCTTGTGCTTGGTGGTGGCCCACTTAGAGTGTCCGGACACGGAGTTCTCCTCGAAATATGAATAATTGTCCGCCTCTCATCATACCGCACACGAGAAAAGGCTATTCACATACATATGACAGGACTATACTGACTCCAGCTCAGCACTTTTCATGCGCGGTGTGTCGAGCGTAACATAAACCCTATTGATGCTCAGCGCGTACCTGAGCTTGATTTCCACCTTGGGATGATGGATGCGAATTAGAACTAAAACGCTCACCGCGGCCACGGCTGCCGGCCTGATCGTGGGAACCCTTGCCGGGGCAAATGCCTCAGAAGTTCGAGCTGGCAGTTTAAACACCACACCAATAAACACCCCAGTTATTTCTACAGTGCTTCGCGCGCCAACTAGTTCGGCGGTCATCCCCCAGACTCCGGTTCACGCCGCGTTAACCGCCACCTACAATGCCACCCCCACACTGACCGCGGTGCTTTTCCAGGATCCTTCCACCATCCAAGGCGACCCACAAAGCCCCGAAGAAGCGGTCATCCCTCCCGCCCAGCTAGCGGAACTTGAGCGTCGCGTCAAAGACATACCCACCGTCACCGACCTCGGCTGGAGTAGGACAAAGGGTGAACAGGCGGTGGAATTCGCCCGCCGATACATAGGGTTCCCCTACGTATGGGGCGGGAACGGCCCAATCGGCTATGACTGCTCCGGCTTCACTAAGCATGTATTCGCGCAGTTTGGAATCGACCTTCCCCGATACTCCGAGGACCAAGTGAATGCGGGCCCACGAGTACCCGCCTCGGAAGCCAAGCCCGGCGACCTGATGTGGTGGCCAGGCCATGTGGGCATTTATACCGGCAATGGCAACCATATAGCCGCCCGCAATCCGTCGGTTGGAATTCAAGAGGGTCCCGTCTACGGCGACCCCGTCTATGTTCGTCTTCTCCCCTACGATCCAACCGAAGAAGAAGCGGAAGCGAAAAAGGCCGAGGAAGCTCGGCAAGCAGACGAGGAAAGAAAGGCTAAAGAAGAGGCTGAAAAGGAGGTGAAGGAGAACCCGACCCCCAGCCCAGTTACTCCTACGACACCTCCACCAACGGCGCCTCCCACACCTGCCCCAACCTCCCCCGCTCCAACCCCTCCTTCGCCTACGTCACCGGTTTCCCCTACACCAACTAAGAATTCAACCCCACCTCCAACCGAGTCCCCTTCACCCACCGCGAGCCCTTCGCCGTCGGCAACCAAGCCGGCCGACCCTCCGGAGCCCCCACCGTCAGATACGCCAACACCGGAAGCTTCACCCACAGTGGGGACCTTGCCGACACTGGCACTCACTCCGGGAGAATAGAGACTTCCACCGAACGCGCCGCCGAGCTTATTGCTCGGCGGCGCGTTCGTCATGTACCAGGGTCATAAAATTCATCAGATATATATTTTTGTACATACAAATATATATAAAGTACGTTCAAAGTAATGTGCGAACCGTGGGGACTCTCGCTATTTCACACCACACACTCCGCGCCCCGATCTAAACGCGTGAACCAATCGACTGGGCGACAGCGACGTTTGCCACACCTCACAAAAAGAAAACGGCGGCAATGCGCCAAATTTATGTTACCCAAGGCTTACTGAACTCAACTTCGAACCATATTGACCATTATGTGCACAAAGCCATATTCTAGTAATGACATATTTAACTATGATGTACCTACAAAGACATTATGTAGTCGATGTTCAAGGAATTCAGTCACTTGATGCCCACGCCACTCGCGGGCTTATTTTAGGAGAGTATTGATGCGCGTTAGACCAAGGATGCTTGCTGCGGCCAGCATTACCAGCCTCGTTGTCGGAGCACTCAGTGGAGTGACCGCACCGGAGGCTCAAGCAGCCGGAGCAGTCCTCGCACCACAACCCGCTGTGGGATTCACAAACAGCATCATCATGCCCACCTCAACTGGCTTCGGATGGAATGAGGCGAAGGCCAACCAAGTCGTCGAAGTTGCTCGACGCTACGAAGGATTCCCTTACATCAACGGCGCCAATGGGCCTTACGCCTTTGACTGCTCGTCCTATACTCGCCACGTCTATGCACAGTTCGGTATCTACCTCCCTCGCCTCCCAGACGACCAGCTCAAGATGGGGCCCCGTATCCCCGCCTCCCAGGCCAAGCCTGGTGATCTCATGTGGTGGCCTGGCCACATCGGCATCTACACCGGAAACGGCAGGCACATCGCCGCGCGGAACCCCGAACTCGGAATCATGGAGGGTGGCAACTACGGCAATCCCATTTACATTCGTGTCCTTCGTTAATGAAGGAACGTCTCTGAATCGAGATATCAAAGTAGTGTGCCGCTGGAAAACATCCGGCGGCACACTACTTTTTCAGTCCTCCCACACTTCCGGACACGAACCATCCCATCCAGCCCATAGATTCATAGCAAGATGAGCGATACCACGCGGATAGAAGGTGGCGGGCGCCGCACCGGCTAGCTCAACACCGGCAATGTCACGAGGATGCCACCATCGCATCTCATCGAGAAGTTCCTCTTCAAGTGCCGTAAACTGGTGGTCTTTTCCCACTCGTCTGGCCTCGTCGTCGTCGAGAAAAACGATGAAGAACTCCTCATCCTGTCGGCGTATTTCATGGGCAAAATGGAACGTGGCATGACGCATGAGGACCGGCCCCACGAGGCGTGCGGAGTCGAGGGCTAGGCCCGTCTCCTCTAGGAGTTCTCGACACGCCCCATCACGGGGATTCTCAGATGAGTCAATACCACCGCCAACAGTGAACCACCAGGTGTGTTCGAGGTCGCCGACGTCATGTCCCCGAATGAGGAAAATTCGTCCCTCGGGATCGAAAAGAATGACTCGTGCGGCACTACGACGCAAAATGCCATCGGTATCCGGACTCCATTCTGAGTCCATTTCAGCCTGTTGGCGCGGCGTTAGTCCGTTACCATTGCGATCAGCCATGCCTCACTCCCGTGAAAACACTGCGCAATTCGCCCAAGAGATAGAGCCTACGTGCTTCCTCAGCACGATGGCGAGGAAGGTGAACGGTCATCCGATGTAAGTTACGTGACCGGACATTGCCAAGCTCGACAAGTTCCGTCTGGAAACGGCGCATAGCTTGGCGACCTTCCTCCGCATTCCCGCCCAAGGATCGAACATTCGACCCCGCCCAGTTCACTGCCGCCTGGCGATTAGGGATGGTCTGGATCATGGCAATCTCATTCCCGGTAATCCACCCCGCCTGGGCATAGTCCACAAGTGCTTGCGTGACCCGCTCACGCTCACGCCGTCGCAGGAAGATCACAAGATAGATCGCTCCCACATAGATCGGCAGCTGGAAGGCAAAACGCTCCGCGCTTCCGATGTTCTGCACGGCCGAATAATTATGGAGCCCGTGGAGAAGTACGGCAGACGAGTACCCTGCGATAGCAAGAGGAATCACCGAAAGCGAGGAACGACGGTTCGTCGCCATTCCCACAAACATGCCCGTCATCGCAGTACAGAGAGGATGAACAAACGGACTCTCGATCGCCCGCGCTTGGAACACGGCTCCAAGTTCGTCATAGAACTGGCCGAAGTAAAAGATGTTTTCTGTGAAGGCGAAACCCAGTCCAATGAGCATGCCATAGACCAAACCATCAACAGGGCCATTGAAGTAACGAGCAAAGGCCAAGAACAGGATGAGAACTCCGAGTCCCTTCACCGCCTCCTCAATCAACGGGGCTCCCACCACCACGGGCAGCGCCGCCTGCTGGTAGGCGTCAAGTTCGCTCATCGAACTCACGGCACTCTCGAAAACAAAATTTCCCACAATGGCCATGAGCGTCGATACCCCGGCACCCCACCCGAAGGCCACCGCGTACAGTCCCACCGGTTCTGGCTCCCACTGATCGATCCAACGGATAACCAAAAGGATGACGATGACAGGGAAGAGTGCCAGAAGACCGAGCATCACCGTGACGCCCACTCCCTTGAAACTAATCAGAGGCAGCGTATAAAAGAATCCGGCCACCGCTACGGCAACAAGCACAGCGATACCAACATAGTAGGCGGTGGAGTGGCGCCGAGGTTCTTTCCACCGCGGCGCCTGATACGACACCCGCGGAGCGGCGCCATCCTGATAAATCGAGACGTAGGGCTGTTCGTTCATATCTACTCAGCATCGTCCATATCGACGGTCTGTGGCCAGGGGGCATGGCCCGCAATCGGGAACAGGCGAGCCACAACGCCGGTACGCACCCGGCGCACCTGTGCCACGTGGGAGTTATGGAAATTGCGCGTCATCTTCACTTGAAGGCGTGCCTGCTGAAGTTTGTCGTAGAAAGCGCGCGCCTCGTCATCGAGGTCGTTTTCATCCAATTGATCGACCGTGAGGCGGAGCGTTCGCGAGAGGTTTGACTCCAGCTGGCGTCGATCAGGAGCCTCAACCCCAGGCCTCGCGAGGTCGAGATTACTCAGGGTATCTAATCCGTCGTCGATAATTGGTTGCATGCCTTCTCTCAGGCAGGTATCGGCGCTATCCGTGAGAAGGATGGCACCAGCCATATCCAGCGCTCCCACCGTGGCAAAGTCATGGGCGTAGTGAGCACGCGCCGTCAATGCCATCTCTAACGCACGACGTGACTTAGCGACAGTTCGATTAAGGGCGTCGAGCCTGCGAGCCCGCTGCGCCACCACAAAGGCGACGAGTCCAATGATGAGCGCAGCTATGACAAGCCACCATTCCCAGGTCATTCGGGTACCTCCATCTGCGCTGTTCGGATGGCTGTCTCGTACACCGCGTATACCTGCGAGGCAACTGTTGCCCAGTCGTAGCGCAACGCCTCGCGATGGGCTGCCGCAACAGTCGCCGCGCGACGTTCCGGATCCCCAAGGACGTCAATGACGGTGGAGGCGAGCGCCCCGGCGTCGTCGTTGGAGAAATGTGCTCCGTACCTACCATTCCCCAAAACTGCTCGGAATGCGGGAATATCAGAGGCGACAACGAAGCTCCCCGCGCTCATCGCTTCGACAAGAATAATGCCGAAAGATTCACCGCCGGTATTCGGAGCGAGGTAAATGTCCACCGAAGAGAGCAGCGCTTTTTTGTCCTCTTCGCTCACGCCGCCGAGAAACACGACAGAGTCTGTATGCTCACCAAATAGTTTGCGCGCAGCTTCCTGATCGCCTCGCCCAGCCACGAACAGCGTAATACCTGGGTAGGCAGCAATGATTCGCGAGTACGCGCGGGCGACAACGGGCAAACCCTTCCGCGGCTCGTCAATTCGCCCAAGGAAACCCAACGTGGGGTGCTCCGGTGTTCCCGTAAATCGATCGTCGCGGGGAGCTTTTGCAAATTCCTGCGTGTAAACCCCGTTAGGGATAACAAAGGCATCACCGCCCACGTATTGCACGGCGGTACGGCGCGCCTCCTGGGAGACGGCGATGCGGGACTGCACCTTGTCCAGCACCGGGCGGATGAGCGGCGCCGTAATCTCAAAGGCCCGGGAGCGATCCATCGCGGTGTGGAAGGTCGAGACCACCGGGCAATCCGCATTCATGAGGGCGAGCATAGACACCGAGGGAACACTTGGCTCATGCACGTGTACGACGTCAAATTGTCCTTCTCGCAGCCACGCCCGCACGGCACGATTCACACGCGGACCAAACGAAAGGTTAGCGTTCGAGCCGTTGTAGGGAATCGATATCGCCCCGCCCGTGGACGTTAGGTAGTCAGGGGCATTTGTCATATCCTCGGCAGGAGCAATAACACCGACGTAATGACCGCGCCGAATGAACTCCTCCGCGAGGTCTCGGATATGGAATCCAACCCCGCCGGGCACATCCCATGAATACGGGCAGGCGATACCAATTCTCATGCGTCTTCTTCCCCGTGTGTCGCGCCTTCACTTGCCACAGCCTGCGCCTTTGCCCGCGCACGGGCCAGCCGTTCCGGATCAAGATCCTCAACGAACACCTTCTGCAACATGTGCCAGTCCTCGAGGTGTTCGATGACAAGGGGCTCCAATTGGCTGAGCCACTCCTGGCTCATCCGCACGAGGTCCGCTTCACGCTCAGCACCCGGCGAGTCTGGAGTAGTGCGTGCGGTAATGCCGGGAAGGATTGTTACACAAATACCCCAGGAGGTACCGGCGGCCTTGCGGCGCTCGCCACGGAGCTTCTCATAATGAACAAACGTGGGGTAAATGGTTGCGCCAAGGCGCTGGGCAAGCAGGGCCGGACCGGGTGCCGCTAGCATCGCGATCCCCGCGAGTTTCACCTCCAGCCCGGAGGCCGAGAGGTCGCGATCGGCGAGAATTGGCGTAAAAATAGCCTTCTCTTTCATATCTCGCTCGAGCGAGTGGAGTGCTCCCCCGCCCTTAACGAGGGGGTAAATCGTCATGCCCAGACCTTCGCGGAAAGCAAGGAAACCCTCGAAGATCTCCGGAGGCTCCAGCTTCTCCACAATCGTGTGCACGGGCGCTAGCGCAAGATTGGACCATGCTCCCGCCAGATCCCAGTTGCCCGCGTGCATCACGGCGCCGGTCACCGCATGGCCTGCCGCCAGCTCGTCGCGAATCTCATCGGTGACATCCTCACGCACGCGGGCCAAGATCTGATCCTGGCTGAGGCTCGACATACGAAATGTCTCGTAGTAGTACCGCATATAGGACCGCATAGCCCGCATGCTTAGGCGTCGCGCAGCGAGCTTGCCCATTCCTGGGCGCAGACGGGCCTGGTTCTTGCGCAGTTGGCGCACTCCCTTGATATTCGAGGCGCCAGCGATGGTTCCGGCGATATTAAACAGGCCTCGTCCCACGGGTTCGGGCAATCGATCAACGGCTCCCTGGGCAAAGTTAAAGACTCGTACGGTATCCATCTCACTCCTTGCCAGCAAAAGCCTGCGCGCGAACGTAGAGCATGCGCTGAATGACAGTAATGAATGCCGCGATAAACAAGAACCACACGGCCACAGCCATGATCCAATCACCAAGTTCCATACCCACAAGTAGCGCGGCTACCAGCTGCACCACAAGCCGATCCGCGCGCTCAGCGATTCCCACCGAGGCCGTCATGCCCAGACCCTCGGCACGAGCGCGGGCGTAAGGAACAACACTACCGAAGACGAGCGCTCCGAGCCCTCCGACAAGGATCCACTCCTTGTAGCTCGGATCTGCCCACAGGTAGGCCCAGACAAGGATGCCCGACATAATGGCACCGTCGGACACCCGATCAAGTGTTGAATCGAGGAACGCTCCCCACTTCGACGCAGTTCCGGTGAGCCGCGCAATCTGCCCATCGAGGTTGTCAAAGATGACAAGGACAGCAATGATGAGGGCGCCAGCAGTGAGATGATCAAAGGGAAGGAGAGTTAACGCAGCAACAACTCCCGCGACGGTTCCCACAATAGTGACAGTATCCGCAGAAATATGCGCCTTCACGCAGGCCCTCGCAATGGGTCCGAAAATGACCTGAGCGAGTGGGCGGCCAGTACGGCTGAGCATGCAATCCTTCTTCCAGTGGACGTCGCCCGCCCCAAAGGCGTGGCGAGTGCCGGCATGTTTTACCGGCACTCTCCCAGTCTAGGCGTTGGCGCGCCGCGCATCCCAACCTGACGACGGCGTCACAAGTTCCGCCACCTCAGGCGATCGGTACCACGGGAAGTCCCAACTTCGTGCGCGAGTAGTGACGCGGCGGGCAAAAGAGTCCCAGCCGCCCAGTCCACTACCGACCCACGCGACTTCAGCCACCGCCGCAAGGCGCGGCATCAACATGTAGATGAGCTCGTCAATGGTCTCGATCGTCTCGGTAAAAATACATGCTTCGACACCCACCACCGACTCGGGGAGCATATCGTCTATAAATGTTCGTGCGTCCCACTCGTAGGACTGACGCAGCGTCGTCGTCCCAGCCCAGACAAGTCCAAGCCGCTCGGACTCGTCATACTTCATGTCCAGGTAAACCTTTGATGCCGGCGAAGCAATCACTCCCACGCCCCGCCGCGAGGCGTGGATAACCTCACTCATGTCCTGGCGTTCATCCCAGATTTGCAGCAGATCACCTTCGGCAAGCTGGGACGCGGCTTCCTGCCATGCGATCGCGCATCGTCCGCGCCCGTGCACCCTGTCCACTGCCATCTTCACGAGCATGCCAAATTCCTCCGGCGGCGTGAGGAGGCACTCGTCGCCACCCACGTGAATTCCTTCGGAGCTGAACGGGTAGAGGGTGTCCACCACGGCATCGAGGAACGGCGCCGTCAATGGGGCTTTCCTGCTCAGAGTGGAAATTCCCACCTCGATGCCCTCGTGGAGGTCGGGCGTCACACCGTCCGGATTAAGGTCTGGGAGGGCATGAAGAGCCGCGGTGGTGTGTCCCGGTACGTCAACTTCAGGGACGACGACGATACCCCGCGCGGCAGCTTCTTTGCTGACGTACGCCATATCCTCAAGGGTGAGATAGCCACCTTCTCCCCCACCCACGCAGCTTCCCGAGGATTTTTCTACAAGCTCGGGAAACGCGGGAACCTCAATGCGCCAGCCTTGGTCATCGGAAAGGTGCAGGTGAAGCCTGTTGAATCCCAGATCGGCCATAAGGTCAAGAACACGAACAAGATCGTCCGGTCCAAAAAAGTGTCGAACGATATCAACGCTGAGGCCACGCCAAGGAAACTCGGGACGGTCAATGATCGTCATATCAGGAACAGGTCCCACGCGGCGAAGTTGGGCGAGGGTGCGCCGTGCGTGATGCACACCGTCAGGGCCGAATGCCCAAATCGTTGGCCGACCTTGGCGCACTTCGAGGCGGTACGCCTCGCGTTTTTGCCATCCCATTGCACCAACGGGCAGGCGCAGGTGCACGGTATCGGTGGTGAGGCGGACGTCGTCGTCGACCATCAATGGGTATTCTTCTTCACTCGTGATGCGCACGTTGAAGGGGCGAGGTACCAAACCGAAGATATCGGAGTTCATGTCGATCCTTCCGGAGTCGAGGATGCAACGATTCTATAACTCTTGGCTGTAACAGATGACACATTTATTGTAAGTATGCTTAACTAACTTACATGGGAACACAACATCTGCGTCGTATGGGCCGAGCACATCCAACGGAAGCTCGTGCCCACAACCGGGCTGTTGTCCTTCAGCATCTCTTCCAATCCGGCCCGGAATCCCGCGCGGAACTGGCACGAACCACCGGTCTCACGCGGGTGACGATGTCGGCGTTGGTTGAGGACCTCATGAACGAAGGCCTCGTCATCGAACTTGGCAGGGAGGACCGCCCAGGCAAAGTCGGTAAGCGCGCCACACTCGTGGGACTCTCCGAAGAGACCTGGCAGATCGCAGCCATCAATCTGACGAACGACGGCGTCCTTTCCGGCGCCATTCTCACCCTCGGCGGCCGCATCGTTCATCGGCTCCAGGAGCAAAGCGCCCTTCCTCAGGGGGATGCCGGAATCGACTCACTCACCAATTTTTGCCACAAAGTTACCGATACCGCCGACTGCCAGATCCTCGGTGTGGGAGTCTCCTCCCCCGGCATCATCACGCCGGATGGAACAGTGGAGCAAGCTCCCAACCGAGGCTGGTACGGGGTGCCGTTGGCGCAAATCCTGGAGGAAAGGCTCTCCCTGCCCGTCCACGTCGCCAACGATGCCAACTGTGCTGCGCTGGCTGAGTACACCTTCGGCGGAGCACAAGGCGACGGACTCCTGCGCATCGTTATTGGTCACGGCGTGGGCGCGGGCATTGTGGCGGCCGGTGCCCTCATGCAAGGTAGCGAGAACGCTGCGGGCGAGATCGGGCATGTGACGATCGTCGACGATCGCGACGGCCCCGATTCTCCTCTCGGACCGGCACAACTCTGCGCCTGCGGGCGGCGCGGTTGCCTCGAAACAGTGCTCTCCGAACCCGCACTTCGGAAGGTCATTACGGCGAGCGATACTCCCGAACCGACCCTGACCGCCATTGGCACTCGTCTAGGAATACTTCTCGCCCCTATCGTCGCCACCCTCAATATCAGCGAGGTCATCGTCTCTGGGCCAGACGAACTGTTGGAAGGTCCACTACTTTCCGCCGCTGACACCACTATCCGCGAGCGGACTCTTCCCCGCTCGCACCGCTCACTCCGAGTCCGCCTCTCCACACTCGGGCACGATGGCCCCCTCCAAGGTGCCGCCGTTCTCGTGCTCTCGGGCCGCCTCGGTATCGCATGAGTTATCGAAAGGAAACAACCATGAAGAATCATCGACGGCTCGTCGCAGTGCTCGCTGCGGCGTCGATGCTGGGGCTTGCCGCGTGCAGCTCTGACAACGGCGGAGCTGCCGACGCCACCGGCGGGTCCGCCGCGGCAGACGGCACAACCATCACTCTGTGGCTCGCCGGAGCCGACACTCCCGATGAGCTGCGCGACTACCTCACAACCACCTTCGAAAAGGAGAACAAGGGCGCAACCCTCAAGATTGAGGAACAGGCCTGGGGCGATCTCGTCACCAAGCTCACCACCGCCCTGCCCGACTCTAAGAACACGCCTGACGTGGTGGAAATCGGCAATACCCAGACCCCGACGTTCTCCACCGTTGGCGCATTCCGAGATCTCAGTCCACTGTACGAGGAATTGGGCGGGGATGACTTACTTCAATCCTTCGTCGATGTGGGCACCGTAGATGGCAAGCAGTATGCACTGCCCTACTACTTCGGCTCGCGCTACGTTTTCTACCGCCCAGACATCTGGAAGGCCGCGGGCGTTGAAGTTCCGACGACCCTCGCCGAGTTCACCGACGCCGCCAAGAAGCTAAAGACGGACAAGCAGTCCGGTTTCGCCATGGGAGGCCAGGACTGGCGCAACGGTATCTCCTGGGTGTTTGCTAACGGCGGCGAGCTGGCCACCGTGGACGGCACCGAATGGACCTCCACCCTCTCCGACCCCAACACCATCAAGGGCCTGGAGATGTGGCAGGACCTGGTGACGGGCGCCTCGCTGCTGCCCACCACCGAACGCGATGTCGCCTACTGGGACTTCCTCAACGACGGGACCGACGGCGGCGCACCCGAAGCCACCTCCATCATGGCGCCAGGCTGGGCTCGCTGGTCCATCGGCGACATGGTGAAGAACGACGACGGCGAGGACGTCCGCGACGGTATGGCCGACGCGTCCAAATTCGATATCTTCGCACTTCCGGGTGT
>RRZU011830640.1_pt1 | contig 11193 bp, 9 predicted proteins | sample 2165561 | NCBI WGS metagenome assembly RRZU01 (sample SAMN10456909, study PRJNA506462) | wastewater metagenome | isolation source: wastewater sludge | place: USA: Moscow, Idaho | reverse complement strand
GTGGCTCGGGCTGGTTCGACCCGGATCGTTCGCTGGAGGGCCAGGCTGCGAGCGTGCCCGGGCCGCTGGCCGGAGCGAACGGTGGCTCGGGCTCGTTCGACCCGGATCGTTCGGGGGAGGGCCAGGCTGCGAGTGTGCCCGGGCCGCTGGCCGGAGCGAATGGCGGCTCGGGCTGGTTCGACCCGGATCGTTTGGGGGAGGGCCAGGCTGCGAGTGTGCCCGGGCCGCTGGCCGGATTGCGCAGCTCGGGCGTGTTCCACCCCGATGGCTCGGCGGAAGGTACGGCGGAAGGTACGGCGAATTCGGCAACGGCAAATTTTGCCGGTTTGTCGTCAGAGGCCAATGGTGTCGATGCCGCAGGCTGCCGCTCATCGCCGGTCTGCGCTCTGATCTCCGGGGTCTCTGGAGCGATTCTGGTAGGGGTCGATGGCAGCAGTGCTTCTGTGCGAACCGACCGGGAAGGGTCGATCTCCGGGTTTGTTGCGAGCACCGAACTGCCTGGCTGTTGCGCTGGCGGGAAGCCGAGAGTCGCCAGGAATTGTGGATCGGTGGCAGTCGCAGCCGTGCCGGCGTCGGCAATGGCCAGCTCGCTGTTGTCTGGCTGATCGTCATCGGGCAAGGGTTTGGCGGCGACGAATGGCTGGCCGAGCAGCATGCTGGCAAAGTCGAGGCCGCTGTTCATGTGCTCAGTCGCAGGCGTGCCTGCGCTTCCGACGGACATTTCCTGGATGGGCGGCTTGACGAATGTTGAAACGACGGCAATGGTCATGATCAATCGCTTTACTGTAATAGTCGCGTCAGCGACTCACGAATCTTTCCTCCCCACTCGCGGGGGAGAGGGAAACAGCCATGAATTTCATGGTCGTTCGCAAGGTTCTGCAGCGCTGTAAAAGCAAATATCGTGCCAAAGTTGGGTCAACAATCCTCTTCGCGGTCGTTGCGGCGGGCGGCAAACTCGTCCTGAATCCTTTGCTCCTGACGAAATTCCTGCCGTGCTTCGCTGGCGCGATGACGTTCGGAGAGGGCGTCGAAAGCTTTCAGCCGTGTCCGCTGCCGTTGCCATTCTGCTTGGCCGGCGGCGGTGTGCATTTCCTGCTGGCTGACGGACTGGAGCTGCTGCTGGATGGCCTCGTCGAGACGGTTCAGGAATTCCTGGTAGTTGCGCCATTCGGGTTGTCCCAGTCCGTTCTGGGCAGCCTGCCGAAAGCGGGCCGTGTATTCCTCGCGATACTGCAGCAGCATTGCGAGCTTTTTCCTGGCGTCACGTTCCGCAGCAAGCAGGCGAGCGAGCGATTGCGTCGCCTCGTCGTTGCGATTGCGCATCAGCTCGAGTACCGTTTGCAGGGAGAAGGGTTTGGTCACGCGGAAATCACCGACTGGTCAATCGGAAGGTCGCTTCAATGAAATACCAAGGGAAGGCAGGAGGCTCACGCAGCCGGCTCGAACAAGGCGCGCAGACGCGCAACGCTGCTGCCGAAATCCGCGCGCTGGCTCAGGTTCTGCTGCAGCAATTCCTCGAATCGCGGATAGATGACGATCGCCTGGTCGAGCTGCGGGTCGGAACCGGCAGCGTAGGCGCCGACGCTGATCAGGTCGCGCGACCGCTGATAGCGTGAAAAGAGGCCCTTGAATTTGCGGATGTACTGCAGATGTGCTGGACTGACCAGATTGACCATGGCGCGCGAGATCGATTGTTCGATGTCGATTGCCGGATAGTGACCCGCATCGGCGAGCGTCCGCGACAGCACGATGTGGCCGTCCAGGATTGCTCTTGCGGCATCGGCGATGGGATCCTGCTGGTCGTCACCTTCGGCCAGCACGGTGTAGAAGGCGGTGATCGAACCACCGCCTTCGAGGCCGTTGCCGGCGCGCTCGACGAGCTGCGGCAGGCGTGCGAAAACCGATGGTGGGTAGCCGCGAGTGACCGGGGGTTCGCCGATGGCCAGAGCAATCTCGCGCTGCGCCATCGCGTAGCGGGTCAGCGAGTCCATGATCAGCAGCACTTGCCGGCCACGATCCCGGAAGTATTCGGCGATACAGGTCGCGTAGGCCGCGCCTTGCAGGCGCATCAGCGGGCTGACGTCAGCCGGTGCGGCAACGACGACCGAACGGTGCAGGCCTTCCTCACCCAGGATCTGTTCGATGAACTCCTTGACTTCACGGCCGCGCTCACCGATCAGTCCGACGACAATCACCTCAGCCGCGGTATAGCGGGCCATCATTCCGAGCAGGACGCTCTTGCCTACCCCTGATCCGGCGAAAAGCCCCATCCGCTGGCCGCGGCCGACGCAGAGCAGGGCATTGATGGCGCGCACCCCGACATCGAGCGTCTCGTCGATCGGTGCTCTGGACATCGGATTGACGGGCCGACTCTGAAGTGGGCGCAGAGAGTCGGCGTGCAGGGGGCCGAGCCTGTCGAGCGGTCGGCCGGCACCATCGAGGACCCGGCCAAGCAGCGATTCGCCGACCGGAAGCAGTTTGGCGCGGTCGATCCAGCGCCGGCGGGCGGGTGGTGGTCGACCGACCTGTGGGTGCTGGTGGGGGGTCTCGAGAGCGACTACCCTGGCTCCCGGTGAGAGACCGAAGACATCCTCCGATGGCATCAGGAAAAGTCGCTCGCCGTTGAAGCCGACCACTTCTGCCTCGATCGGCGAGCCACCCACCGACACGATCCGGCATGAACTGCCAAGCGGCAACTTGAGCCCCGAGGCCTCCATGACCAGGCCGTTGATCCGGGTCAGATGGCCGCTCGGCAACAGCGAACTGGCCTGACTGGCGGTTTGCCGGCAGCCATCGAGGAAGCCATGCCACGCCGCAAGGTGCCGGTTATCAGCAAGATCAGTCATCGTCATTCCAAACGGACTTCATTGTCGGGCCTTGAGCCATTCCTGGCTGACGCCGATGGCCTCGATGACGCGCCGCCAACGGGTTTCCAGGGTCGCGTCGACTTCGCTGGCACCCAGTTCGACTCGGCAACCGCCAGCACTGAGCGTATTGTCGTCGATAATTCGCCAGTTGGCATGGGCGAGCTGCTCGCCCAGGTGGCTGCGAACCAGCGCCGCATCATCCGGGTGCACGAACAGCAGCGGCTGGCCATGATGGGGGTGCAGGGCGGTGACCGCTTCCCTGACCACCGACAAGAGCAGCTCCGGTTGCACGCGCAGGCTCTGACGCAAGACCTGACTGGCGATTTCGATCGCCAGGACCAGCAATTGATCGGCCACGCTCTGATCGATCACCGCCAGGGCCTGCTGCAGGTTGTCCATCAGCGAGGCCATGCCGGTTGCCACTGCCTGCGCTGCATTGATCCCCTCGGCATAGCCGGCGGCGTAGCCGGCGCTGTATCCCGCGGTATAGCCGGCGGTGTGTGCCTCGCGATGGATGCGCTCGATTTCCTCGGCGCTGGGCAGGGGCAGCGGCGGCTCCTGCGGCGGCGCTTCGACTTCGCAGGCCACCAGCACTTCCTCAGCCGGCGGACCGCCGGGCGCCGCCTCCAGCCCTTGTTCGGCATCGAAAGACGCCAGCTCCCAGCGCTGGTAGGCGGTCATCTTTTCTTTCGAAATCGGTTTGCTCATGTTTTGTTGCAGGCTCACACCATTTCCTCGCCACCCGCTGAGCCGAGTACGATCTGGCCTTCATCTGCGAGGCGGCGAACGACCTTGAGGATTTCCTTCTGCTCGGCTTCGACCTCCGAAAGGCGAACCGGGCCGCGCGAATCGAGATCTTCGCGCAACATCTCCGAAGCGCGCTGCGACATGTTCTTGAAAATCTTTTCACGCAGAGGATCGCTGGCACCCTTCATCGCCAGGATCAGCGATTCCGACTGAATTTCGCGCAACAGCAGCTGGATGCCCCGGTCGTCGAGATCGAGAAGATTCTCGAAGACGAACATCTCGTCGAGAATCTTCTGCGCCAGGTCAGGATCGTATTCGCGGATCGAGTCCATGACCGCGGTCTCATTGGCGCTGCCCATGAAATTGAGCATTTCGGCAACCGTGCGCACGCCACCCATGGCCGACTTCTTGATGCTGGCAGACCCCGAGAGCAGGCGCAACATCACGTCGTTCAGCTCCTTCAACGCTTCTGGCTGGATACCTTCGAGAGTGGCCACACGCAGAACCACGTCGTTGCGCAGCCTTTCCGAAAACTGGTTCAAGATGTCGCTGGCGTGATCATGGGCGAGATGGACGAGAATCGTGGCGATGATCTGTGGGTGCTCGTTGCGGATCAGATCGGCGACCGTCGCCGCATCCATCCACTTCAGGCCTTCAATCCCATTGGTGTCACCGGGTTGCAGAATGCGCGAGATCAGGTTGGACGCCTTGTCGTCACCCAGCGCCTTGGTGAGGACCGAACGTACATAGGCATCCGTATCGATGTGCACCGCGGCCGATTCTTCGGCCGATTGCTGAAACTCGGTCAGCACCTCGTCGACGCGCACACGCTGGACCGATTTCAACGCCGCCATGGCGTGACCGAGCTTCTGCACCTCCTTCGGGGCCAGATGCTTGAGCACTTCAGCGGCATAATCCTCGCCGAGAGAGATCAGCAGTATGGCGCTCTTCTCAACGCCGTCGTCAGCTGCCATTGGCACCCATCCATTCCTTGATGATGTTGGCCACCAGTTGCGGATCTGCTTCCGCCAGTTCGCGTGCCTTGGCGAGTCTGGCCTCCAGCAATTCGGCGGCGGTCGGGACATGCTCCTGCTCGCGTTGTTCGGCTTCTTCCTCGTCAATCACGTCAATCTTGCTGCCGACGGTGGCCTCGCTTTCGGCAGGAGGTGGAAGCATGGTCTTCAGCAGTGGCCGCACGACGCCGAGCAGCAGATAGGCGATGATGCCGGCAATGGCGCCGTACTTGATCAAATCCTTGATCAAGGAAATCATTTCGGGGTCACGCCAGAGCGGCATTCCTTCGTCCTTTTCGATGACAGTGAACGGCGCATTGGCCACTGAAATGGTATCCCCGCGATCCTTGTTGAAGCCCATGGCTTCCTTGACCAGATCGCTGATCTGCGTCAGTTCGCTGTCCGGCAGCGGCTTGTTGACGGATTTGCCGTCCTTGCCGATTTCCTTGCGCTGATTGACCACTACCGCCGCCGACAGGCGTTTGACGGTGCCGACCGATTGCTTGACATGACGGATGGTCTTGTCGATCTCGTAGTTGATCGTCGAGTTCTTGCTGGTACTGATGGGTTGGCCGACGTTGGCGATCGGTGCCTGCACGCCGGCCGCGTTGAGTTGCCCGGGCGCCGGCGGGGTGGGCGTGGCGGCGGCCCCGGCACCAGCCACCGCTGGTTGCGTCAATGGCGCAGTGGCCGGTACGGGGGGTTGGTTGCTGAGGGCTCCGGGAACCCCCTGCGCCGTCGGGCTGGTACTGGCGGTTTCGCTGGTCTGCTGGCTGCGAATGCTGATCTCCGGCGGCGTCGTGTTCGGCCGATGCGTCTCGGCAGTCTGTTCCGCCTGCGAGAAGTCGATGTCGGCGGCAATCTGGACACGGGCGTTGCCGGGGCCGACGATTGGTGCCAGGATGTCTTCGACGCGCTTGATGATGCTCGCCTCGACTTCCTGGATGTACTTGACCTGTGTCGGGTCCAGGCCGGCCTCGAGCAGCTTGCTCTTCATCTGCGACAGCAGCGTGCCGCTCTGGTCGAGCAGGGTGACGCTGGCGGTTGCCAGTTGCGGAACGCTGGCCGCGACAAGATTCTGGATGCCGGCGATCTGGCCCGCATCGAGCGAACGCCCAGGGTAGAGATTGAGCATCACCGACGCCGATGGCTTCATCTCTTCGCGCATGAAAACACTCGGCTTCGGTATCGCCAGGTGCACGCGCGCGGCCTGAACCGCCGCAATCGATTGAATGGTGCGCGATAGCTCGCCTTCCAGACCACGCTGATAATTGACCTGCTCGGCAAACTGGCTGATGCCGAACTTCTGGCTTTCCATCAGCTCGAAACCGACCGCTCCGCCCCTGGGCAGTCCCTGTGAAGCCAGGCGCAGGCGCACATCATGGACGCGGCTGGCGGGTACGAGGATGGCACTGCCCGAGTCGTTGAACTTGTAGGGAATGTTCATCTGCTCCAGGACAGCGATGATCGCGCCGCCGTCCCGCTCGCTGATGTTGGAGAACAATATCCTGAACTCGCTTTGCCTGAGCAGGGTTCCCGCCGCGACGAGCAGGGCGATGACAGCGGCGACCGAGACCATCAGCAGCACTTTTTGCTTGTTGCTCAGGCGCGCCAGCGCCTCGCGAACGCGATCCAGCGGATTGACCGCGTCTGCTGTCGGTGTGGTTTCGGCTGTCGCCATGCTTGTGATACGTTGATGAGCCTGCGATCAAGCAAGCAAAAAGCGAAAAAAAGCTGATAATTGCATCGCTATTGTAGCTGTTTATTGCACGGGACCTTCCAACCGATGAGTGAAGTGGTACAAATGCCGGGTCATGAGGCGCAGGAACTGCAACGGGCTTTCGACGTTTTCAACCAGGTTTCACAGGCCCTGACGCAGGCGTATCAGGGGCTGCAGGGGCGTGTCGAGTCGCTGACTGCGGAGTTGGCGGTCGCCAATGGGGAATTGCGTCGGCAATACGAGGCGAAAGAAGCTCTTTCCGAACGTCTTTCGCTATTGCTCAACGCCTTGCCAGCCGGTGTGGTGGTGCTCGACAGCGCCGCCCGCGTCAGCGAGGCCAACCCGGCGGCCTGCCAGATGTTCGGTTCGTCGATCGTCGGTGATCTCTGGCCGCGGGTGCAGGAGGCCAGACTGGTGGCGACCGAAGCGCCGGGAGAATGGCATCTGGATGAGCGTCGCCTGGCCGTCGTCGAGAGTCCGCTCGACTCGGCCGGTGGGCGAATCCTGCTGATGCATGATGTGACCGCGGCACACGGCCTCAAGGCCGAGCTGGCACGTCATCAGCGGCTGGTGGCCATGGGCGAGATGGCGGCTTCGCTGGCACACCAGTTGCGGACCCCGTTGGCAACGGCATTACTCTATAGCGCCAATCTCGGTCAAGCCGATCTCGCCGATGCGGCGCGCATCCGTTTTGCCAGCAAGACGACGGCACAACTGCAACGCCTCGAGCGCCTGATTCAGGAGGTGCTGTTGTTTGCGCGCGGGGAGAGCATCGGCTGCGATACCTTGCTCACCGGGGAACTGCTGGGCGACGCGGCGCAGACCGTGCAGCCTTTGTTTCTGGAGAAGAAGGTTGCCTTCCGGGTGATCTGTGGCGCCAGCGAGGTGATCGTCACCGGCAGCCGAAAAGCCTTGGCCGGTGCCCTGGTGAATCTGCTCGAGAACGCCCTGCAAGCCTGTACGGCCGGCGGGCAAGTCACCCTTTGGGCAAGCGAGTCCGGCCGGCAGTTGCGCATCGGCGTGCGCGATACCGGTGCCGGGATCGCTCCCGAGGTGCAACTGCGCGTTTTCGATCCATTCTTTACCACGCGAGCGCAGGGCACCGGGCTCGGTCTGGCGATCGCCCTCGGCGTCGTGCGCGCACACGGGGGGAGCATCAGCGTCAGTTCGGTACCGGGAGAGGGCTCGGAATTCGTGATCCTGTTGCCGATCGAAGAGGCGGCAGCGGAAACGCACTGAGGAACAGAAACGAATGGTACAGGGATTGCCGATTCTGGTGGTTGAAGACGACGCCGCACTGCGTGAGGCGATCTGCGATACCCTTGAGCTGGCAGGGCAGACGGTAGTGTCTGCTGGCGGCGGCGAAGAGGCGCTGCAATTGCTCGTCAGGAATGCCGTGTCGCTGGTGGTCAGCGACGTGCGCATGCTGCCGATCGATGGCATTGCCCTGCTCAAGGAAATCCGCAACCGCTTTCCGTACCTGCCTGTGGTCCTGATGACGGCATTCGCCGATGTCGACCGCGCGGTCGAAGCCATGCGGGCAGGCGCTTGTGACTTCCTGCTCAAGCCCTTCGAGCCAAAGGCACTGCTCGAACATGTGCTGCGCTATCGCCTGCCGGAAGCGCCCGATGACGATCGGGTGATCGCCATCGATCCGGTGACCAGCAATCTCTTTGCCCTGGCCAGGCGAGTCGCGCAGACCGACGCCACGGTTCTGCTGAGTGGCGAGAGCGGTGTGGGCAAGGAAGTGGTGGCGCGCTATATTCACCAGCACTCGGCGCGCAGCAAGGGTCCATTCGTCGCCATCAATTGTGCGGCGATTCCGGACAGTCTGCTCGAAGCCACGCTTTTCGGTTATGAAAAGGGGGCTTTCAGTGGCGCTCAGCACGCCCAGGCCGGCAAGTTTGAACAGGCGCAGCATGGAACCCTGTTGCTCGACGAAATCACCGAAATGCCGCTGGCTCTGCAGGCCAAGCTGCTCCGCGTTCTCCAGGAGCGTGAAGTCGCGCGGGTGGGGGGCACCCAGCCGGTAAGCCTCGATCTGCGTGTCGTTGCCACCTCCAATCGGGACATCGCCGACAGCGTGGCGAGGGGCCTGTTTCGCGAGGATCTGTTCTATCGGCTCAACGTCTTTCCACTGATGATCCCGGCCCTGCGGCAACGCAGTCAGGATATCGCTCCCCTGGCGCGTCATTTTCTGGCTACACACGGCGGCCGCTCCGGTCGTCCGCGCTTGCGCCTGTCCGCCGCCGCCGAGACTGCCCTGCAGTGCAGGGCCTGGCCAGGCAATGTCCGCGAACTGGAAAACATTATCCAGCGAGCGGTCATTCTTGCCGCTGGCGACATCGTCGACGTCGATGCCCTGCATCTTGCACTCGAGCGACGCGTCGATCCGACGGCTGGACAAGCGCCGGAAATCGCCACCCCGGAGGGTGCCACACCCTGCCGGGCCCGATCAACCGACGACATGCGCGACGTGGAGCGCGAACATATCCTGCAAACGCTCGAGGCTGTGGGTGGTTCGCGCAAACTGGCCGGGCAGCGTCTCGGTATGCCCGAGAGAACCCTGCGTTACAAGTTGCGACAGTATCGCCTGGAGGGATTTCTCAAGGACTGATGTGTGCTTGCCGGGTTATCATGACCGTAGATGAAGGAGTTGGCGCAGTTCTTGCTGCGAGATCTTCAACAGCGTTTGGAGAAGCAAATGGATACCCAGGGTATTGATCAGATGTTGAGCATGTTGCGTACGAACTCGGCGGCGGCCGGCGGTCGTGCCGCCGAGGCGCAGAGCGCCGCCGCCGGCGGGTCGGACTTCGCCCAGGTATTGCAGGCTTCGATTGCCGAGGTCAATCAGACGCAGCAGCAGGCAGATGCGATGGCGGCAAATTTTGCCGCCGGCAACAGTAGCGAGAACCTGCACGAGGTGATGATCGCGCTGCAAAAGGCCAATATCTCTTTCCAGGAAATGATTCAGGTACGCAACAAGCTCGTCTCGGCCTACCATGACGTAATGAACATGCAGGTCTGACCCGGGACACGAGGCGCTTGTGTTTACGGGTCACTGCCCCCATAATGTCAGGCATGGTTGTAATTCCGGCAACCCGGAAGCGTTCTGGACGCGGGTTCGATTCCCGCCACCTCCACCACTACGGGGGTGCACTGGTCTCGACAGGGTGACAGATGGTGAGCAGGCAACCCGAAAGGCGACGGACGTAATCCGAGCAAAACCACAAACGCCAACGATGAGCGTTTCGCACTGGCCGCTTAGGCCTGCTGAGGACGTAGCCGTCCAATAAACAGAATGGCTATCGGCGGGGGCTTCGGCCCCCGCCGTCATTCCTGCCGGGGATTCTGCGATCCCTTTCTGATGCAATCAGCCAAAAACTCGCCGGATTCGGCTGCTTCAGGCTTCCTTCTCGGTCTCCTCGTGTTCGCTGAGATCGGTCAACTGCGTTTCCAGAGAGTCGAAACCTGGTGCTGCGGTTTGTTGCAGGCGTAACAGACGCCGAATGAGCCGTTGTTGAGCAAAAGTCTGTGATGGATCAGGTTTGCCGAGCAGGTATTCCGAGCCACGTTTGGTCATGATCACCATCGAGTTTGCATCAACACGGTAGCCCGTGACCGGTGAGGTCCTGATGCACGAGGAAGTCGGGAAGCGTGGATTGCTGCCATATACGCGTCCTTCGACGCACACCAGAGACTCGCCATCACGGGTGATCAGGTCCAGCATCTTCCAGTTGTTAAGAATATTCATTGCGCTGCTCCACCCTGTGCGAGACGCGAAATGCCGAAGAGGCCTTCGATTCTAAGCCATAAGTCTAATCTGAGGGGCTTTATGGGCCCTGGTGTCTGCCGAAGCAAACCGAATCCGATGGTGCCGAGCAGACAGCAATGTGTAAAGCAAAAACCATGCTAAAGAATCTGAGTCACATCTTTGCGTATTAAAACAGTACACTTCTTGCGAACTCCAGGTCCTGCCACGATTGCAGTGTAAAATTTTCCGACACCCATTCAGGCAGGGCAGGGCAGGGCGCTCGCGTCAAGCGGTGACGGCAAGAAGCGTGCTCGGGAAAGCCGCTGATCGGCTCAAGAGCAGGTGCAACCGTATTTCGCAAGGATCGAGTTTGGCCCTCACAGCAGGCTCCCAAGTTCGTCAGCACACAAGGGTTCAAGCTGCGCCATCTGTCGCTTGAGCACTTCGAGGGTCGCTTCGGACGCGTCGTGACCTTTTGCCAGCCGGCCGCTAACGCGTGCGCGCAATTGTGTCGGCGTGGCCTGCGGGGCGACGATGAAGAAAGCCACTCCGGAACATTGCGCCAGAGCGCGAAAGGTCTCGCGCCGCGAGCGCTCGAGGAAAGCGGCGTCGACGATCACCGACCAGCCGGCGGCGAGCAACTCGCTGGCCAGCTCATGCAGCCGTTGGTAGGTGAGATCACTGGCGTTTCTGGTGTAGATGCCATTGCCCGGCGCTGACTTGCTGCTGGCGGTTGGCGCGATGCCGAACAGGCGCTTGCGCTCGACGTCGGAGCGCAGGCGCAGCGTCGCTGCCGCCTGATCACCCAGCAACAAGCGTCTGGATGCGCGGCTTTTCCCGCAGCCGGTGACGCCGTGGGTGATGATCAGCCGCGCGGGCGGCGGCTTCACCAGGCGCTCGGCGAGTGCCAGGTAGGCGAGCGCCTGTCCGAGATCGGCGTTCGTCTGGCTGGCCTGGATGGCCGCCACCTTGGCCCGCACCAGCGCGCGATAAACGGCATAGAAGCGCAGCACCTGTACCGCGTTGTAGTCACCGCTGCAACTGAGCCACTCATTCACCAGCCAGCCGGCGAGGCCAGCCCGGCCCTGGTCG
>RRZU013375921.1_pt1 | contig 11194 bp, 5 predicted proteins | sample 2165561 | NCBI WGS metagenome assembly RRZU01 (sample SAMN10456909, study PRJNA506462) | wastewater metagenome | isolation source: wastewater sludge | place: USA: Moscow, Idaho | reverse complement strand
TGGATCGCACCGCGAGCTATCTCCAGGACGGCCCAGCGCTCTATGTCGAATCCGCGCATTGGTTTCGACGAGCACTGGAAATTGACAAACACGAACTTGGCGACGAGCACCCGGACACCCTCACCAGCATGAGCAACCTGGCCCGCGCACTCTGGAACCAGGGCGACCTGCCCGGCGCCCGCGCGCTTGAGGAACAGGTCCTGACGCTCCGCCGCCGCGTCCTCGGCGAAGAGCACCCGGACACCCTCACCAGCATGAACAACCTGGCTTGCACGCTGTGGCAAATGGACGAGCACCTGCCCGCACTGCAACTGATGCAAGCGGCGGCCGAAGGTCGGGGGCGGAAGTTGGGGCCGGATCATCCCGATACCATCGACTCGCGCCAGGCCGTAGAGCAGATGCAGGCGGCACTCCGCGAAGCCGGCGAATCGGGAGGAGAGTAGGAAGCATGAGACAGAGACAGCGCGCTGCTCCCATTTCGGTAACGGATCGCTGGCCAGCCGCGTTTCCAAAACCCGCGCGCCTCGCTGATGCCTCGCCCATTCCTTTTTCCCTGACCGTCACCTGCGCCCACATCAACCGGGAGTAAGACCATGAACACCATGAACAACACCCCGCCCAAATCCCTCAAGCTGACCAGCAACGCAGTCAAGACCGGCGCCGATCTGCCGCTGCCAAGCATCCTGCGTAGCACGACGCGTTCGGGTGTGAGCGAAGTCGACCCGCTGCTGGCGGGACTGGTCGTAGAGGCGGTCTATTCGTTGGGTACGCCCAGCCGAGGTGAACCGGCGGGCGAGGCCGAAAAGCTGGACACCGAGAAGCCGCAACTGCTGGCGGTGGAAACCGAGGACGGCACCACCCTGTTCATCCGTTCCGACACGCTGGCCGAGGCCGTCGCGCGCTTGCAGCCGGAGGCGGCGGTCAATGGCGAGGTGGATTTTGCTCTCTTCCACGACCCCAATGCGCGGGCGCGGGGTGTCGGCGACGTGCTGTGGAAGGTGGCGTCGGTGCTGCGCCTGCCTGCCGATGGCCTGGTCGATGAAGCGAAGGATCTGGCCCTGCAATGGGCGAAGGAAAAACTCGGCGAGCACTTTGAGGACAAGGCTTACGCAATGGGCTCCGTGCTCGGCGCCAAGGCGCTGATGTGGAAAATCGAGTCGCGGCTGGCCGGGCGACCGGGGCTCTACCTCTGGCACGACAGGCTGCTCGCCGCCAGCGACCGCTGCGCGCCCGGCGACCCGCGCCTGAATGATGCTGCGCAGGGCAAGCCCATGCTGGTGCTGATTCACGGTACCGGATCCTACACGCTGGGTGGCTTCTCCGACCTGCGCGAGGACGAGGCCACCTGGAGCCAGCTCAGGCAGCGTTTCTCCGGCGGCATCTTCGGCTTCGAGCACCGCACCTTCTCCGAGAGCCCGGCCGAGAACGCCCTGGCGCTGCTGCAGGCGCTGCCCAAGGGTGCTCAGGTCTCGCTGCTGACGCATTCACGCGGCGGCCTGGTTGGCGACCTGCTGTGCCTGGGTCAGGTGGCGGACAAGGTCATCGACAGCTATCACATCGACACCCTTGACGCCGACGACCCGGCCGGACTGGAACGTGTGGCGCAGGAAGAGCGCGAGCGCCTGCGCGTCATCCGCGACACGCTGCTCGCCGGCAAAATCACCGTGCAGCGCTATGTGCGCGTGGCTTCGCCGGCGCGTGGCACGTGCTTCCTGTCGGATAACCTGGACGCGGCGCTGTCGGACTTCCTCAACCTGCTGCAATGGGGCGGCGGCGCGCTGGTCGGCGCGGCAGCAACCGCCCTGGGCGGCCCGGTCGCCAGCGAGGCCTTCGGCCAGGGCGCCTCCAGTTGCCTGGGTGTCGTCAAGCGCCTGGCGCTGGAAATCGCCGGTCGGCGAATCGATCCGCGCCTGATTCCGGGAATCGCCGCGATGTGCATCGAGTCGCCGCTGGTCGCTTTCCTGGCGCATCCCGAGACGCTGCGGCGCGACGGCATCGCCATGGCGGTCATCGCCGGCGATACCGAATTCGACGGCTTTGGCCTGTCCAACCTGCGTCGCCGCGTGGCTAACCTGTTCTGCGACTGGCGGCTATTTGACCGCAACGACAACGATCTGGTGGTCGACACCGACTCCATGTTCGCCGGGCTGGGCTTCCGCCCCGGCGCCAGCTATCTTTATGACCAGGACGCCTCGGTCACCCACTTCCGCTATTTCCGCAACCCGCCCACCCGTGACGCGCTGCGCGCCTGGCTGGCGGATGACGAACCCGGCAAGTTGAGCCAGTTCCAGCCGCTCACCGGCGGTTCGAAGACGCCCTGGCGCGACCGTGACGCCCGGCTGGCGCAGCGCGGCGGGCCGGCGGGCGCGCGCCCGGTGGCGATCATCATTCCCGGCATCATGGGTACCCATATCGAGGTCAACCGCAAGGATCCGAAAGTTGCCGGCAGCGGCCAGCGGATCTGGTTCAACGTCCCGCGCCTGGCGCTTGGCGATCTGGAGCGAATCCGCGATCCGGAAGCGAATGACGTCGACGCCGAAGACCTGTTCGAGATCGTCTATGGCGATCTGGCCGATCATCTGGCGGCCACCCACGCCGTCATCCGCTGCCCCTACGACTGGCGGCAAGCGCCGGAAAAATGTGCGGAAACACTGAAAGACCGGATCGAGCAGGCGGCCACAGAGAATCCCGGCCAGCCGATTCGTCTCGTCGCCCACAGCATGGGCGGCCTGGTTGCCCGTACCCTGATCAGGAAGCACGCTGATGCCTGGCAGAAAGTCGTCGATTCGGGCGGCCGCCTGATCATGCTGGGCACGCCGAACAACGGCGCGCACCTGATGGTGCATACCCTGCTCGGCAAGAGCGAGGCGATGCGCATGCTCGAGAAGATGGATCGCGAGCACGGCCTGCAGGGTCTGCTCGACATCATCAGCGGCTTCCCCGGCGCGCTGTCGCTGCTGCCGCGACCGGGCTTCGCCGATAGCGGCAGCGAGCCGCGCATCGCCAGCAACGAGTATTACGCGGTGAACACCTGGCAAGATCTCAAGCAGCAGATCAGCGATCGCTGGTATGGCAATGGTATCTGCGGCGTCCCTGCCAAAACGCTGCTTGCCGACACAGAAAGCTTCTGGAAAGACGTTCTGCCGGGCAACGAAATCGCCAACCCCGAGCGGGTCGTCTATATTTTCGGCCAGAGCGACAAGACGCCCTGCGGCGTCCAGCGCAGCGCCAGCGGCAAGCTCAAGCTGCTGTTCACCGCCGACGGCGACGGCTCGGTGACCTGGGCCTCCGGCCGTCTGGACAATCTTGATCTGGACACCCGTTGCTGGTACATGCCGGTGGAACATGGCGACCTGACCGGCGAGGCCGAGTACTTCCCGGCCATCGTCGACCTGCTCGAAAAAGGCAGCACCGAGAAGCTCGGCCGCCTGCCGCGCCGGCGTGGCGAGGCGGCGGGCAGCTTCGTTCTCGAAGCACCGCCGCCGGTGCTCGGCAGCGAGGAGGAAATGGTACGTGCTTGCATGGGCAGTGGGCCACGCCGGCCCAGGAGTTCACGCGCCAAATCGACGCTCGCGGTATCCGTACGCGCTGGCGATCTGCGCTTCGTTGACCAGCCCGTCCTCTGTGGCCACTATGTCGGCGATGTGATTTCCGGCGCCGAGGCGTCGCTCGACAGGATGCTCGACGGCGCCCTGAGCGAGCGTGAGCGCCTGGGGGTCTACGCCACCGACATCGGCACTTCAGCGATCATCCTGCGCCCGCCGAGTCGCGAGGAAGGTGCCCGGGGCAGCCGGCTGGGGGCGGTGATTGTCGGTCTGGGCAAGTTCACCGGCCAGTTGAGCGCACGCCAGGTCACCGAGACGGTGCGCGCCGGCGTGCTGCGTTTCCTGCTGCAACTGCGCGATGCCCTGCAGGTCAGGGTGGATGAGGAGGTCCAGCTGTTCAGCCTGCTCATCGGCTGGAATTCGACCGCCAGCATCAGCGTCGCCGAATCGGTGGCGGCGATTACGCGCGGCGTTCTCGAGGCCAATCATCAGTTCAGTGACGCGCTGAGTAAATCGCGCGAAAACGGCGCCACGGTTTCGCAGCTTTGTTTCATCGAGTTGTATCGCAATGCCGCAATCAGTGCTGCGCATGCCGTGCTCGACCTGCCCGAGAATCTGGCGGGCGAACTCAAGGGGCCGGGCGCGCGCCTCAACCCGGCCGCGACCCTGACCCTCGGCGAAGGCATGCAGGACCGGCTGAACGCCGACGGCGATCTGGGCCATTGGTCGCGGCTCATCGTCACCGATGCCGATGCCAGCGAAACCAGTTGCCCGCCCGAATGTTATGAGACGCGGATCATCTCGGCCATCCCGGCGCAGCAGTTGCGGCGTTTGTGCGCCCAGGCCGGCAGCGCGGAGCTCGCCAGGGAAGCGCCTGATCAGGAGCCTTCCGGAAAAGCCGACGCGGCAACTGCCAACCGACTCGCCGATACCTCGCCGGTCGAATCGCGCCACTACCCCGAACGGCTGAAGTACGTATTCCTGTCACAGCGCGCGCGCGCCGAAGCGGTGGTGCAACAGCGCCAGCCCGGGCTGATCGAGGCGATCATCCGCAATCAGCGGAACAACCCCGCCTATGACGCCAAACTGGGGCGTACGCTGTTCCAGCTGATGGTGCCTCTGGATTACAAAGCCGTGGCGCGCGAACAGTCACGCCTGCTCATGGTGCTCGACGGCTATACCGCCAATCTGCCATGGGAACTGTTGCAGAGCGACGGCGAACCGCTGGTGCTGAGAATGCCCATGGTGCGGCAACTGAGCACCCTGCATTACCGGCCGACCGTCCGCACGGCCAACGCCAACACCGCCTGCCTCATTGTCTCCCCGAGCACCTGGGGCTTTGACAAACGCTTTGGCGGCAGGCATCAGGAACTCGACAAGCTGCCGGCGGCCACGCGCGAAGGTCAGGCGATCAGCGACAGCCTGCACCAGGCCGGCTGGAACGACAGCGATATCGTGGTCAGCCCGGCGGACAAGGAAGCGCTCGACATCTTCGCCACCCTTTATGAGCGCCCCTATCGCATTCTGATGATCGGCGCGCACGGCATTTTCGAGGCCACCGGACTCGACGGACGCAGCTATTCCGGCGTCGTACTCTCCGACGGCCTGCTGCTCACCGCCGTCGAGATCGATCTGATGGAAGTTGTTCCAGAAGTCGTATTCCTCAGTTGCTGCCACCTGGGCAGCGTCAACAATCCGCATAGCCAACCCAACAAGCTGGCCTACAGTCTGTCGCGCAAACTGATCGAGATGGGCGTACGCTGTGTCGTCGCCGCTGGCTGGGCAGTCAACGATGACGCGGCGTGCACCTTCGCCAGCACCTTCTTCGCTCAACTTACCGAGGGAGAAACCTTCGGTGATGCCATATTCATGGCGCGCAAGAATGCCTTTCAGCAACATCCAGGCAGCAATACCTGGGGGGCCTACCAGGCTTATGGCGATCCCGGCTATCGCTTGCAAAGCAACAGCGAATCCGCTACCCGGCAGAACTCCAGACCCTACGTCGCGGTGGATGAACTGCTGGCAAACGTTCTCGGACAAGGAGTAAACAACAAACACCGCAAGAGCGAGGCGAACAAGCCCAGCTTTACCCAGCAAAGGCAGTGGGTGCAGCGGCAACTCGCCAAGTGCCCGCCCGAATGGGCCGAGCGCCCCGACGTTTTGCAAGCCATCGCCGAGTTTTATGGGGAGTTTGGCGTCGACGGCTTTGCGGCTGCCCGCAACGCCTACCAGCGCGCCGTTCAACAGGAGGACGGGTCAGGCCGGGTCGCCGTGCGGGCCATCGAACAGCTGGCCAACATGGAAGCGCGCCACGGGGGAGAACTGGCGGATCAGGATCAGTTTGACCAGGCCCTGCCCTGGATCGACAGTGCCATCCGTCGCCTGAATGCCCTGGCCGAGGCAGTGCGTGGCGATGGCGACCCGGCCAGCAACGCCGAACGGGCGGGCATGCTGGGCAGTGCCTTGAAGCTGAAGGCCGCCGCCCTGCTGAAAAAGGAGGAAGAATGGAATGCGCTGGTGCCTTGTCTGAAAGAGGCCGCGACCGCCTACCAGTCCGGCAGCCCGGGCGACCCGGCGCTGACCCCTTACAACACCCTCAACGCCTTGCCACTCGCCTGGCTGGCCGACACACTCGTGCAGACCCTGCCGGCGGCGGCGGCCATCGCCATCGAGTGTGGCGAGCAGGCGCGCCGGCAGTTCGCCACCAGCAAGAATTTCTGGGATGCCGTGATGAGCGCCGATGCGTCGATGACCGCCTGGTTGCTCAACAAGACTCTCCAGTCTGCGCCGCCCGATGAACCGCAGGCGAAGCCGATCGAGGCCCTGGCGTCGCATTTCCACCGGCTCTACGAGCAGTCTGTCCAGACCCTTCCCCTGTCCGCTCGCCAGTGGGATTCCATCGTCAAGCAATGGCGGCTACTGGCCCGCTTCCTGCGCAAGCGCGCCATCGGTGACGACTGCCAACAGGCCGAGGTTCTTGACCAACTGGCTGATTACTATGGGCCACGGCCAGCCGCAAACGCGGCGACGAGCGAGGCGAGGAGCGAGGCCGTTGCCGCCAGCCCGGTCAGGAAACATCAGCGCCGGGTCTTGTAGTCAAGCGAATGATCAGCGGAGTAGTCGGCTTGCGGTTTGCTGCGCTGATCGCGCTGCTTGACAGCGTGCGCTGTCAGGATCACTCGCTGCCACCGTTCAGCCAGCGCAGCGCGACGCTCAGGCAGGTGTTCAGGGTGTACCGGTCGAAGTGGCCGGGCAGGGCGGTCAGCAGGTAGTCACAGCCGGCGGCGTCGTCGCCGTCGAAGCACTCGAGCAGCGCGAGGAGCTGGCCGAGCAGGCCTGCGTGCTGGCAGAGGGCGCTGTGCACTTCCCGGTCGACGGCAATCTGCTGGAGAATTTCTTCGATTGGCAGGCCGAGCGCCACCGGCATCATCGACAGGATGCCGGTGAGGAACGCCAGATCGGCACGCTGGCGATGATTGCCTGGCGGGCCGACCTCGATCAGCAGTTCCATCATCCGTCCGCGCAGGGCGGCCACCTGCAGCAGCGGTGAACGCGCCGGGTCGCACTCGCCACCATGCGGAGCCAGCAGGAGCAGTGACAGCCAGCGCTGCAGATGCCGCCGCCCGAACAAGGTGATCGCGTGTCGCAAGGAGGTCACCGGTTGCCCGAGGCGGCTGCCGCGGTGTCCGACCGAGTTGACGATTCGCAGCAGGTTGAGGGTCAGCGCCGGCTCGTGCTTGAAGGCATCCTCGATCACCGGGGTGTCGACATCACGCCCGACGAGGTTGACCAGGCGAATCAGCGCGGCCTGCGAGGCGGACAGGCGGCGCCCGCTGACGATTTCGGCCTGTGCGAAATAGCGACCCTGGAAAAGCGCGAAGCCGAGCTGGTGGCAGCGCTGCATCTGCGCACGACTGGCGACGCCCTGCGCCAGAAGCTTGACCGGCAGTCTGCTCAGCGAACCGGCAAGGTCGGCGAGTTGCCGCTCGTCCGTGGCGTCGACATCGATCTTGATCACCGCGACCATTGGCAGCAACGGCCGGCTGCGGTCGTCGATTCCCTGGTAGCCGGTCAGGGCCAGCGCATAGCCACGCCCGCGCAGGCCCTCGCAGCGCTCCAGCGTCGGCTTGTCGGCAACGCCGTCGAGCAGAAGTTCGAGGACGACACCGGCTGCTGGCAGCAGTTCGATCGCCTCCTGCTGCAGAAAGGCGGCGTCGATCCCGATGAACGCGCAGTGGTTGCCCAGCGCACTTTGCATGCCGAGTTCGCTGTACGCAGCGCACAGCGCGGCCGCCGCATCGCCGGCAGCGAGCGGCTGGCTGCCGCCGAACGACAGTTGGTAGCCGGCCAGTTCCTGCTTCCGGTTGAGGATCGGTTGCCGGAAGAGGAAAGCGTCGCGGAAGGAGTATTCAGTCATCGTCGCCAATCCGGTCGTGGCGGCACCGCCAAGGCAGCCTCAGAAGGGCAGCGCCAGGCCGGGGCGCGCGGCGTTGAGGACGCGGCGAAAATCCGCCTGGATACGTTCGAGGGCACTCTCGCTGTCGGCTTCGAAGCGCAGCACCACCACCGGGGTGGTGTTCGACGGCCGTGCCAGCCCGAAGCCGTCGGCATACTCGACGCGCAGGCCGTCGATGGTGATGATTTCGCGCGCGCCGTCGAAGCGCGCGTGTTGTTGCAACTCGTCGATCAGTGCGAAGGGCTCGCCTTCACGCATGGCGATGTTCAGCTCCGGCGTCGAACTGCTGTCCGGCAGGGCCTTGAGGACCGCGTTGGCGTCGGCCGAGCGAGCGAGGATTTCGAGCAGCCGGACGCCGGCGTAGAGGCCGTCGTCGAAACCGAACCAACGTTCCTTGAAAAACACGTGGCCGCTCATTTCGCCCGCCAGCGGTGCGCCGGTTTCCCTGAGTTTGGCCTTGACCAGCGCGTGGCCGGTTTTCCACATCAGCGGTACGCCGCCATGTTCGCGGATCCACGGCGCCAGCCGGCGGGTGCATTTGACGTCGTAGATGATCGCCTGGCCGGGGCAGCGGCTGAGGACGTCGGCGGCAAAGAGCATCAGCTGACGATCCGGATAGATGATCTCGCCGTCCTTGGTGACCACTCCGAGACGGTCGCCATCGCCATCGAAAGCGAGCCCGAGTTCGGCATCGGTGCTGCGCAGCGCGTCGATGACGTCCTGCAGGTTCTCGGGCTTTGACGGATCGGGGTGGTGGTTCGGAAAATTGCCATCCACCTCGCAGAACAGTTCGACCAGCTCACAACCCAGTGCGCGGAAAAGTTGCGGGGCAATGCCACCGGCGACGCCGTTGCCGCAGTCGATGACGATCTTCAGCGGGCGCGCCAGGCGAACGTCACCGGTAATGCGCGCGAGGTAGGCGGGCTGGACATCGGCGCTGCTCGCCTGGCCGTGACCCTGCTTGAGTTGACCGGCGTCGACCCGCTGGCGGATTCCCTGGATCGCTTCGCCCGCCAGCGTCTCGCCGCCGATGACCATTTTCAGGCCGTTGTAGTCGGGCGGATTGTGGCTGCCGGTGACGGCAACGCAGCTCTGGCAGCCCAACTCGTGGGCAGCAAAGTAGACTACCGGTGTCGGCACGCAGCCGACGTCGATGGTGTCGATGCCGGCCAGGCGAATGCCTTCCATCAGCGCCGCCGCCAGCTCGGCTCCCGAGAGGCGGCCGTCACGGCCAACCGCAATCGCTTGCTGACCGCGCTCCGCCGCCAGCGAACCGAGGCCGTGGCCGATGCGGCGGACGATGTCGGGGGTCAGCGTTCTGCCGACGATGCCACGAATGTCGTAGGCCTTGAAAATTTCTTGGGGTAGGGGAGTGTGCATGTCAGACCTCGTGCTGGAAGTAATGGAGGATGCGCTGCGGCAGCCAGTCGAGTCGTCCCGGCAGACTGCCGCTGACGAAACCGACATGTCCGCCCTGGCGCGGGAGTTCGAGCTGAACGCTGGCCGCCACCTGGGCTGGTGTGGGGAGTGCATGGGCTGGCAGAAAGGGATCGTTCTGGGCGTTGAGCAGCAGCGTCGGCAGCCGGATAGCGGGCAGCCAGGGCTTGCTCGAGGCACGTCGCCAGTAGTCGTCGGCACCGGCAAAACCGTGCAGCGGTGCGGTGACGACGTCGTCGAATTGCCAAAGGTTATTGGCCGCGGCCATCCGCCGTTCGTCGAACAGGCCGGGATAGCGGCGCAGCTTGGCGGCGGCGTTGCGCTTCAGCGTCTGCAGGAAGTGTTTGGTGTAAACGCGGTTGAAACCGTGTGCCAGCGCATGGCCGCAAGCGGCAAGGTCGAGCGGCGTGCTGATCGCCGCCGCCGCCCGCAGGACGTCCGTGGCGAGCGCTGCGCGTTCGCCTAGCCATTTGAGCAGCGCGTTGCCACCCAGCGAGACGCCGACGGCGTAGCGCGGGCTGGCCGGGAAAAGCGCTTGCAGACGTCGCAGAATCCAGTCGATTTCGTCGCTATCGCCAGAGTGGTAGGCGCGTGGCAGGCGGTTGCTTTCGCCCGAGCAGCCGCGGAAATTCACCACCAGGGCGGTCCAGTCGATGGCCGCGACGGCACGCATCAGGCTGACTGCGTAGTGACTGTTGGAACTGCCTTCGAGGCCGTGAAAGAGCACCAGCAGCGGCCGCGCAGTGGTCGCATCGGGTACTGGCGCAACGTTCCAGTCGAGGTCGATGAAGTCGCCGTCCGGTGTCTCCCAGCGTTCGCGGTGGTAGGGCAGGGGATCGGGCCGGATCAACAACGGGTAGATGGTCTGGGCGTGGCCACCGGGCAGCCAGCGCGGCGCACGGTAGGCGATCAATGCAGGGTCCGTGGCGTTCTGGCGCTGCCGTCGTCGGCTGTGCCGGGGTTGCCGATGTCGCGGTCGGCGGCGGTGGACGAGTGATGCGCGAGCAGCCGCCAGCCGCTGGCGCCGCGCTGGAAGACATTGGTTGCCAGCATCGGGCCTTGCGGTTTGCGCTCGTCGCCGACATAGAGCATTTCGACGACGTTGTGCACCGACAACAGCATGCTGTTCCAGCGCACGGCGCGCGACAGGCGAACCAGCAGGCGCGGGTTGTTGGCGAAAATGCTGCGCCAGCTATCGCGGATGGCATCGGCTCCATGCAGCCGTTGACCGCTCGGATGGATGCAGACGATTTCCTCGTCGTCGGCCCAGACGCTCATCAAGGCGTTCAGGTCGGCGCGCGCGATGGCTTCGTAGAATGCGGTTTCGACATCCTCGGGGGTGGCAAAAATGACGATCATCAGGGCGCCTTGAGCAGGCAGGCGTCGAGAACCCGCTGCGGGTCGAGCTTGTTCAGGCAGTCGAGATGGCCCAGCGGGCATTCGCGCTTGAAGCAGGGGCTGCAGGCGAGTTCAAGGCGGATGATCGTGGCCTGCGCGGAGAGCGGCGGGGTGAAGCCGGGGGATGACGATCCGTACACGGCAATCAATGGTCGGCCGAGGGCGGCGGCGACGTGCATCAGTCCCGAATCATTGCACACCACAAACGACGCGGCGGCGAGCAGGTCGATGGCCTGGGTCATCGAGGTGGCACCACAGAGGTTGTGGGGTCGTCTGGCCAGGTCGGTGAGGTCGACGATCTGGTTGCCGATGGCCCGGTCTTTCGGCGAACCGAGCAGCCAGACCGCGTAGCCCTGGT
>RRZU012802633.1_pt1 | contig 11194 bp, 9 predicted proteins | sample 2165561 | NCBI WGS metagenome assembly RRZU01 (sample SAMN10456909, study PRJNA506462) | wastewater metagenome | isolation source: wastewater sludge | place: USA: Moscow, Idaho | reverse complement strand
GCGCACCGTAGTAAATCCCGGAAAGCGCGATCAGCGCCGAAACCGGTGGCAGTGCAAAGGTCGCCGGCAAAAGCATGGCGATGGTCACGACCGGCCCGACACCGGGCAGGATGCCGATGATCGTGCCCAGCAAGCAGCCGATGAAGGCGTACATCAGGTTGGTGGCGCTGAAGGCGACACTGAAACCAAGGGAGAGATTTGCCAGTAATTCCATGATTTTTCCTGCTCAGAATTTCAAAAAAGCCGGCCACAGCGGAATCTGCATCTTGAGCAGACAGATGAATACCAGATAGCTGCCAACTGCCAGCAGACTGGACAGAATCAAGCCTTCCCTGAACCGGAACTTGCCGTCGGCACCATAAGCCATCAGGGTCAGGGCGTAGATGGCGGCAATCAGGCCAAAAGAGGGCAGGCCCAGCTTGGGCAGTCCGCCCAGAAGGACGCCAAAGACAAGATTGGCACCGATGATCTGTAGCAGCGGACGCCAGGCGAACCCTCCCAGCGCGCCATCCTCATCGACATTGCTTTCGTCCTTAAAACTACAGGCAGAAAAAGCAACCGCAAGGCCAACCCCGATTAGCAAAAAGCCGAGCAGAAGCGGGAAAAAACCGGGCCCCATGGCCTCGGTGCTGCCGAACTTGTAACCGGATGCCAGAAAGGCGAAAAAGCCGCCAATAAGCAGGAAAGACAATCCGGCAAAAAAATCCTTTTCGTTTCTGATCTTCATGAAAAATCCGTGAGGGGCTTATCTGAAAACGGTCTTTAGCGCCAAATTTCATGGCCTTGGCTGGCTTGGAGGATGAAAGTCACCATCAAGAGTGAGGAGCAAAACCGAAGGCGCATCTGCTCCACTCCTCACTCATCTCTCCTCACTGCTTTTTCACGCTACCGCAAGCGCGAAAGTTTATCCACGAAATACCGGCACTTGTCTTCCGAAGGCGAGTAGAACTGTTTCGCCAGCGTCATGAAATGCTTGCGTTCAACCTGCGCGGAAGCGCCCTGCCCGACGGTTTGCCGCAAGGCCTCCATGAAGGCATCGACCTTGCCTTCCGGCAGCAGAGCCAGCATGCCCATGAAGATGTTTTTCGCGTCCTGCGTCCAGGAAAATTCGCTTGCAGGTGCAAAATCCTCGAATACCGGCTTCTTGGTGCTTTGTCCGGTGAGGCCCAGACGCAGATACTGTTCCTCACCGGCGTCGGATTCTTTCAGGAGCCGCAAAAGATGCGCCATCATTTTTTCCCGCGCCGCCTCGTCTTGAGATGGCGTGGTCTGTTCCGGATCCTGTTCGAGATCCCAGAGCAGATCGCCGTACTGGAAGGAGTTGCAGAAAGTCGCATTGGCCAATCGATTGGCGGTTTCAAGCTTCATCAACTGGCAGCCACGGGTGAAAGGCAGCGGTCCGGTGATTTCGATCTTCTTCAGCTCATCCGGGGTGAAAAACCCCTGCTGGTGCGTCGGCATCAGGGTGTATTCGTATAGAGGCGTGTTGCTGAGCGACTCGGACGCCTTCATGAAAACATGACGACCGTCGGTGACATTGACGAAAGAACCGTGGAAACCGAACAGCCCCGCTTCCCGGATCGGCTTGTCCGATTCGACCGTTTCACGCAGGGGTTTTCCCTGCATTTCCGGCGGAATGGGCGCGCCAAAGAAATCCAGCAGGGTCGGTGCGATGTCGATCGTCTGCACCAGCGATTGGCGACGCACACCGGATTTCGCCGAGCGCGGATCCCATACGAAAAACGGCGTATTGGCGAGTTCGTTGTAGCAGGGCATCACGGATTTTGCCCACCAGTCCTTCTCGCCGAGCATGAACCCGTGGTCGGTGTTGACGATTAAAAGCGTGTCCTTCCACAGATCGTTCTGGTCGAAAAAGTCGATCACCCGCCCCAGGTTGCGGTCGCACATCGAGAGGAGCGCCGCGTAACGCTTGCGCGTATGTTCAACGATCTCCTCACCTTCCGAGACCGGCGCATAAGGAGGCCAGTCGAAGTGCGGACCGTCGTAGTCGTCCTGATACAGGGCGCGGAAAGCATCCGGCGAATCGAAGGGTTCGTGCGGATCGAAGGTCTCGATTTGCAGGAACCAGTTATCCACGCCCTTGTTGGCTTCCAGGAAGGCCAGTCCGGCATCGAAGGTACGATCCTGCGGCCAGGCATCCTCGCGCCGGATACGTTCGCGGTTTTTCCAGTTGTGCTCCCACCATTCCGGGTGCGTGAATTCACGCATGGTCGGCACATGCTCAGGCACGTCAACCTCGCCAGCGTAGCCGTCCCAAGTGTCACCTTCCTGCCCCCGGATTGCGTCCCACGAGGAGTACCGGCTGTGATAGGTGGCACCGCCGTCTTCCCAATAGTGGTAGTGATCCGAAACCAGATGGGTATAAACCCCCCGATTCTTCAGGATTTCCGGCATCGAGTTATCGAAGGGCTCCAGCGGACCCCAACTGCGATGCAGGAAACCATAGCGTCCGGTATGCAATTCCCTGCGCGCTGGCATGCAAGGCAGGCTGCCGACATAACAGTTGTCGAAAACGGCGGCTTTTTCACCCAGGCGCGCAAAATTTTCTGCCTTGGTCCACGTACAACCGTAATTGGGTAGCATCCTTCGATTCAAAGAATCGAACATGACCATCACTGCTTTCATCAAACTCTCCTTGACCCATTCGAATAACAGCGAGACAACTCAAGCCCGATGATACCCCATGCATGCCGGGCAATCAGCCCTTGACGGCACCCGCAGTCAGTCCGCTGATCACCTGCCGGGCAGCCAGGAAGGTAAAGATCAACGGCGGCATGGCGATCAGCGTGGCGAGCGCCATCAATTTGCCCCATTCGACGCCGATGTCGGTGACGAATAGCGAGGCAGCCACCGGCAGGGTGCGCGTCGAGCGGTCGGTGAGCACCAATGCCAGGATGAATTCGTTCCAGGCGATACGGAAGGTGAAAATCGCTGCGGCGGCAAGGCCGGGGCGGATCAGCGGCAGGACGATGCGCCAAAAGATTTTCCACGGGCGGCAGCCGTCGATCGACGCCGCTTCTTCCAGTTCGACCGGCACCTGCAGGACGAAGCCGTAGAGCAGCCAGATGGTGAAGGGCAGATTGACCGCCACGTAGAGCAGGATCAGGCCGAAGAGCGAATTGGTCAGTTTCCAGTCGCTCCAGATCATGAACACCGGCACGGCGATCACCGCCAGCGGGACCGTGCGCAGCATCAGCGTGGCGTAGGCGATGGTCTTGCGTCCGGCAAAGGAGAAACGCGCCAGCCCGTAGGAGGCCATGCAACCGAGCAGCAGGGTCAGCAGGGTGGCAACAACGCCGACGATCAGCGAATTGATCAGGTAGCGCCCGAAACTCGAATCAAAGATGACGTCACGGTAGTTTTCCAGCGTCGGGACAAAGAAGAAGGAAAGTCCGGTGGTGAAAGTTTGTGACTGCGTTTTGAACGAGGTCAGAAACATGATCAGGATCGGGCCGACGCAAAGGATGGCCAGCACCACCAGCGCCAGGTAACGCAGGGCGAGCAATGCGCGTGAGTTGTTCATTTGTCGTTATCCGCCAGTGGGTTGGACATGCGTAGCGCCAGCCAGGTAAGCAGCATCACGACGGCGAGCAGCAGCACCGAGATGGCCGAGGCGGCACCGAGTTTCTGGCCGATGAAGGCGGTCTTGTAGATGTGCAGCGACAGGACTTCGGTCGAATCGCCCGGCCCGCCGAAGGTCAGCACGTAGATCACTTCCAGCACGCGGAAGGCGTCAATGAGGCGCATCACCAGGGTGATCGCCAGCACATGGGCGATCATCGGCAGTTTGACGCGCAGGGTCGTCGTCCACCAGCGTGCGCCGTCAATTTTCGCTGCTTCGAGAACACTGGTATCGACTCCCGACAAGCCGGCGATGACCATGATGAAAACGAAGGGTGTCCATTGCCAGATGTCAGCAATGATGATCGCCGCAAACGCCAGCGACTCATCGGCCAGCCAGCCCTTGGCGGCAATGTCGAAAACGGCGAGGACGGCGTTGATGAGGCCGAACTGGGCGTCAAACAGGTAGCGCCAGGTGAGGCCGACAGCAATCGGCGCCACCATCATCGGCAGGATGAACAGGGTGCGGAAAAACGCCATGCCGCGCAGATTGCCTTCCAGCGCCAGGGCCAGCGCGATCCCCAGCCCCATTTCGGCGGTGACGCTGATGGCCGCAAATTCGAGCGTGGTCCATAAGCTGCGCCACATCGCCGAATCGGTAAAGACAATTTCGAAGGAATCCCAACCGACCCACTTGGCATCGGCCCAGGGCGTTCCCATGCTCCAGTCAAAAAAGCCAAGCCGTATCGCCGAGAGCGTCGGGTAGAGGCAGGCAGCAAGCATGATCACGACCGCTGGCAGCAGGAACAGCCAGGCCGTGCGGGTATTGGCGTTGGAGTCGATTTTCATGGCTTTTGATGGGAAGGGAGAAGGGGGAAGGGGGAAGGGAAAAACCGATCACGAGGGAAAAGTTTGCGGAGGGGGGATGGCATTGAGGAAGGGGCAAAGCCAGGCAAAGCGATGGCGCGCCCTTCCCTCTTCTCCCTTCCCCCTTCACAGTTCTCAGGCCTTCAGATACCCGCCGCGCTTCATGATGTCGGTGACTTTCGGCACCATGCCATTCAAGGCATCTTCCGGCGTTTTCTTGCCGGTCAGCGCTTCGGAAATGGCAACGCCGAGTGCCTGGATGTTGATTTCATCCCATTCGGCAATCAGCGGACGCCAGTCGGGCTCAACGTATTTCAACTGCTCCTTCAGGATCTCGAAGTCCGGATACTGCTTGAGAATGTCAGGATTGTTGAGCGTGGACATGCGCGTGGCGTTACCGCCCTGTTTGACGACCTTGATATCGGAAGACTTGGAGGTCAGCCATTGCATCAGCAGGAAAGCGGCATCCTTGTTCTTGGCGTTCTTCGGAATGGCGAGGCCCAAACCGCCGGACTGGGCAGCGTAACGGCTGCCTTTCGGATGCAGCGCGTAGCCGACCTTGCCGGCAATCTTCGATTTGCTCGGATCATTGACCTGCCCCATGATCAGGATTGCATCCAGATACATCGAGGCTTGCCCCTGCAGGAAGGCGGTGATCATTTCACCCTGACCGTAGCCGGGAATCCCTGCCGGGCCGGTGTCGGAGATTTCCTTCAGAAGTTTCAGCGCGTCAATGCCGGGCTGCTTGTTGAACACCGGATTCCAGTTGTCATCGAACACTTCGCCGCCCAGCGGGTTCATGTGCAGGAGCCAGGCGTGAACGCACTGGTGACCGGCCTGACCACGCGACGTCAGCGCACCGATGCCTTCCTTGGCCTTCAGCGGAGCAAGCAGTTTTTGCAGTTCATCATAGGTTGTCGGCGCCTTGAAGCCGTGCTTCTCGAAGATATCCTTGCGATACGCCAGCACCGAGGTTTCCGCACCGTAGGGCAGGCCGTAGAGCTTGGCACCGGGGCCGGGCAGATAGCCCTTCTTGCCACCGACGAGACCCAGATTTTCCAGATAACCCTTGACGATGTCGTTGATGTCGTAATTCGGGTCAGCCAGTGCGGCGTTCTGCAAATAGGGTTCGATGCATTCGATCAGGTTCTTTTTGACGTACTCGCCCTTCCACATGACGATGTAGCAAACGGCGTCGTAATCCCCCTGCGGCTTGGCCATTTCCAGCAACTGCTTGTCCTTCATGCGGCCAATGGCGATCTTGTCGACTTCGACCTTGATGCCGGTTTCAGCGGTGAACTCGGGCAGGATCTTGAGCATCGCGTCGTAATGCGGGTGCGCCGGGATGTTCATGACCACGGTCTGGCCCTTGTATTTGGCGTAGCGATCCTGGGCAAGAACCCCCTTGATCAGCGGAAACTGGGCCGCTGCAAGTATGCCGGCCATGCCGCCTGCCTTCAATAGATCACGTCTTTTCATGGTTTGCCTCCTGTTGTGGTTGTCAATGAATCAGATTAAGCCCGCTGGCCGCGTCGAAGACGTGCAGGTGGACAGGGTCGACCAGCAGGCCGATTTCACGCCCGGCAATGCCGCCATGCTCGCCGGTCACGGAGGCCGTCACCAGTTCGTCGGAAGCGGCAAGGGTGCCGTTAATGACCGTTTCAGTGCCCAGGTATTCCGCCACCCGGACTTTCATGCGCAACATCGAGGCGCCGCTCTCTCCCGCCGATTCGCCCAGGCTCAGGCCCTGCGGCCGGATGCCGAGCACCACCGGAGTACCGACCGCCCCGCTGACCGGCTCCGGCAGCGCCACGCGAATCCCGGCCCCCGGCAGATCGACGGCTTCGGCGCTGGCCAGAGTGCCATTGAAGAAGTTCATCACCGGCGACCCGATGAAACCAGCGACAAACAGGTTGCGCGGCCGGTTGAAAACCTCGGTCGGCGTACCGATCTGCTGGATCACGCCTTTTTCGAGAATCACGATGCGATCAGCCAGTGTCATGGCCTCGACCTGATCGTGCGTGACATAAACGGTGGTCTTGCCCAGACGCTTGTGTAACAGCGCAAGTTCAACGCGCATCTGCGCGCGCAGCTTGGCGTCAAGGTTGGACAAGGGTTCGTCGAACAGGAAAACCGCCGGTTCACGCACAATCGCCCGGCCCATCGCCACACGCTGGCGCTGACCACCGGAGAGGGCCTTGGGTTTGCGTTCAAGCAGGTTTTCGATACCGAGAATGCGTGCCGCCTCGGCCACACGGCGGGAGATTTCCTCGCGCGGTGTTTTAGTCAGCGTCAGCGCGAAGCTCATGTTTTCAGCGACCGTCATGTGCGGATAGAGCGCGTAGCTCTGGAACACCATGGCGATATTGCGCTCGTCGGGCCGTGCGTTGGTGACATCACGGTCACCGATCAGGATTCGGCCTTCGGTCACCGATTCCAGCCCGGCGATCATGCGCAGGGTCGTCGACTTGCCACAACCGGATGCACCGACCAGGACGATGAACTCGCCACCCGCCGCCTTGAGATTGACGCCCTCGACAATCGTGTTGTCGCCGAAGCGTTTGGTGACATCAATGAGTTCGATGCCCGCAGCCATAAACTTCCCCCCTAAATTCCGTGACGAAAAACAGCGACCACCCCTCGTCAGGCAAAAACAGCGAACCCAGGAATTTAAAACCCTCTGTGAGCCGCCCCTGAAATTATTTCGATCATTATGATCTTTCTGAAACCATTCTATAGACAAGCTGTCAGCATTGCAATAGGACGCACGAAAAAAATAATGACCAATAAAAATCAATAGCTTATACGTGTTTTTCGGTGAAAAAAGCGTCCGGCCAGGGGGTTTTTATACGGAGACAAATCAAACACCGAGAGACAATATCGATCATTTTGCACGAAAACAACCAAACACCGCCGTCAAAATGAACCTTTCAGGGGCAGCACGCCACCCACCAATGACACGAACGGCCTCCCCTGCGACTTTCACGGCCAGCACGGGCTGGCACGTTCAAGCGCAGGGAGGGTCTGCCCGGCAGAGCGCCGTCCTATTTCCTGAGCCCGACCCGCTCGAACTGCTCGTCGGGCGCATCGGCCCAGTGCATCATTTTCACCAGCTTTTTCTCCATCTCGGCTTCGATGAGCGGGTCCTTGAGCGGGCGTTTTTGCTCGTAATCAGTGAGGGTGTCAAAGAGCAGGGTATCGCTGATGTGTTCTCGTGAACGAAGATGCCCGATCGGGAATTTCGCCGGGATTTTATAGACCGGGAAATTCGTATATTTCAGGAAGCGCCCCATTTCAATGTCGTCGACCACGTCATTCCCCATGAATTGCAGCAGGGTGGTGGGCATCGAGCAGTAATTGAACAGCGGCGTGTTGTCCTCGCGCACGGCGGCCCGGAAATAGGTGTAGCGCCCGTCAAAAATGTTGAGCGCTCCGCCAAACCAGCCAAAGAGGAGGCAGTCCCGAGTTTTCTGCGGTTTGCCCTGGAAGGTGTCAAGCAGCGAGGTGCCGGTCATCGTGTCGAGCTTGGGGATGTCGAAATAATCGAGGATGGTCGCGGCCAGATCAATGCCCTGTGAAAGCACGTCGGTCCGCTGGCCATGCGGGCCGCCCGGGAAACGCACCATGAGCGGGATGTTGGACAACTGGTTGTAGCCGTGCATGTAGTTCTTGCCGGTAAAACCGTATTCGCCCAGCAGATGGCCGTGATCGGTGGTGAAAATGATCAGGGTGTCATCGTAGTTTCCGGTTTCCTTGAGCTTGTCGATCAGGCGACCGAACCATTTGTCAGCCATGGTCAGCGTGGCGCGATAGCGGTTCTGGAGATGTTTGATGGCCTCTTCGGGTTCGGTCACGGCGCGATAGGTCGAGCAATCGAAACGCGGCCCGTCGTAGTTGTCGCCATAGAGATCCAGATATTCCTGCGGCGTATCGAAAGGCTCATGCGGATCGAACACCTCGACCTGCAGGAAGTAATTGTCCTCATCCTTGTTGTTTTCGATCCAGTCACAGGCAGCAGCGAAGGTGCGCTGCGTGGGGTAGTCCTTTTCTTCCTTGAACAGGGTACGGTTGGCTTCGTACTGATCGAAGATGACGCCGTAGTGCTCCAGATTCCGGTCACGGATAGGCGTGACCCGCGAAACCCAGGGATCGTATTCCTGGCCACGCACGTAGTCCCAGGTATTGAATTCCTGCAGATAGTTTTCGCCGCCGGTTTCGGTGTAGTGGCAATGGTCGGTGACGATGTGGCAGAACACCCCCTTGTTGCGCAGCGCTTTGGTGATGGTTTTGTCAAACGCCTCGATCGGCCCCCAGCGTCTTTCGAGAAAATTCAGACGACCGGTCAAAAGATCCCGCCGGGCCGGCATGCAGGGTGCCGAGCCGATGAAATGCTTGTTGAAAACGAGCGATTCCTGCGCAAATTGACAGATATTCGGCGTAATCGTGGCCGCCTCTTCGTTATAGGTTTTGAGATAGTTTCTGTTCAGACTATCCATCAGGATCAGGATCGTTTTCATGGTTTCTCCTTGGCAAATTGGCTGATTTATTCAGTAAATGCGTCTTTGCGTTTTTTATTGATCGCTGGCAACAGGGGAAGCAGCAGGATGACAACGACGATGGCCAGCAGCGTCGCGCTGATCGGGCGTTCAATGAAAATCATCGGGTCGCCACGCGAGACAACCAGCGCCCGGCGCAGGTTTTCCTCGAACATCGGCCCGACGACAAAGCCGAGCAGCAAGGGGGCCGGCTCGCAATCGAGCTTGCTGAAAATTACGCCGATGATGGAAAAGAAGACCATCAATTCGACATCAAACACCTTGTTATTGATGCTGAATGCGCCAATGCAGCAAATGCCCACAATCACCGGAAACAGCAGATGATAGGGAACGGAGACCAGCTTGGCCCACAGACCGACCAGCGGCAGGTTGAGGATGAGACAGAAGAGATTGCCGATCCACATCGAGACGATGACACCCCAGAACAGGGCCGGTTGCGCCGACATGACGTTCGGCCCCGGCTGGATACCCTTGATCAGCATCGCGCCGATCATCAGCGCCATGACGCCGTTCGACGGGATGCCCAGGGTCAACATCGGGATGAACGAGGTTTGCGCCGCAGCGTTGTTGGCCGCTTCCGGGGCGGCAACGCCTTCAATCGCCCCTTTGCCGAATTCCTCCGGATGTTTGGAGGTTTTCTTGGCCAGCGCGTACGCCGTGAAAGCGCCCAGCGCCGGACCGCCGCCCGGCAGGATGCCAAGCAAGGACCCCAGGCCCGTGCCTTGCAGGGAGGGCAGGAAAATGCGTTTCAAGTCCGCCCGGGTCGGCATCAAACCCTGGATTTTTGTGGTGATGGTGGTCTGCTCGCCCTCTTCTTCGAGGTTGCGGATGATTTCTGCCACGCCGAACACGCCGATCGCCACGGCGACAAACTCCACGCCATCCAGCAGGTTTTCAAGATCAAGGGTGAAGCGGGCCGCGCCCGAATTCACGTCAGTCCCGACCGAACCCATCAGCAGGCCGATGATCACCATGCCAATCGCCTTGACAATCGACCCGGAAGCCAGCACCACCGAAGCCATCAGGCCGAGCATGAGCAGCGAGGTATATTCGGCCGGCCCGAACTGGATCGCCATTGCCGCAAGCGGCGGGGCAAACAGGGCCAGAATCGCGGTGGCAATCGTCCCGGCAAAGAACGAGGCGATGGCCGCTGTCGCCAGCGCCAGCCCGGCCCGCCCCTGCCGGGCCATCTTGTAGCCGTCCAGACAGGTGACGACCGACGCGGTTTCTCCGGGAATATTGACCAGGATCGAGGTCGTCGAACCACCGTACTGGGCACCGTAGTAAATCCCGGCCAGCATGATCAGCGCCCCCGCCGCATCAAGCGAAAAGGTCAGCGGCAAGAGCATGGCGATGGTCACCATCGGCCCCAGACCGGGCAAAACGCCGACCAGCGTGCCGAGCAGGGTGCCGGCAAAACAATAAGCCAGATTCAGCGGCGTCAGCGCCGTGGAAAATCCGAGACTCAGGTTGCTCAGTATGTCCATGATCAGCCCCTCACTTGATGATCCAAGGGCCGAAGGGCCGGATCGGAATGCCCAGACACTTGAGGAAGACGAACCAAGCCACCACGGTAAATACCGTGGCCACAATGATCGCGGTTTTACGCCCGATCTTTTTGGCAGCGTAGGTTGAAAAATAAACGGCAAGCCAGGCAGCCGGCACAAAACCGGCCCCGGTCGCCAGCAAGGCAAAAAGCATCAACCCGCCAAGCACAAACACCAGCCCCCGCCAGTGAATCGGCGAAACCCGGCCGGATTCGCTCCGGCCGCTCAGGATCACCACCACACCGGCGATGGTGAGCAAAACACTCAAGACCAGCGGATAAAACCCCGGCCCCATCTCGTCGACCTTGCCAATCCCGAGACCGAAAGACTGCACGCCGAAAAAGAGGGCGATACCGAGGTATAACAGGCCCGTCAGCAGATTTTTTTGGGCGCTTGCCGGTGTTTTCATTTTGCCTCCCGAATGCCATTTGGCGGGAAATACCATGAACCTAAAATCCTCACCGCAAAGATGCAAAGCTACAAAGATCGCAAAGGAAACATGAGCTTATGTAATTTTGCCAACTCGCCCAAAGGGTGAATGACAAAATGCTCCGATGCTTCCGGCAAGATGTTGATTTTCTTTGCGTCCTTTGCGCTCTTTGCGCCTTTGCGGTGAATAACAGCGGTTTTCCGGTTTATTTG
>RRZU011850377.1_pt1 | contig 11196 bp, 9 predicted proteins | sample 2165561 | NCBI WGS metagenome assembly RRZU01 (sample SAMN10456909, study PRJNA506462) | wastewater metagenome | isolation source: wastewater sludge | place: USA: Moscow, Idaho | reverse complement strand
TCACCTGCGGACGCACATCAACAGGCAACTGAGCCAAGGCTGCTGGTAATAATTTGTTCAGTGGCTCAGCGCCTAAGCTGCCGCCCAGTACTAATACATTGACCGCACGTCCTTGCAGACCATTGCGTGGTGTTTCTAAAAACAACGATGAGCGCACCGGATTGCCAGTGGTGACACAGTTTTTGCGCCGCTTAAAGGTGTTAGGGAAAGCTTCACACACACGCGTAGCAAAGCTTGCCAGCAAACGATTAGCGGTGCCGACCACAGCGTTTTGCTCATGAATGACTAGGGGAATACCAACCATTCTTGCCGCGAGACCACCTGGGCCGGTGACATAGCCACCAAAGCCCAATACACACACAGGCTGCAATTGACGCATTAAGCTTTTGGCCTGCCACAAGGCGGCCAGCAATTTAAAGGGTGCTGTCAGCAATGCAGCAAAGCCTTTACCGCGTAAACCATCAACCTTTAAGGTGTGCAACGTAAAACCTGCCGCTGGTACCAGCTCATTTTCAATACCACGGCCCGCACCCAGCCAATGCACTTGATAGCCGCGCGCTTTAAACTCTTCAGCGCAAGCCAAAGCTGGAAACACATGACCACCGGTACCTGCCGCCATAATTAGAATATTACCGCGCATCACGCACCCCCTTGGCCATCGCCGCGATTTGCGCTTTGCTCATCGAGTCAGAGGACAGCAGCAAGGTGCGGCGCTCCCACTCAATGCGCAGCAGGATTGCCAAACTGATGCAACACACCACCAGCGAGCTACCGCCATAACTAATAAACGGCAAGGTCAAACCTTTAGTCGGCAGCAATCCAGTATTGACACCCAGATTAATCACCACTTGAGCAATCCACAGCAGGGCCAAGCCATAGGCCACATAAGCACTGTAATATTTCTTTGCTTGCTCAGCCCAAACGCCGATGTATAAAGCACGCACGCTAACAAACATAAACAGCGCCAACGTTAACAGGGCTCCGATCATGCCGAGTTCTTCTGCCAAAACAGAAAAAACAAAGTCGGTGTGCGCCTCAGGTAAGAAAAATTGCTTTTGGATACTGTTGCCTAAGCCCAGTCCTAACCACTCACCGCGACCAAAGCTGATCAACGCCTGGGTTAACTGATAGCCACTGCCGTACTGGTCTTGCCAAGGGTTAGTGAAGTTAGTGAGACGCGCGATGCGGTAACTTTCAAACTGCACCAAGTACCAAAGTAAACCACACAAGGCAAACAGCAACGGCACTGATACACGCAGACCAACGCCGCCTAAAAAGAACATCACCACGATACTGCCAGCCATCACTACTGTGGCGCCAAAGTCTGGTTCAAGGATCAGCAACCCGCCCATTGCAACCAAGATCACTAAAGGTTTGAATAGACCAATAAACTGATACTGCACTTGCTCTTTACGTCGTACTAAATAACCGGCAATAAAAATCACCATAAACAACTTAGCCAGCTCTGATGGCTGGATATTAAAAATACCCGCACCTAACCAGCGTTTTGAGCCATTTACTTCACGGCCAATCCCCGGTATCAACACCAGAACAAGCAACAAAAAAGCCAATCCTAATAACCAACCGCTGTAACGCTCCCACATCGACATGGGCACAAATAAAGTTAAACCACCGGCAATTAAGGCCAGTACGATATACACCAGATGGCGGACAAAGTAGTGGTAGGTGTTGCCATTATTAATTTCTGCAACGGAGGCGGATGCCGAAGCAATCATCACCAAACCAATACCCATCAATAACGCACAAGCGGTTAACAGCGGGAAATCGATATCGACTTGGTTGTTATGGCGCCAAGGTGACGGCAGCGACAGCATATCAAGCAGGCTCATAGCAACCTCCCGACAGCTTGGGCAAACAACTCACCACGTTCTTCAAAGTTTTTAAACATATCCAAGCTCGCGCAGGCCGGCGCCAATAACACTGAATCACCTGACTCGGCGAGCTGCGCTGCTTTAAGCACAGCCTCTTGTAAAGTAGTTACCTGTTCAATCTGCACAGTGCCAGCCAGCGCATCAGCGACACGCTGTGCATCACGTCCCAGCACGACAACTGCACGACAATACTGTGCCACCGGTGCTTTTAAACTTGAGAAGTCCGCACCTTTGCCATCACCACCAGCAATCAATACCAGTTTCCCTGAATCACCAGCACCGAGGCCCTCAATAGCCGCTAAGGCTGCGCCAACGTTGGTCGCTTTAGAATCGTTGTACCACTGCACACCCTGTACAGTGCGCAGCCATTGACAGCGATGCTCAAGTCCTGCAAAGGCTTGCAAAGCCGCCAACATCGGTGCCATCGGCAGGTTCATGGCAGTGCCAATGGCAAGTGCAGCCAATGCATTGGCTTGGTTATGGCGGCCGCGAATTTTCAGCTGATTGACAGGCAACAACAATTGATCGCCATAGGCTAAGTAGGTTTCAGTGTTGTGCTCACGCAGACCAAACTCACCAACAGCAGGTACAGACAGACCAAAAGCAATCACTTTAGCGTCTGTGTGCGGCGGCTGCGAAGCAGCATCATCGCGATTGATCACCACGGTGTGTGCATGGTTAAAGATACGTTGTTTGGCCGCAATATAGCCCTTTAGATCAGCATAACGGTCCATGTGGTCTTCACTGATATTCAAGCAGACTGCGACACGTGCTTGCAGATGCGAGGTGGTTTCCAGCTGAAAACTAGAGAGTTCCAGCACATACACATCCACCGCATCATCGAGCAGATCAAGCGCTGGCACGCCTAAGTTGCCGCCCACCGCAACAGTTAAGCCAGCGGCAGCAAACATCTGCCCCACCAAGGTGGTGACTGTGCTTTTCGCATTGGAACCGGTGATGGCCACAATTGGTGCCCGCGCGTGCTGAGCAAACACATCAATATCACCAGAAATACTGACGCCCTTAGCGATCGCTGCTTGAATGGCTGGCGTACTCAAGGCGAGGCCTGGACTGACATAGAGCACCTGCGCGGCAGCCAATAACTCCACAGACAAGGGCCCGCAATGCACCGCAACCTGCGGATAGTCACGCTGCAACGCCGCCAACTCGGGTGGATTTTCACGGCTATCAGCGACGGCAAAAGGCTCGCCTTGGCGCGCTAAAAAACGCACCAACGACAAGCCGCTTTTGCCCAGGCCAACCACGACCTGTGTTTGCTGATCCATAGTCTGCACCTGCTTACCTCAACTTCAAGGTGGCGAGTCCCACCAACACGAGAACAACAGTGATAATCCAGAAACGCACGATCACGCGTGGCTCTGGCCAACCTTTCAACTCAAAATGGTGATGAATGGGGGCCATGCGAAATACGCGCTTACCCGTTAACTTAAAGGAAGCGACTTGAATCACTACCGACAAGGTTTCCACCACGAACACACCGCCCATAATGAACAGCACAATCTCTTGGCGCACCATGACCGCCACAGTACCGAGCGCCGCACCTAAAGCTAAGGCACCGACATCACCCATAAAGACTTGCGCTGGGTAAGTGTTAAACCACAAGAAACCTAAGCCCGCGCCAACCAGTGCGCCGCAGAAAATAATCAGCTCACCGACACCTGGCACATAGGGAATAAACAGGTACTGGGCAAAACTCACATGACCTGACACATAGGCAAAAATACCCAGTGCTCCACCCACCAATACAGTGGGCAGAATAGCTAGGCCGTCTAAGCCATCGGTTAAGTTGACCGCATTGCTGGTACCGACAATCACCAGATACGTAAGGACAATAAATCCAGCGCCCAACGGAATACTGATGTCTTTTAAGAACGGCACAATTAATGCTGTTTCTGCTGGGGTTTGTGCGGTGAAATACAGAACGAATGCCGCGGCCAAACCAAACACCGACTGCCAAAAGTACTTCCAACGTCCGGGCAAGCCGCGAGAGTTTTTCTCAACCACTTTGCGGTAATCATCCACCCAACCAATGGCACCAAAAAATACGGTTACCAGCAATACAATCCACACATAGCGATTACTCAGATCCGCCCACAGCAAGGTACTGATAGTGATCGAAGCCAAAATCAAAGCACCACCCATGGTCGGTGTGCCAGATTTAGACAAGTGTGATTGTGGTCCATCATTTCGTACCGATTGACCAATTTGCAAGTTACGCAAAGTACGGATCATTTTTGGCCCAAGCCACAATGACATCACTAATGCCGTGAGCACACCAAAAATCCCGCGCAGAGTCAGGTACTGAAAGACCGCAAAGCCTTTGTAGTACTGCTGTAAGTACTCCGCCAATAAAAGCAACATCAGAGTGTTTCCCCTAAACCAGTGCGCAGTGCATCGACAACCTTTTCCATTGCCGCACTGCGTGAACCTTTAATTAAAAGCGTTGCAGGACCGCTGACTTGCGCCAGCAGCGCCTCGATCAGACTGTTTTGTTCTAGAAAGTGCCCTGAGACGCCATAATATTGTGCAATCGCATGTTGCATCAGCGGTCCCACTGCATAAACAGCATCCACTTTGCCATTGGCATAAGCGCCAACCTGCGCATGCTCTTGCTCTGCCCATGTGCCCAACTCGCCCATGTCGCCCAGCACTAAGATGCGCTGACCGGGCATATTTTCCAAAACATCAATCGCCGCGCGAATCGAAGCAGGGTTAGCGTTGTAGCTGTCATCAATCAACTGCACATGGTTGGCACAGGTATGCACCACACTGCGGCCAGAGATTGCGTTCATGCTTTCCAAGCCTTGTTTAATTGCCGTCAGTGGCACACCTAAAGCATAGGCCGCTGCCGTGGCAGCTAAAGCATTACTGACATTATGCAAGCCCAATACCGCCAACTGAATAAAGCACTCACCCGCGACTCCATGCAGATTAAAACCCATGCGCCCTTGTGCATTACTGCTAATGGCGCTGGCGTAGACATCAGCGGCGGGATTGCTAGTGGAAAAGCTGAGTACTTGGCACACCGTATTACGTGTACGCCATTGCTCAAAAGCAACGTCATCCAGATTAAGAACAGCCGTATGCTCGGCGCCTAAACCATCAAGAATCTCACCTTTGGCTAAAACAATTTGCTCAGGACCACCAAACTCACCCGCATGCGCCATCCCAGCATTACTGATCACTGCCACCATTGGCTGAACGAGCGCAGCGGTATAGGCAATTTCACCCAGACGCGAAGCGCCTAACTCAACCACCGCGGCGCGATGCTGAGCATTGAGCTCTAACAGAGTGAACGGCACACCCAATTCATTATTAAGGTTGCCACGAGTGGCCAACACCGCCGTTGTCCCCAAAGCACTGCGACAGATACTGGCAAGCATTTCTTTTACTGTGGTTTTACCACTGGAGCCAGTCACAGCAACCGTCTTGCCGTTAAACTGCTGGCGATTAAGCAAGGCGATTTGGCCCAATGCAATCCGTGTATCAGCAACAACTAACTGCGGAATGGCTACATCAGCAGCAAGGTCTTCAACCACAGCCGCCACTGCACCCCGCTTAGCCACGTCAGCTAAATAGCTATGGCCGTCAAAAAACTCACCACGCAAGGCCACAAACAGCTGCCCACTGGCCACTTTGCGGCTGTCGCTACTGAGTGAGCTAAACTCTGCATCAGCACCGATGAGACGCGCATTGAGCGGCTTAACCAACTGGCTTAATTGCAATGATTTAAACATTGTCCACCTGCCATGCAGCGAGCGCCTGCTGTGCTTGCTCGATATCAGAAAAATGCTGACGCACTTGTTTTATCTCTTGGTAATCTTCATGGCCTTTACCGGCCAAAACAATGACATCTTCACGGCGCGCCTGGGCAATAACTTGCGCAATAGCAGCAGCGCGTCCGGCCACTTCACTAACCTGGGCATCGGCGCTAAAACCGCTCAATACTGCCGCACGAATCTGCGCTGGATCTTCCCCGCGCGGATTATCATCGGTGACCACTGCGGCATCCGCTAAGCGTCCCACTACCTCAGCCATTAGTGGTCGCTTACCGGCGTCACGATCACCGCCACAACCAAATAAACACAACAAACGTCCGTTCGGCGCAACATGCGGGCGCAAAGCTGTAAGCACTTGTTCTAAAGCATCAGGGGTATGCGCATAATCAACCACGACGAGCGGTTGTTGCTGTCCACCCAGCACCTGCATACGCCCAGCAGGACCTTGCAACTTAGGGATCACTGCCAATGCTTGCTCAAGGGAATAGCCTAAGCCTAACAAAGCGCCAATCACCGCTAATACATTACTTAAATTAAAACGACCAATCAGCGGGCTGGATAAATTACCTTCGCCCTGCGCAGTCACCACCTCTGCTTGTATGCCAGTAGCGCTAAAGCGCACATTGCGGCAATAAACAGTGGCGCTGGCGTCAGTCAAGCTATAGGTAATCAAACGTGCTGCGCTGTCTTTTGCAGCCAGCTCGCGGCCAAAGGCATCATCCAAATTCAAGACTCTTGCCCGTAACTCTGGCCAGCTAAATAAGCGCGCTTTAGTCTCTGCGTAGGCCTGCATCGAACCGTGGTAGTCCAAGTGATCGCGGGTCAAGTTGGTTAACACGGCCACCGCCACTTTAACAGCAGCAATGCGATGCTGCGCCAAACCATGGGAGGAGACTTCCATCGCGACAGCTTTCGCACCAGCATTTTTCAGATCAGCTAACGTGGCTTGCACTGCCAACGGATCTGGCGTGGTGAACTGACTACTGATTAAATTGCCATAAAACCCGCTGCCTAAAGTACCGATCAAGCCGCAGCGCTGACCGAGCAAATCTAGCCCTTGTGCTAATAACTGGGTGACACTGGTTTTACCGTTGGTACCCGTTACCGCGACAATGCGCATGGCTCGGCTCGGCTCGCCATAAAAGCGTCCAGCAATTTCAGAAAGCTGGGCTTGCAGACCATTAATAGGCAGCAGCAAGGCTTCACTGTCATACATCGGTAAAGCATCGCCCGCTTCATAGGCGACTGCAGCCGCACCCCGTGCAATAGCATCACCAATGTAATCCCGTCCGTCTTGCTGATTGCCGGTCACAGCTAAAAACAAGTCGCCAGGACGTACTTTTCGGCTGTCAATGGTCAATTCACGAATCAGCGTTGAACTGGGTGCTTGCGCAAATAATTGGTTTAGAGGCATTGCCATTAGCCGCGTCCTCGCTGTGTAGCACCAACCACTGCGGTTGACGTCTCGACGGGTAAATTATCAGGGCGCACATTAAGCATACGTAGTGCACCTGCGATCACCCGACCAAACACCGGGGCCGCCACCAAGCCGCCGTAATAACCGCCTTTGCTCGGCTCATCAATCACAATCACCGCAGCAACCCGTGGATTATCAATGGGCGCAACACCTGCAAACAATGAGCGGTAAGAGCTCTCGGTATAGCCGCCACCGACTGCCAGTTTTTTCGCCGTACCACTTTTACCACCAACGTGGTAACCCGGCACTTGTGCACGAGCACCACCGCCGCCAGGTTCTTCAACCACAGCTTGCAGCATACTCATCACCTGCCTTGTAATTTCAGGATCAATAACTTGCTCACCAGCAGCCATTACTTGCTGGTCTTGGCGTAGCAACGATAAAGGCATATTACGTCCTTGATTGCCCAGCACAGCATAGGCGTGGGCCAACTGCACAGCGGTTACGGATAAGCCATAGCCATACGCCAATGTTGCGGTTTCTGCCTGCCCCCATTTGCGATGCATCGGTAACTGACCAACGCGCTCACCGGGGAAGCTCAAGCCTGTATCTGCTCCAAAACCTACACTTTGCATCATGTTGTAGACAGGCATTGCACCGATATCTAAAGCAATTTTACTGATCGCCACGTTGCTAGACTTTTTCAACACGCCAGTCAAATCCAACACACCACCACGCGATACATCGCGGATGGTATAACGGCCAATTCTGAAGGTGCCATTCCCTGTATCCACAGTGGAATCAGGCTTCCAACGTCCTGTGCCTAACGCCGCTGCAATAGAAAATGGCTTAACCGTAGAGCCTGGCTCAAACACATCAATCATGGCGCGATTACGCATCGCCTGTGGAGTTAAATGACGACGATTATTCGGATTGTAAGTTGGATGGTTGACCATCGCTAAAATCTCACCCGTGCGCACATCCAGCATCACTAGCGAGCCGGCCTTGGCTTCAAACTCCAGCAAAGCATTACGCAGCTCACGGTGCGCTAGATACTGCAAGCGCAAATCAATGGATAAGGCTAACTGCTTACCGGGCTTAGCATTTTCTTTGACTTGTAAATCACGAATGAGATCACCACGACGGTCTTTAATCACTTGGCGCTTGCCTGGTACACCGGTTAGCCACTCATCAAAAGCCAACTCAATACCTTCTTGACCGCGCTCATCAATATTAGTGAAACCCACTAAATGGGCGGCCACTTCACCGGCTGGATAAAAACGACGAAACTCTTCTTTACCGTAAACACCGCTAATTTTACGTTCAAGTACACGCTGACCATGCTCTGGTGTTAAACCGCGAGCTAAATACATAAAATCCCGTGTTGCATTATTTTCGATGCGCTTAACCAAGTCAGCTTTAGGCAACTCAAGCGCAAGCGCAAGCTCGCCCCAACGCGCTTTATCAGCGTGCAACTCTTTAGGATTGGCCCACAAGGTCAATACGGGTGTGCTCACCGCTAAAGGCTCGCCATTGCGGTCAGTAATCACACCACGGTGAGCAGGAATCGGGATATAACGCAGTGCACGGGCATTACCTTGCTCAGCTAAAAACTCATGATGAAACACATGTAAATATGCAATGCGTGCGGCAATCACTGCGCCCATCAGAAACAAAAAAAACAGAATAATACGAAAACGCCACGGGTAATTAATGCCTTGCAAACCAATCATTGGCTCACCATCCTTACCGAACCCGGCTCAGGAATATGCATACCTAACTGCTGGACAGCTAAACTTTCAATACGGTTGTGCGCCGTCCAAGTGCTCTGCTCTAAAACAAAACGCCCCCATTCAGCCTGGGCACGATCGCGAATCTGCGTGGCCTCGAATAACTCATTTAAATACTTACGACTATTATGCGAGGCATAGGCCACACAAACTGCCGTTACAAGATTTAAAACGAACAAAAAAAGCAAAATACCGCTTAAGCGCGGTAGTGGTTTTGCATACAACTTACTCAACGTAGTTTCTCCGCAACACGCATCACGGCACTGCGCGCTCGAGGGTTGGCTTTCAGCTCATCAGCACTGGCGTACTGCGGTTTACCTACGACTTTGAGCACGGGGTCAAATTTTTCAGGAATAATGGGCAAGTGACGCGGCATCTGGTCCGCTTCGCCTTTCGATAGCCGACGCATAAACTGTTTAACAATACGGTCTTCTAACGAGTGAAAGCTGATCACTACCAAGCGTCCGCCGACTTTTAATGAGGCCAATGCGGCTACAAGACCTTGCTCTAAATCAGCAAGCTCATTGTTTAAATGAATACGCATCCCCTGAAACGCACGGGTGGCCGGATGTTTGCCTTTTTCCCAAGCGGGATTGGCCTCAGTCAATACTGCAGCTAAGTCCGCCGTACGGGTAAAAGGCTGCAACTGACGACGTGCAACTACCGCATTTGCCATACGTTTAGCAAAACGCTCTTCTCCGTACTCTTTAAATACGCGCGCCATCTCTTCGGCACTGACTTGCGCCAGCCACTGCGCAGCACTGATCCCTGCATCAGGGTTCATGCGCATATCTAACGGACCGTCATGCATAAAGCTGAAGCCTCGCTGCGCATCATCAAGTTGCGGCGAAGAAACGCCCAGATCCAGTAACACACCATCCACTGCAGCCAACAATTGACGTTGCTGCAACTCTGCATCCATTTCTGCAAAACTACGCTGCACAATTGCAAAACGCGGGTCTTGCTGCTGTAACTCAAGACCGGTAGCAATCGCTAACGGGTCTTTATCAAAGCCCAACAGCCGACCAGACGCATCTAAATGGTTAAGAATTAATCGACTGTGACCACCACGACCAAAGGTGCCATCGGCATAACAGCCAGCCGGACGTACTGCAAGAGCATTCACCGCCTCATCAAGCAATACCGTGATATGACTAAACTGTTCGCTCATCATTATAGAACCAAATTCATTAATTCTTCGGGCAGGTGGTCAGGGTTTTTAATATCCTGCAAATCCCTGGTAAGTAGCGCATTCCACTTATCTTCATCCCACAACTGAAACTTATTCAGCTGCCCCACCAGCATGACCTGCTTAGTCAGCCCGGCTTGTTCGCGCAAACGCGCCGGAATCAGCAGCCGACCACTGCTATCGAGCTCTAAATCCACCGCGCTACCAATCAGCAATCGATTGAGCTGTCGTGTTTCTGGACGCAAAGAAGGCATTTGACTGAGCCGTGCTTCAATTCTTTCCCAGTCCGGCAAAGGGTAAATACACAGGCACGGATCCGCTAAGTCGATCGTAATGACCAACTGCCCGTCGCAACGCTCAATAAGCTCCTCTCGATACCGACTCGGCATCGCAAGGCGCCCCTTGGCGTCAAGATTTATAGCGCTGGATCCACGAAACACGAGCGTGCACCTTTATTATTCGACATTTACGTGAGAAAACCCACTTTTTCCCACTTCACGCCACTTATGCACACTATAGAAATCCGAGCCCCCCACCGTCAAGCGATAAACAAAGAAAACCTTTTATATTTCTTGAACTTAGATACAGTTATTAAAATAATCGCAGACTAAAAAAGTACTTTTTAAAAACAACCACATACAAGTGAATACCTTAACCAGGGAAGTTAAAGTAAAGTATTAAGAAGAGGTGTTATTTTCGTTCTGACCAACGGTCGTTAGACAGATAACAGAGAAATGGAGAGCCGATCTGTAAGCCGGGTTTTGTCGTGAACAGTCATTCCTCTAGGATCGCCATCACTGACGACCTCAAGCAACCTACCCGAGTCCAGCGCGGGCCACGCCAATGGACTCCTATTTGGTCTTGCTCCAAGTGGGGTTTACCTAGCCACGGACTGTTACCAGCCGTGCGGTGCGCTCTTACCGCACCTTTTCACCCTTACCGGCACCTGCGTGCTTAGGCGGTTATTTTCTGCGGCACTTTCCATAGGCTCACGCCTTCCAGGTGTTACCTGGCACTTTGCCCTACGGAGCCCGGACTTTCCTCCCTCGCATTACCGAAGCAATGCAACAGCGACTGTCCGATCGACTCTCCGCCGCGAAGAGTACGG
>RRZU011289804.1_pt1 | contig 11196 bp, 10 predicted proteins | sample 2165561 | NCBI WGS metagenome assembly RRZU01 (sample SAMN10456909, study PRJNA506462) | wastewater metagenome | isolation source: wastewater sludge | place: USA: Moscow, Idaho | reverse complement strand
TCAGATATTAGGCGTGGAACGTGAAAAATCATAAAAAAAACCCATTCGGGCTAGAATGGGCTGTCAAGTTTAGACTATACCACTGAAATTAAATAATAAAATATTAGCATTTCGCATAAGGTGTATTATGTTAATTTTAGATATTCTTTATAAAATCCAGCTAAATTAAAAGCCTTATTAAAATTAAGTTCCCTTTTCTTATATTCACTTTAAGATATTAAAATTTAAATATTTATAGGTGAATTTTTCTATGCAACGTATCCCTAATCCTGTATCGGATTTAACAATTTTTTTGAAAGTTTTCAGGGATATTTATCCATTATTGAAAAATAATTCAGTATTCGAGCTAGATCATATTACTAGTGCAATGATTGAAACTAATAATGTGACATCACAAGGTGCTATTGGTAAAGAAGCCCTAGCTAGATCTACTAGATCCGATCGAAGTAGAGATCCTTTATACAATCAGTCAAAAATGTATGCTGAACTATTTCGAACTCTAGGGTGGATACAATCAACTACTGCTAAATTAAAATTTACATTTTCGTTATTAGGAATATATGTTGCTACTTCAAATATTTCTACAGCAATAAATCTCCTTAAAGAAAATTTATTAGGTATTTCTTATCCTAATGAAGTTTTAGATGTAAAAAGTGAACAAAATCTCCGCATTATAAGTGGCATTTTACTCACAATGAATGCTTTAAACTCTATCACCAGAGATGAAATGATTATTGGACCTATGAGTATATCAGATGACACTAACGCATCTGAGTTCCAACGGATGTTAATCAACTTAGAGCAATGTAGAAGAGAACCAAAAAAATTACAGAAATGGTTAAATTTCATTTCAGCAGAACGAAAAATCTCTCTTGTTACTATGGGGAATTATACAAGATTTCCTATAGCCGTATTACCATGGACAGGTTGGGGAATTAAAAATAGAAAAAGTGGAATTTTAATTACAGAAGAAGGGAGAAAAGAAGCCGCTAGAATATTAGACAGTCAAGACTATCGATTAGAACACTTTAATAATTTAAAAGATGAGTTGAAACCAGCATTCATAAGATCCAGTTTTTATAGCTTTTTAGAAAGGCATGGCTTTGATTTAAGTCCTATTTCGACTAGCTTGACAGCAGACATAGCATTATTAAAAAAGAATGACATCAAGTATCAAACAATTCTTTTTTCACCTTTTCAGCAATTATCAAGAGAAACAATTAAAAAATGGGCTCCAGACCTAGTTGTAGAAATTAATAATATTGAAAGCAATACAGTTCGATTAGTAGATGAAAAAATATCAAAAACCTCAGAAAAATTTAATTTTCTTCTAGAACTTGTTGAAACTAATTATGAGGAACAAGCTATTACAGATAGCTTATACATAGAAATACAAGAGGTTATTGCTCAGACTAACTCCTCTGAAGAAGCTGCTCGTTTGTTATTTGATAAGTATAGTTCAGCAAACCAATATATATTTTATCCTCTCATAGCTAATTTATTAACAATCTTAGGATTTAAGTGTAATGCCTCTAGAGCAGGCCAAAATTATGAAAGAGCTGATGCGATGATCATCGATGATCATTTTTGCATTCCCATAGAAATCAAGTCTCCAGGGGAAGAAACTGAAATTTCTGTGAAAGCAATTAGACAAGCTTTAGAAAACAAAATTATTTTGTTATCAAGAAAAAATTACCCTACTGATCGAGCGACTACATCTCTTGCTATCGGATTCAAGCCTCCTAATGATAGATCTGAAGTATACGAATTAGTACAAAACATTAAGGCGGCATTTGACATAAATATTGGCGTAATCGACTTTTACTCCTTATTAATATTAGTTATTAGTTCAATTTCAACAGGTAAGAAAGTTAACCTCACTCAACTTAGTTCATTACAAGGAGTTATTCATGTCGATCCTTCTACAGGAAACTGATTCAGTACGCCAAGGAAAAAGCATCAGAGATGATATAAATCCTATTTCTATCCACTACTTTCCAAATGATGTAGCGCAAATACATTTTGATACTGGTGAGATACAAGCTGCTTCTTGCCTAAATTGTTTTGACATACCCTGCATGAAATTTAAAGAATATGAAGTGAGTCCTTTAAACTTTCAAGGATATCCGGCAGATACTGATTTAAATGTATGTGCAACTGGAGCTATATTCTTTAATGATCTTACTCATGCACCTGAAATCAACCCTGAATCTTGTATTACTTGTGGGGTATGTGCATCTAGATGTCCTATTGGAGCTATAAGCCTATCTGATACAAGAGCACATATAAATTTAATTCCAAATCCTGTCTTTATTCCTAATGCCACTTTATCTAGAAGTAAGAACCAACAGGATTTAAATAAATTTCAGATGCTAGAACGTACAGGAACAATATGTATTGAATCAGACCTTCTAGTTGAAAATTTCATTAGAAAATTAAAAAAATATGATGATAAATTACCAAATTTATTAGCTAGAAATCTTCTTATAGGCGCTGGTATAAGTACAACCATGAAACGAAAAGGAAATAACTCCATGAGAATGGACTTAATTCTTTCTTCAGATTATTTTCAGTCATTTGCAGAAGTTGAGTTTGGACAAGAGGCTGTTTTAGATGCACCTAGAGACCTATTAGATGGTTTAGCTGTTTTAATTTCAAGATATGGCTGGAATAAACAAAATATACACCCTTTAATCATTTCAGATGTTTTACCAAATAGGCGTTCTGAATATTGGCATATTATTGAAGATATAGATAAGGTACTGAATATCAAAGTCGGTACCATTACCATTTTTCTACTAATGCTATTAAATTGGAATAAAAAAAACATCGAACAATTAATTATAAATAATTGTTTTTACTTTGATAAAAAAAATTCTTCTTATAAAGAGCAAGTAATTGAACATATTTTAGGTAGGCAATTGAATATCAAAAATAGTTCCTCTTCTCACATAGATATTGCGAAATAAAAAAGAAGCGACTATGTCGCTTCTTTTTCTTTAATAGCTTGATCTATTCGTCCATTTGCTATGGAAATATATTCTGAGTTCAGCTCAAAACCCAAATAATTTCTATTTTCTAGAACGGCAGCAACACATTCACTACCACTTCCAGCAAATGGAATCACAACTAAATCATTCTCATTAGAAAAATACTTAATGATTCTCCTAGAAATACTTAATGGCTTCTGAGTTGGATGGTTAACCTTTTCATCTTTAAATCGTCTACCAGCTAATGTTGGAAAGTCCCAAATATCACCAACCATTCGACCATCTGGATTTGGTTGCCAAACCTTTCCATTCTTAATGATTTTATGCTTTAACCGCTCCTGACTTTTATATGGCTCTCTAATATCATGATAAATATAATTATTTGATTTAGAAAACCATAGTAGTGGCTCATAAGTAGCATTCAATGATCGACGATATCCAGCAAATCCATTTTCATAATGCCAAATTATTTGTCTTCGGTACATAAACCCAAGTTCATACATTAAACACTGAACCCAACACATATGATGATGAATGCCGTAAACAAAAATATTACCTTCATCAGATAAAATTCTTTTACATTCAACTAACCATTCACGATTCCACTCTTTCCACTCATCTTTTTTTTCTGATTCTTTCCATATACCAAAGTCTTTATTCAAGTTATATGGAGGATCTGCAACTATAAGGTTAATGGAACCATCAGGAATCTTACGCATTTCTTCAATACAGTCACCTAAAATAATTTTTGAAGTAATCATTTAGCAGACTTCTGTAAAATTAAAATATATTGATTGTGAATGTTAGGTACAAAAGCATATGGATAACCATAAGGAAAAATTCTTTTATGTCGCTGATAAAGAACTGTTAGCCCTCGCATTTCTAGACCATATTTTTCTAACTCTCTAGCCAAGTCAGAATGGAACATGATGTACTTAGATTTGTCTCTAAAATCACTAACAATGATGCCCATATATTTCCCTTTTTTTAGGGTACGGCCACATTCATTAAGTATAAGACCAAGCTCATATAAGAAATCTTCATATGATTCAATATTTCCTAAATCACGGGGATCATTTCCATAATCAGAAACTAACCCTTTTTCTATTCGTTCTTGCTTAACTTTATGATCTTGTTTTTTCAGGATTGACCAATATGGAGGACTTGTGACTACAAAATCTACACTTTCAGTTTCTATAGTTTTTAGAACTTCTCTACAGTCACCTTCATGAATAGTAACTTCTGAACTATTAGAAAATAAATCATCAACTTCTGTATCTAATCGTTCACGTGAAAGCTCTGCAAATGTTGGATTTAGCTCAATCCCAATACCGCTTCGCCCTTCTACTACACATGCTTTTAATGTTGAACCAATGCCTAAGAATGGATCTAATACAGTTTGCCCACTTTTAGTGAAGAAGCGAATTAATCTAGCAACATCAGTAAAAGAAAAAGGGGCAGGATGCTGTCTCTCAATTTTAGTATCAGGATGACCAGCTCCTAAACCTTTTTGATTCCAAACAGATATAGTTTCAGGTATCCATTCTTTTGAGGTTAAGTCATTTAGTTTATTCCGTGGATCATATTTTCCATTGCTAGGCTCAACTTCAGAATCTAAAGAATCCTGCTCTACCATCTCATTCATATATTACCTTGAATCATATTTTTTAACTTTAGGAGATCATCTAAACAATAAAGTCTATAAGAATTCATCGGATGTCTAACTGGCATAAGTTTGCCTGCTTTATCCCAATTCCTAAGAGTAGATACAGACACATTCAAAAATTTTGCTGCTTCAGAAATAGTAAGAAACTCCTTCTCAGCATCATTTATATTATCCATTATAGCACCAAACCTTACCAAACTATAGCAAAGATTATTAAATATTGAAAAACCTTATAAAAGATTACCACTTTTTATATGAATTTATCACTTAAGTGTTTATCATCTTTAAAGAATCGGATATTTTATTAAAATATCTGATCATTTCAGTGCAGCTAAGAATGTATTCCAAAAGCATTCTTGGCTTTTTTTTTGTTTAACATAAAATCTCTTATGCGAAGTCAAAAAAATAAGGATCTATAGGCCCTCGTTGCGTATAAGAGATTTTATGTTAAATATACCTCTTACGTTAGTTAAAATTTAAACAGCCCCCAGCTATATTTTATAGGGTTTTAGCTGATTCAAAAATTAGGTAAAAGCATACTTTCGCAAGAGATTTAATATTTAAGGATTTTAGCCAACGTTCATAAAGTAAGATTTCCTTGAATTTACTCTCATACGTGGCTTCTTCAATTGGTATCCATCAATACTTTAAGAACATTTATTTTTATAGAAGATTTTTTAGTAACATATTATAATATATATAATTTTTTATTGAAAACATTGTTATGGCTTACAAAAACTATGCAACAAGAATGTCATGTTTTGCTTTAATTTCTGCAGTTGAATCAGATATAAGAAATATTATCTTCCATGAAGTTAATAATGAAGAGGACTTAGATAAAGTTTTGCCAAAAGATGTTCTTCAAAATGCATCTAATAGATTACGTTTAGATAATTCTGATGATAGTTTGAAATGCAATCAACTGATTGATTTATTGGAATATGTAGATTTTTATGACTTAAGCAAAATACTAAATAAAATAAAAAATCAACAAGGGTTTTTTACTAGTGAGCAGTTAATATTTATTACAACATCTTTAGAAAAATTAACCCCTGCTAGAAACAGAGTTTGTCACTCAAGACCTCTAGAAATTGAAGATTTCTCAGCATTATTAGATTTCTCGTATGAACTATTAAGAATTCAAAAAGATACTGCATGGAAAAATTTAAATTATGCTGTTAAAAATTTAAATGATACCAATTTTGTATTAACTAATAATATTCCAGATTTTTGGAAAAAAGATAAAGAAAAAATTCTTCAAAATCTTCCTTTAACTGAATTTGATGATACTGGTTTTCTGGGTAGAAAAGAAGATAGAAAAAAAATTACAGACCTGATTGTTTCTAATACTCGAGTAATTTCAATTATTGGTGAAGGGGGTATTGGAAAAACAGCATTAGCTCAACGATGTTTATATGATATTTTGGAATTATGTGAATCTCAACCGGAAGATAACCGTATTTTTGATATGATTTTATGGGTTTCACTAAAAACAAATAGATTAACTCAAAGTGGTGCAGTAAATATAAAAAATGCTATTACTAATAGTAGTGAAATGTTTAAAGATATACATAAAAATTTAGCTATGGATATTGAAGGATCGCTAGATGATATTTTGAAAGAAATATTAGAGTATTTAGAAACATTTAAAATACTATTGTGTATAGATAATTTAGAAACTATATCTAGTTCAGAAGTTAGGGATTTCTTATCACAAATACCTAATAATTCTAAAGTTGTAATAACTACAAGAATGGGTTTAGGTGAAATCGAATATAGATTTAAACTAGATAAATTGAATGATAAAGATTCAATAGAATTATTAAGACATATGGCTAAATTATTAAATATTAGCTCGTTATTAAAAAAGAACACTGAAGCTTTAAAAATTATATGTAAAAAACTATATAATAATCCATTGCTTATTAAGTGGTATGTGTTTAATGAAGCATCTGGAAATAATATGAGAGATTTTCTTGATAAAAACTCACAATCATTTAAAGATGCTTTGAAATTTTGTTTTGAAAATCTATATGACAATTTAGACAGCTTAGAAATAGATACTATTTCAACTATTGCTTGTATAAAAAAACCTGTTACGAATGTGGAATTAAAATATTATTTAGATGATTTAGATGAAATACAATTACAACAGGCATTAAACCAATTATTTAACTCTTCTATGCTTGTTGCTGCTATTGAAGGTGATAATGAAAAACTCTATAGTTTAACTGGAATAGCTGAAGAATATATAACTTCACTTAGACCGGTAAATAAAGATTTTTATCAAAAAATAAAAAGCAAACAAAAGCAATTACAAGTGCTTATTGAAAAAGAACGTAAACAAAAAAATCATTATAAATATGATTTAAGTAATATTCATTCAACTAATAAAGATGAAACTATTTGTGCTTTATACTTAAAAAAAGCTATAGCTGCATTTCGCTCTGATGGTTATGAACAAGCTAAAGTTTTTATAGATAAAGCAAAGGCTTTAATGCCAGAATATTCAGAAATTTATCGTATTAATAGCTTTATAATGAGGGATATCAATCCATTTGTAGCAGAAACTGAGCTCGAAACAGCAATCGAATACAGCCCAAAAGATTCTTTAACTAGATATGCATATGCTAAATTTTTAGTGGAAGAAGAAGACTTTGTTAAAGGAGAAGAGCAGATAAATGAAGCATTGAAGTTAGATCCAAATGAAAATGCATTAATAACATTTAAAGCTTGGGTGCTCACACTAAATGGAAACTATATTGATGCATTACAAATTTATGAAACTTTATTAAATGATCCAGACTCACTTAGTTCACATAGAAAGTTTAGAGCCAGTACGTTTGACCAAGCAATTAGTTGCTATAGAAGGTATGCTGAAGTACTTCAACATGATAATGATGAAAGTGGTGTTGAAAAACAAATTAGGGCTGCATTGGAAGTAACAAATAAAGCAATTTATACTAATAATTATGATGATGGAATTTTTAAACAATTTTTTAACTTAACAAGAAATATTAGTCAGATAAAAAATATAAATTTAAAAAATGAATTATATTTAGAATTTTGGAAAGTTATAGAAAGTAATTTTCCTGTATTTAATTATTTTGATAAATCATGCCTTGTAAAAAATGTTGAGGAAGCTAAAGACTATATAGATAGGCTTACATTAGATAGAATATCTATTTTATTAAAAAATAATAAAAATATTAAAAGTGAAGGGTTATTAAATGGGTATGTTCAGTCACTTAAGGGTAAGGATAAAAATTCTGATACAGTCTCATTTGGATTTATTATTGGTGATGATTCTAAAAAATACTTTTTTTATAGAAACAATTTAATAGGAAAAAATAGTATGGATAGTTATCTACATTGTAACTTGATTGAAGAGTTTCTAATTGAAGTGACATTTAACCCTGAAAGGAATGAAAAGGGAGATGTTGCTATAAATATTGATGTAACAAAGATTATAGACTTAAGATAATACAAAACTATCGACTTTTATAAATAGTGAAGTTTTTATAAAATTAATATAATACACGTCATACGAAATCAAAAATGGGAGCTTAAGCTCCCATTTTTACTGATGATTTTTTAATTCTTTTATCATGGCATCTCGCAAGATTTCATTCATACGTGTTTGATAACCTTTACCTTGTGCTTTGAACCATGCAAGTACGTCAGCATCTAAACGAATAGATGTTTGTTGCTTCACAGGACGAAAGAACTGATTGTGGCGTACAGCATTACTCCAGTCGGTAATTTCAGGAATATCTGATAGATCTAACTGATCATCAGAAACAATCCCCTTAGCAAGCAAGCGTTTAATTTCAGCATCTTGCTTGTCACTGAATTTTTCATTCAGTTCTTTGCGTGAGTATCTAACCATGCTCATATTTATCTCGCTCCGCTTTAGTTACCTGTCTTGCACTAATGATTCGTATGATTTCACAGTCATCTTCATCAAAGATGGTGTGAGCCACCAATAGCATTAGTACGCCTTTGACCATACCAATGGTTTGCCAACGTTCTTCACCATTAGTATGTCTATCTTGGATTGAGATCCTTAACGGATCTTCAAAAATAAGGCTTGCAGTTTCAAAAGATACATCATGTTTTTTCTGATTCTTTTGGTTCTTAGCCTCATCCCATTCGAAATACAGTTCCATAAAAAACATTCAAATTTGTATATACAATAATGTATCACAAAATTGTATCACTCAACCCGATTGGTGTAATTTTTAGTCAAAATTATTGGCAAAAACTATCAAAATCGATCATAAAAAAGCCGACTTGTTTCCAAGTCGGCTTTTCGGGTTTGCGTCCCCGATTTTTTATAACATAACTTTTTGAAATATAAAACTATTTTTATATGCGTTTCGTATAACGCCCATTATGTTAAATAATTAAGGATAAAAGCTTTATTACTAAATAGAACAGTTGCTTAAAGCAGTATAGAGTTAAGTTTGCATTTTAATATCAAGTTGTCTTTCAGCACCGATAATCACCATACGAATCCCATTTTCAAAAATGTCATCCGCATTCATATTTTGTAAGGTATTCACTCCTTGGAGCATGAGTGGATATATAGTTGGATCGGCTTCGAATGGTGGGTCTGATCTTATTTCTTCTTGCTGCTCCTCAAGGACCCACCCAACAATAAACCTTCCTAATGTCATAAGTAATGCAACTGCTTCAACAGGAGAAAACCCAGCATGAGATAACAGCGCAACTTGGGCCTCAATCGTGTTGAAATGTCCTTGACTGGGGCTAGTTCTTGCATGTAGACGAGCACCATCACGGTAAGCTAGTAGTGCTCGACGAAAGCTTACAGAATTAGCGAGCAACCAATCTTGCCATGTCATCCCATCGATGGGTAAAGAAACTAAATGGTGTTCATTTATAATGGTTTCCGCCATTGCTTCCATTAACAAGGATTTATTCTTGAAATGCCAATATAGAGTTGGAGATTTAATACCCAATCGTTGAGCTAGCTTGCGTGTGGTTATTGAATCTATGCCTTCTTCATTCAACATATCCAATGCGGTACGCAGGACTATTTCACGTGTCAGACGTTGAGGTGCAATATCTTTTTTACTCATAAATCTATCACTGATAGGGAGTGTGTGAGAGAATATTAATTCTATCATTGCTAGAGAAGGCATTTGTGAAGAAATCATTGAGCGTGATTTTAATCACTATATTTCTGGATGCTGTTGGGATTGGTTTAATTATGCCGATCTTGCCTGAATTATTACGGTCATTGGCTGGAGCTGAAGCAGGCGGTGTTCACTATGGTGCTTTATTAGCTGTGTATGCTCTGATGCAGTTCATTTTTGCACCTATCCTTGGAGCGTTGAGTGACCGATTTGGACGTCGACCTGTATTAATTATTTCAATTGCTGGTGCAACGGCTGATTATCTCCTAATGGCTGCTGCTCCTTCTCTATTGTGGCTATATATTGGTCGTATTTTTGCGGGAATTACAGGTGCCAACATGGCTGTTGCAACAGCTTATGTTTCAGATATTACTCCAGCCCATGAGCGTGCAAAAAGGTTTGGTCTCCTTGGAGCTGTCTTTGGTATTGGGTTTATAGCGGGTCCGGTAATAGGTGGAGTTTTGGGTGAATGGAACTTACATGCACCGTTCTTTGCTGCTGCTTTTATGAATGGGATTAATTTAATAATGACAGCAGTCTTATTAAAAGAATCAAAACACAGCAATAAAATGACTGAGAAGGTTCAGGAGCAATCAATATTAAAGAAATTATCCTATTTGATCACTCAACCTAATATGGCTCCATTGCTTGGTATCTTTTTAATTATCACATTGGTTTCACAAGTCCCCGCAACTTTATGGGTTATCTATGGGCAGGATCGTTATGGCTGGAGTATATTTATTGCAGGTGTTTCCCTTGCTAGTTATGGAATATGCCATTCTATTGCACAGGCTTTTGCTATCGCCCCTATGGTAAAGAGGTTTGGAGAGAAAAATACGTTGTTATGTGGAATAGCTTGCGATGCAATTGGTTTACTTCTTTTATCTATTGCTGTTGAAGAATGGGTGCCTTTTGCGTTGTTACCATTGTTTGCCCTTGGTGGAGTAGCCGTTCCTGCTTTGCAAGCAATGATGTCCAGAGGTATTAGTGATGAAAGACAAGGTGAATTACAAGGGCTATTAAGCAGTTTTAATAGTCTGGGGGCTATAATTGGTCCTGTATTAGTTACTAGCCTCTATTTTATGACTCAGGCATCAGCTCCTGGAATGGTATGGGCATTAGCTGCAATACTTTATGTAATCACCCTACCCTTATTGCTTAAGTATCGCCTGAATAAATATTCTGGAGTTCCATAAAATATTTAATTTATTGGTTTAAAAACTAATGGATTCTATAGTTTATCTAAAATTAACATAATACACGTTATACGAATTCCCAAGGCATGGCTTTTAGTCATGCTTTTTTTATCAAAAGACTATACCTGAATGATAGCGAGCCAAATCGCATACAATATCTATCATTAGACTTAATGCAATAATTA
>RRZU013533053.1_pt1 | contig 11197 bp, 12 predicted proteins | sample 2165561 | NCBI WGS metagenome assembly RRZU01 (sample SAMN10456909, study PRJNA506462) | wastewater metagenome | isolation source: wastewater sludge | place: USA: Moscow, Idaho | reverse complement strand
CAATGGTAAAAATATTGGTAAGAAAAACGAAACAACTATACAAGAACAAGCAGAATTAGAATTACATTCTTTATATCAGAAACAACTTGATCAAGGTTATGTTTTTGATATTGAAAGATATGTTGAACCTGTTCGTCCTATGTTAGCCCATAAGTATAATGATAAAAAACATTTACTTATTTGGAATTCTCTAAAAGAGAATAATAAACCTATTCATGATAATGTTTTTGCTTCTCGTAAACTAAATGGTATTCGTTGTTTTATTTTTGTAAAAAATAATGAAGTAACTTTATTTGAATCTCGTTCAGGTAAATCTTTTAAATTCTTTAGTCATATTGCTAATGAAATAAATTATTTTAATTTTCCAAATAAAAATTATATTTTAGATGGTGAATTATTTAATAAAGATATTCCTTTTGAAATTTTATGTTCTTTAATTAATTCTGATGAATATGTTTCTATTGAATATAATGGTAACATTTATACAACAGACATGGTTCAATTCCATTGCTATGATTGTATATTTGAAAATAATTTAGAAGAAAATTATTACTATAGATTTATAGATAACAATTGGTTAAATATAGAATATTCGTATTTTAAGAAAGTAGATAATATTTTAATTACTTCTGAAGAACAAATGTATGAAACAACAAAACGATGGATGGATGAAGGCTATGAAGGTCTTATGCTCCGTTGTGCTTGGATGTTATACGAATTTGGTAGAAGATCTGTATCATTATTAAAAGTTAAATTATTTGAATCTGAAGAATTTCAAATTAAAGATATTTATTTAGCTGAAAATGATAATACTAAAGTTATGTTTATTCTTTATAATCATCATAATAATTTAGAACCATATAATATCTTTGATTGCTCTATAAAAGGTAATAAAGAATTTAATATGGAATACTATAATAATAAACAAAAATATATAGGTAAATGGGCTACAGTTCCTTATCAAGCTCTGTCTAGTTATAATGTACCTTTATTTGCACAAATAGAAATTATACGTGATGGAGAAATAATAAATGGCAAATTTGAACCGACTCAGTGATGTTTTTTTACCAGAAACTGAATATCCCCCTAATGTTAATGCATCATTACAAACTCAATTTACTATAAATGATAATAGTATTCTATCTGAATTTCCTATTCCAACTGAAATTGTTAATAATCCTATAGGTACTGTTACTAGTTTATCAGGTAGATTTAGGATTGAAGATTTTCCTCAAATGGATCATATAGATGCAACAGCACTAGTTTATAGCGAAGATATAAATAGATTAACAGTAAATACAAATGCTAGAAATTTTGTAAGTGGAATTTCTCCAACATTTGCTAAACCTTTTATTACTGTATCTTGTGGTTTTGAGGTATTTGATGGTTATTTAATTTGTTCTAGTCAATCTTGGTATGAAGTAAGAATAGAAGTAATTCATAAGCCTTCTCAAGAAGTACTAGATCTTATATTAAAGATATATGAAGGTTCTAAATGGGAGGATAGAGTTAAATGATATTCCACCTTGGTCAATATGTATTAGTTAATGATAGTTTTAAAAAAGCTTTTAAATTACTATATAATGATTCTACTTGTAATGATTTAGAAACGATTTACACTAACTCTTTTGAATACTTTAATAAGACTACATCAATAAAAACTTATTTTAAAAATTATTATAATAATAGTGAAGTTTATATTTTAGATAGTTTTTCTAATTCTATTACTCTTACTCCTGTAGAAGAAGTTACTGCATTAGATCTGTTAGTTTTAAAAAAAAGAACTCATGTATTTGAAAAAGAAGTAAAATCATTTGTAGATAAATTGTATTTAAATAAGTATAACTATTCTACAAGTTTTACAGATATTGTAGATAAGTATAAACTACCTCGTCATTATCTTTTGAAAGCTTTAACAACAGGATGTCCTGATGATGAATATCCAGAAGCTAAAAAATGGAATAGTGACTTACAAAAGATACTAGATAAAGAACAATTAACTTTAGATGAATTTAAAGAAAAGATATTAAGAGATTATTCTAATGAACCTAATAAGAAATTTGTAAATGTTTCTTATAAATTATTAGATTTAATTTACTTATGTATTAATGGGGATTATGAATTATTATCTCATACTTCTTTAAAACTAAAAATAAAAGATAAAAGTGTTTTTGAGAATATAGTTTCTTTATTATTAGATTTAAATATTCATAAATCTATTTATAATGATATTTATAACAATCAAGAATATTCTGTTATCTTAGTAAATAGTAGTTTAATTTATAATTTATTTAAATCAGAATTTGATAATTTTAGTTTTCTATTAAATATTTCTAAAATGTTTAGTCACTATTTATATAAAAAATTGATTGTAACAAACTCTTTTGTTTTACAAAATGAATTAAGTTCTAATTATATTCAAGAGTTTTTATACAGATTTAATACTCTGTATAGTATAGATAAATACAGTAGTCATTTATATACTTTAAATAAAGTTGATCAATCTAAATATAAAGTTTGTCAGGATTTGATTTATTTAGGGATAGATAAAATAGAATTTTCTAATGATAGGTACATAGGTGTTACATGAGAGATATTTTAATAACTAAACTAGACTATTCGTATGCTAATATTTATAAGTCCTTTTTTCAATCAATATCTAAATACAATAAATATTTTTTTATTATTGAAAATAAAAAAATATTTATTGTAAATAATGGTTCTATAGATTTAGGTGTAATCTTATTATCAGAAGATTATGGATATTTTAATGTAGAAATTTTTCAAGCTCCAAGAGTTTGTAGATTATCTATTATATCTTTAATAGAATGTTCTGTAATTTTAGCAAAAAAATCTGAAAATAAATTAGATACTATTAATTTCAAACTAAATGGTGCTGCTTCTTATAACTTTAAGTTTAAATTACTTTTTAAAGAGTTTATTGAACTTGAAGATTGTATACAAGTCTCTTCTGATATTCTTAATGAATTAACAGAAGAAGATATAACATTTAGAAATATAACTTTTTCAGAATTTTAAATATGCAAGAAAATTTAAGCGAAGTAGCAGTTAATGTAGCTTTTAATTATTTAAAGAAAACAAACCGAATGATGATTGTAAATGATAAAGATGATGTATTTTTTCATAATTTTTTTGATAAATACAAAGTCTGTCACATCTGTTTAGTTCGGTAGTGTTTTTGAATCAATCCCTTATACTAGAAGTTTCTCAGTAACTAATCTAGGATTATACATTAAAAAAACATTTGATGAAGGTTGCTTAAATGCTCCTGTAGATGTTTTATATGTAGATCTTAGTAGACAATTTGATTATTTAAATTATTTAGATGATGTAATAGATGAAAATACTGTTACTATTTTAAAGTTTAAACAACCAATTGTCTCTGCTCTTTTACCTGATTTCATCAAAAGAAAATATACCGATTATATGGATGATTGTTATAGATTCGGTGATTGGGGTAAGGAACACAAGTACAACTCTGAATACTATTTAGTATTTTACTAAAACTAGGATTTAATATGTATGACATATTTACTAGAATTAGAGAAGGTTTAGAAGCCAAAGAAAGTAGAAGAATACCTACTAAAACATTATTAAATTTAAATCCTTCATCTCAAGCATGTATAGATTTAAGTACTAATGAAAATATAGGAACTTGTTTACGTCAAATCTGGTTTAATAAAAATGATTTTGAAAGAACCAATACCATGCCAGTTAATAATATTTCAAATTTAGCTGGTAATTGGTATGAAGATTGGTTTGTTTCAGAATTAAAAAATTGTGGATTATATTATAATTCTAGTTTTCCTGCTACTGATCCTCAAAGATTAGTTAAAGGTATTGTAGACATAGCTTTACTTAATCCTGTTTCTTCTGAAATAGAATTAGGCGAAGTTAAAAGTTATGATGGTAGTAATTATTATGGCAGTCAATCTGTTCTAGGTAATAAAACAATTAAACCTAAACCAAAAGATAAACATCTACTTCAGGCTTTTAGATACTCTTTAATTTTTAAAGAAACTATAAAAGTTAATAATTTATTCTATGTAGACAGAGCTTGTTCTACTTGGAATAAAAATAAACAATTTAAAATAGAACTTAATACTATTAATGGTATATCGTACCCTAAAATTAGTACAGTTTGGAACGAAGAATATTACGAGTACACTGATACTCGTATTAGTGATAAAGGTATTTATTTAGCAGAAGAAACTTTGTTAGAATATTTTGGTACTAATACTGTACCTCCTAGAGATTTTATAGAAGAATATAATTCAGCTATGATAGAAGAAAAATATGCTTCTAAAGAAATCCCTGATTACCTTTATACTAAACATAAAAGAGATCCTTTGAATAATCCTATTGGTTCTTCTAGTTGCAAATACTGTCCTTATTCTAAAGGTCTATGTAAAACTTATGAAGACAGTTTATAATATAGATGAATTAAATCTTTTTAATTTTTGTATTAATACGTCTAAAGCTTTTAATCTACAGAATAAAAAATATGTATTGTTTAAATCTTTCTTGCATACTTTTCATGAAGATGGGGAGATATATGAAGGGTCACTAGAAGAATATGTAGCTTTTATTTCTTATATGATTATTAAAGATTCTATTTTAACTAATAAAAATGTTTTAACTTATGAACAATACTTGTTTAGTACTTTGTCAGGGTATTACAACCATAAATTTAATAAAAAGATAGATGGTAAAATACTTGCTAAAGCATGGAATAATATTGTTCATATTTTTAATTTAATTTTAGAAAAATCTTCATCACCTTATTATAAAGAAATTCATTATTTTAATACTTTGTATAATTCTTTTAAACATTTAAATACTAAAGTTAATAAATCAACTTATAGTTTAGATGTTCCTCTCATTTTTGAAAAAGAAGATAGTGTTGATGTGTTTTTAATTTTACCAAAGATTAAAAATATATATTACAATATTCCTCTTCTTTTTATTTTAAATTATTTTAAAAACAAAGTAACTAATATATTTATAATAGAATTAAGTACTAAAGATATTAATTATACTTTTACTCATTTACCTGTTACAAATACTTTGTTAAATCAATATAAAAAACAATATGATTCTTTATACATTGATTTTAATAAAATTAGTTATAGTAATTGTAATGTCTGTCCTTTAACTTGTAATAGAACTGAGTTATTAGAGACTAGATATATAGAAACACCTTTTAGTAATAGAAATAAAACAATAAAGACAAGGAATATATGAAAGTTATTTATACATATAAAGAAGGATCTACTCCAGTTTTTGTAACTGGAGGTGCTGGTGTTCAACGTGTCTTAGTCACATTTAAAGATAATGGTAATTTTTATGTTTATTTTTGTGATGACTATTTACGTAATACTTATTTAAATAGAATTATCAGTACAACTGTTGATGATATTTATTCAAATTCTAACTTTGAAAGAATACAAAGTGATGAAGAATTTTATTATTATGTAAGTCAGATTGAAAAACTATATAATTATAATAGTATACATAAAGGTGAAGAAATTAGTGGTCACGATCAAGGTGGCGCAGTTTTAGTAGGATTGGATGGGAAACCTCTTTTATAAATAATGGCAATTTCTAAAAAATATAAAGATAAATTAAATGATTTAATAAAAGAATCTCCTGTTATTTCTAAACAAAAACTTGTTGAAAAACTACAAGTTGCTCCTAATTGGGTTTCTCGTAATATTGAAGAATTAATTTCTTTAGGTTTTATTTTAGAAAAGCAATCTTTTATAGAAAATAAAAAAGAAAAATTAACTCATAATTTATCTGATATTAAAAGTTTTAACTATTTATTATTAAAACATTATATTAATAGATCTTATGTAGATTTAGGTCTTGTTGCTCCTTTTCTTTTAGAAAGTAAAGAGATACAAGATAGTTTAAAATGTTCTGAATTAATAGATGAAATAGATAAAAAAATAACTGAAGATAACTTTGATTATTTTACTTTTTTAAAAACAATTATTGAATGTGAAGATTATTTAAACCCTTTACATTCAACTAATTTCCCTATTAATATAATTATTTATTTAAAAACTCTTTACGATAGTATTGAGTTATTACGTCCTATTGAAATTAATGAGAATCTTTCTTTAATTATTACTAATACTTTTAAAGATTTATTTAATTTACAACCAACGGAAGAACAATTACAAGTTGTAGCTAAAGCTATTAACTATGCTTCTTCTTCTGATATTAATCATAAATCAGTGTCAATACAAGCTGATGCAGGTAGTTCTAAGAGTACTAGTGCATTAGTTATACAAAATATTTTAAGAGTTAATCTGAATCCTTTAATTGTTGCTAAAACAAATAAAGCAATATCTGGTATGTCTAATGCAAAAACAATTTCTAAGTTTTTACAAGAAAATGTTGGTTTAAGCACTACTAAAGATACTTGGGAAGAAAAAAGATTAAAAGCTTTTCAAAATAAAGATTCAATTCCTTTTCTCATAGTAGATGAGTCTTCTCAAGTTGGAGAATTAGAAAGAATAATTTTATCAACTGTCTGTAAAAAAATACTTTTTTTAGGAGACATTTCACAATGTAAGCCTATACATGATAGACAAGCAGTAAATGTTATTTATCTCCATTCTCTTAAAACTCAATATCGTTTTTTTAATTCATCTATGAAAATAGATGATACTTGTTTTCAAGGTTTATTTTCTAAATATCACAAAGAAAAGAAGAGAGAAAAACTAAATGAATTGTTTGATACTTCTATAAAAGGTTATTTTAATACTTTTGGTTATTATGAAAAAGAAGAAAATAAATATATCTTAAAAAATGATTATACTGAAAGTTTTAATAATTACACTGATATTTTAAAAAGCTATTCTAATGACAATTCTATTATTATTGCTTATAGTCAAAATGCAGTAGATACCATTAATACTATTATTAATGAAGGTACTGATTTTAAAATAGGATCTAAAGTATCTTTAATTTTAAATGACTATGAAAATAATCAATATAATGGTTTTCAATATAGAGTACTTAAACAAGAGAATAAAAAATATCTATGTAAATCTATTGAAACTGGAGAAGAATATCTTTTTCATAGCTCTTGGTTATGCCTTTCATATTCTATTACTACTATGTCTGCACAAGGATCTCAATGGAAATATGTGTTAGGTATAGATCGTACTTCTCCTGTAACTGAATTATGGACTGATCGTTATGTAATTATTACAAGAGCTAGTATTGAAGTTTCTTTTTTATCTAGTAATGGTATGGATAAAAATAACTTACCTGTTAATCCTACTTTCTCTCCTAGAGATATTTTAACTAGATTTGTATCTCAAGCTAAAGAAGGTAATAGAAACAATACCTTATATTATTGTGTTCAAGAATTAAATAAAATAAATTCTCCTTCTGTATATTATGATAAGCTATATAAATTAGCATTAGATACACAACTCCCTATTAGTGAGGTAAATACTATTTTTAACGATAAAATATCTAATAATCTAAGTTTGAATAGTTTAAATTATAATTTAAATTTAAGAACTGTACAGTACTTTACCCCTGTTTTTCATAACGGTAAAACATTAAAAGGTTCTGATAGAATTTTAACTAAAGAAGAAGCTTTACAGTATAGTAATATTTCATATATTGCTGAAGAACTTAAAAATTCTAATAGAATTGTAATAGATTGTGATAGTAAAGAAACTGTTAAAATATTTGAACAATATTTAAATAAAACAGAATCATATGTAAATGAAGATAGAAGTTCTGCTCATTTAGTATTTACTACTGATAAGATTGTACCGACAAAACATAAAAAAGATATTGATTTATTAGGTAATCAGAAATTCTCATTAAGAAATATTAAAGAGAATAAAGTCTATAATAATTTACCTTCAATAGAATTAACACAAAATATATTGGATTTATTTAATGAGTTATAAAGTAGATAATAGAGGATCAAAAGATCAACGTATTATTTATGATTATTTAAATGATCTTTACCCTTCTCATAAAATTATTTATGAACAACCTTTATATGATTTAGGTCAACGTATAGATATATACATACCTTCTTTAGCTTTAGCTTTTGAGTAAAAATTTGCTCTTTTATACAGAAATGTATATCAACAATTGGATGAAATCAAAGAAAACCCTATTATATAATGAAAAATTGTGCTATTTGTAATATAGAAATAGAAAACCCAAAAAACAATACTAAATTCTGTGTACCTTGTTCTGATCAGAGAAGAAAAGAAAAAATGAAAGAATACGGTAAAAACAGAAAACCTGAAAACGAAGAACGTAATAAACAAAAAAGAAATGAAGTTAGAAAAGAATTAAGAAAAAGTTTTAAAGAAAAAGGTCTTTGCAATGATTGTGGAAAACCTCGACATGAAACACTTTTAAAATGTTTTCTTTGTCATGAACTAAACTTAAAAGCTTCTATAAAATTTAATAGGAAAAGAGGTATGTTACCTTCTCGGACAATCTTCTTCTGAACTCCTTGTTTTCAATATATTAAAAGAAATTATTAGTGAAGAAGAAATTATTCGAAATACATATAAAATTATTCGAAACCCTATTAGTAATTTTTCTTTAGAGTTAGATATATACGTCCCTAATTTAAAATTAGCTATTGAAATAGATGGACCTATGCATAGATTTCCTATCTATGGTATAGAAAGATTACAAGCACAACAATGTAATGATATTATAAAAGATAAATGTTGCGAAGAAAAGCAAATAAAAATTATAAGATTAAATACAGATTTATTCGATAAGAATAATGATTATATAAGGGTAACATTGAGCGAAGCTATACGAAATATAAACAACTGTAGTATAGAACGTGCAACGACTAATGAGTGAGGATTTATATACCAATAATCTCGACACGAGCGTCCAACACCTTAATATTAAGTTAAAGGTGAAGATATAGTCTGAACTATATAGTAATATATAGAAGTATAAGATAAAGAACTTATACGATAACATAATTGATAATGGAAGGCAACATTATGATTTTATTGAACACTTTCATAAAAGTATTGAAGGGTTTAAAGATGCATTAAAAATGGATCAACAAAAAAGAGAATATTTAATATTAAATGGTATTAAACTAATAGAAATACCTTATAATAAAATGGTTCAATCAAAAGAAGAACTTCTCAAACTAATCCATGAAACTGATTATCCATCTTTCGCATTTAAACCTTTACCTGAAGAAAGTGAATCTCAAATTGATTTTAAAGCAAAACAAAAAGAGATTCGTAAAGATAAATATAAACAAAGTAAAAGTTTTTATAAAGAAGATGCTGATAAGAAGAAGCAACGATTAGAGAAAGAAAGACAAGCTAGAAAAGAACGTTATAAAAAAATGAAAGAGAATAAATGAGTATTGAATTTATTATTAAAAGAGATGGTAGTAAAGAACCTTTTAACCCTAAGAAATTAAATCGGATGGGGTGAATGGGCAGCAGATAATCTAGAAAATTTTGTAGATTGGTCTGAAGCTGTATTGCACGTATTCTCTACTAATACTAAAGAAACCACCAGTAGACAATTACAAGATTCTTTAATTGATTATTGTTTAACTAAAGGTTCTTGGTCTTATAATAGAATGGCTGGTAAACTTTATATATCAATTTTATATAAAGATATTTTTAATAGTAGCGTACCATTATCCTTAAAAGAAACACATGAAAAACTTGTTTCTGTAGGATTAATGTCTGATGATTTTAAAAATGCATTTTCTGATGAAGATTATATAGAATTAGAAAAAATAATCGATCATAGTAAAGATTTAACTTATGCTCATTATCAAATTAAACAGATAATGAAAAAGTATTCTTTAATGGATAGAACTCAAAATATTTTTTATGAGTCTCCTCAACAAGTATATATGCGTGTTGCTATGAGAATGTGTCAGAATAAAGGTACTGGAAAACAAAGATTAACCCGTATTAAACGTCATTATAAAATGTATTGTGATGGTATTGTAAATATACCTACTCCATATTTTACTAATGCTGGAACTAAAAGAAGTGGATTCTTAAGTTGTAATTTACATACTAGTGACGATACCATTGGTAGTTTATCTGCTGGTGATCATATTAGTTATATGATGACTGTAGGTAGTGCTGGTCAAGGTAGTAAGATTTATACCCGTACTATTGGTACTCCTGTTAAAGGTGGTGCTATTGTACATAGTGGTAAAATTAACTATTATCGAACTCAAGTAGCAATGATTAATGCTAACTTACAAAATGGTCGTGGTGGTGCTGAAACTCAGTACTATGATTGTTTTGATCCTGAATGGAAAACAATTCAGAAGTTTAAAAATCAGATGACTCCATTAGAACGTCAAGTTCGTGGTCTTGATTACTCTATGTGTTTTAATAGTTTCTTTTTAAATAAAGCAGCTAGAAATGAAGATATAGCAGTTTTCGATTATGGTAGATTCCCTGATCTTTATAAAGCAATGGCTGAGCCAACTTCTGACAATTTTGAAAGAATTTATAATAATTGTTTAGCATTAGGTTTGTTTGAAACCTTTGTAAATGCTCGTGAGATCCTTTTAGGAGCTTTAATTGAAGCATTAAGTACTGGTAGACATTATTTATGTAATCTTACAGAAATGAATCGTCATACTCCTTTTAAAGAACCAATTGTTCAAAGTAATCTTTGTGGTGAAATTAAATTATCTACTAAAGCTTATAATGAAATTATTGAACTTTATTGGCCACGTTATCTTGAAGACAAAGAAACTCCTCCTGCTGTTAAAGAATGGATTCAAGAACAAGTTGATAAAACTGAAGGTGAAACCGCTACTTGTGCATTATCTGCAATTAGTATTGGTAAAGTAAAAAATCAAGAAGTACATAAAGAAGCTGCTTGGGTAGCTTTAGATATGATTCATACTGCTATTACTGAAACTGATTATATGTTACCACACATTAAGTATACTTCTACTAAACGTATGTCTGCTGGTGTTGGTATGATGGATTTAGCACATGCTTTAGCTAAACGTAAATTATCATATGATTCTCAAGAAGGTCGTAACTTTATACATCAAGTTTCTGAATCACAATATTGGTGGTTATTAGAAGCTTCTCTTGAATTAAGTAAAGAATTTGGTGTTGCAGAATGGATGCATAAAACTAAATGGACAGAT
>RRZU010401397.1_pt1 | contig 11199 bp, 13 predicted proteins | sample 2165561 | NCBI WGS metagenome assembly RRZU01 (sample SAMN10456909, study PRJNA506462) | wastewater metagenome | isolation source: wastewater sludge | place: USA: Moscow, Idaho | reverse complement strand
TTTAATAAACTAAAGAATTCAAATTAGAATTCTTTTTTACTTTTCAAAAGGTTCTCCCCAATCTAATATTTCTAAATAACTATAAATTGTATAACTAATATCAAACTGTTCCAAATCCTTAAGTTGAGGAAACATTAACTTATCGCGTTTCGGAATGTTACTTCCAAACGTACGGTGTTGGTTCACACTATAATCCAAGCCAGACGTATTTATAAGACTTCCTACTATAGTCTTTTTGACATAATCCACAAGACCTTCCTCTTGGTCTAGCTTTTCATAACTCTTATAATCATATGATTCCACTTCTTTAATAAGTTTTTTTGAATGTTCTAAGACATCTTCTTTACTTAAGTGAGGATGACGTTTATGATTCAGCATCACAGTTCTTTTGTCTTTGTTATACTCAATGATAAAGTCAGAATAGTCATGAGTATCTTTCAATTGAATGAGAATATCATAAAGTCTTAATATGTGGTGATATTGTTTCGGATCATAACCAATCTCATCCATAAGCTCATATGAGTTTGGAAGATTCTTCTCAATGGCATCAACTTTCTGTCTCATTGCACCAACAAGAGCCTTTGGATTCAACTCATGTTTTTTCATCATCGTAATAAATTCAGCATCACCAATAACGTATTGTGTATGAACTGCTTGCAGATAGGATTCATTTCCAGATTTTACAACATTATAAAAAGACATCACATCTTTGACATCAATTTGCCCATCATAATGATCATACACACGATTAAAATCTTTCTTTAAAAGTAAATCTTCTAACTGCGGCAGTACTACTGCTTTCGTATCAAAATCACTTTCTTCATCATTAAGATTATAATTGTATGACCCATAGAGGCCAATCATCACAACGTGATATCCAAGATCTTCTAAATATTCTTTGTGTTTTCTTAGTTTAATATATAATTCTTTCACAGCCATCACCTCGTAACATTATATCTTAACCAATAAATATATGTTATAATTCTTGAACTGAAAGGTGATGCGATGTATAAAAGATTGTGTCAGTATAAAAAAGTAATTACCGTATCAAGCTTCTAGGTTATATTCAAAACTTAGGAGCGTGATACGATGAAAAAAAATGAATATAAAAATGAACTGAATAAAACACTTAAATGAACTCGTAACAAATCTACTCATAACTGTAGGACATTATTCTTACTACTCAGGTTATTATAGTCAAGATTTTGAGGATGGATGTGTCCGATACTTATGAGGGAGATAAGAAAACTAAGGGTCTCTTTAATCCTTTTGACTATGGATGGAAGGTGGACCAGTTAATCATAGGAAACTATGTTTGTATCGCAAGCAGCGCAATAATACTGATGGACGGAAATCACAACCATCGTTCAGACTGGATTACTGTATATCCTCTTGAATTCCATGTTCAAGAGTCTTATGTGTCTAAAGGAGATACCCACATAAAAAGTGATATATGGATTGGTATGAATGCGATGATCATGCCTGGAGTCACCATTAATGAAGGCGCGATTATTTCCTCTGTTGCCATTGTCACAAAAGATGTTGAAGCGTATAGCATTGTCGCTGGAAATCCTGCGAGACACCTTAAGTATCGTTTTAGTAAGGATGAGATTCAAAAGTTACTTGAACTGCGATGGTTTGATTGGAAAGAATCCGATATTGATAATGCAAAAGATTTATTAATGAGTTCAAATATTGACGAATTGTATAAATATTATTTAAAACATATTAAAAGAGAAAATTAATTTTTCTCTTTTTTAGTAACTAAAGTATGTGAAATTCCAAAGATTACTCCAAACACTAAGAGCAAGTAATCATATCTCAAAAATCCTTATACTATAAATATTATACTTGGAACAATTGCCAACAAAATTCTAACAACATCATTCTCACGGACAAAATATGCTCTCCATAACCATACATACAAGACTGTCATGATTGATACTGAAATGATATATAAAGTCTCACGGTTATTAGTCATTTTTTGATTGCTCAGTGAGATGACCATTAAAATCATCGTCGCATAGCGAGATATTTGTTCCGCAACTTCTAAACTCTTGTTTTCAATCATACGATTCTTAAAGTAGTCTTTCTTTATAAAATAGAAAAGGACATTAGGTGATAACATCACGACTACAATAATTAACCCAAACAGATTAAAATTTAAGTTCTCCAACATAAGACAATCCCTACTCTTTCTCTTTATACTCATTATACACCGATTCGTATTCAATAGAAGACTTATCATTGTGAAATTAATATGTTAAAGGAGTGATATCCATGAATGATTATGAACGTAAAAAAATAAATTATCAAAAAAATAGCATGGCTCTTTTGAAGTTTTCTCCTTTAAAACTATTGTTGGAATTGTCGCAACCCTCATTATGGCTGTAATGATTAGTCTCATCATTTCAGTCATGTTCACAGGTAAAGATAACCAGGATTTAGACGAGCAATTCTTAAATGAATTTGTGCTCCTATATTACAAAAAAAATTAAAAAATATAAAACGTTACTCTGACAAGAGTCTTAAAAATCATCTTATGAACTCAAGATTGCTTAGAGATGGTGATGATATGAGGACTTCAGAAATCATTCAAGGTAAGCATATTAACATAAAATTTGTTCGATCAACCCTTAAGATAAATGACTCGAAAAACGATTCAGAAGGAAGTACACATTACGAATCTCTATTCACTGGAAACTTCTATATTATCGAAGGGATAAAAACAAATTTAAGTGATATTTATATTTTGAGTAAAAAGTTTCCAAGCAAGAAGATTGAAGATGGCATTATTTATAAAAGTGATTTTTTAAACATTCAAATTGGCATTGCTCTATTTCATAAGAATTATAGTATTTTCACAAAAAATAAACTTGATCATAATAATTCCTTAGTACCACAGCTCACTGAATTCATTTCGTCATTAAATCTTAAGAATGGATTTGGAATGTCCTTCTCTGAAACTATAATTATGATCGCTTATAGTGATCGTGCTGATTCACTCACTCGTTCACGTAAGATTAATAAAGAGGTTTATGATAAACTTGATCGAGATACAGAGTTTATTAAACATATTATAAATTTACTTCAATTGTCGTCTCACAAGCATTGATCTAAGTAGATGAACGCTTAGTTCGTTATATGTTTTGGTACTTTGAAGATAAACAAAAAATAACTATGTTTTGTTTCAGTATGAATACATCCCTAACTTTTTCAACGTGGTGATAAAGAAAATAGTATTCTGTTATTATACTTTTTAAACACACAAAACCCTATAGATTGACTTTTATATCAATTCTATAGGGTACAGTTTACGATTTTTTTATTTATTCTACTTTTCTCAACATTCTTAAACCACTTAAGATTACGAGTATTGTACTCCCTTCATGGATAACTACAGCTCCTGATAAATCAATGACTCCCATCACATTAATAATGATTAAGAATAAAACAACAGACATTGCGAGTACAATATTTTGAATGACTACTTTTCTAAGCTTCTTCGCAACCTTATGAGTATACGTAATCTTTTGTAAATCGTTTACCATAAGTACTGCATCCGCCGCTTCAATTGCGATATCAGTACCGCTCCCCATTGCAAATCCAATATCTGATGTTACAAGTGCTGGGGCATCATTGACACCATCTCCAACCATTGATACTACGCCATATTCATCTTTTAAGTCTGTTACAATACTAGACTTATCTTCAGGAAGAACATCCGCTTTAACCTGTTTAATCCCTAATTGATGTCCAATTGCTTCTCCTGTTAATTTTGCATCCCCGGTAATCATGATTGTTTCAATATTTTGCTCATTAAAGTATTTAAGAGATGCTTTCGCAGATTCTTTTGGAACATCTTGAATCGCCATCAAACCTTCTACTTCATCATCTGCAGCAAAGAATACTACGGTCTTTCCATCGTTTTCAAACTCGTTTTTTATAGAAAGAATACTTTCATCCGCTGTACTATACGAACTTGGTTTCCCAATCGTATATTCAACATCTTTATACTTTGTATACAAGCCCGTACCCACAAGGTTCTCTACCTCAAGATCAAGTAAGTTTGCGTTAGAGAAATGTGAAATAATGGCTGTTGCAAGTGGGTGATTCGAATCATGTTCCATTGAATAGATAACATCAGTGTATAAATTAATTTGAGCAGAATGACTTCCGATGAACAAGACATCTGTAACACTTGGAACACCTTTCGTTAACGTTCCAGTCTTATCAAATGCAATTGCTCCGATATCCGCAAAATTAGAAAGATAAGATCCTCCTTTAAACAGTACTCCTTGTTTTGCAAGGTTACTGATTGCGGACAGTGTTGCAGGAATGTCTGTAGCGGCTAAAGCACAAGGAGAGACACCAATTAGAAAGACCATCGTACGATAGAAACTTTCATACGATCCCCAATTTAAAATATAGAGTCCCATTAAATAAAATAACGGTGCAATGATTAAGGCCGCGGTAACATAAATTGGTTCTAATCGTTTTATAAACGCTGCAGTTTTTGAAATATTTGTTTGTGCTTGAGATACCATTTCAATAATTTTCGCGAATACAGTTTCACTACTATCTTTTGTAACAAGCATCGTGAAGACACCATCTTTATTTTGTGTACCACCAAAGACTAAACTGTCCTCACTCACTTCTACAGGAATACTCTCGCCCGTAATTGCTGATTGGTCAACTGAAGAGTTACCATCTAAGACCGTTCCATCAGTTGGAACTTGATCCCCATTTAAAACTCTTAACGTGTCTCCGATTTCTAACTGGTCAACAGAAACAATTTCTAATTCACCAGTAGCTGTTACTCGTCTCGCCGATGTCGGATTCATTTCCAACAAACTTGTAATTTCTTTCTTACTCTTACCCTCAACATATTCTTCAAGTAAGTTTGCCCCTGCAAAAATAATCATCAATAAGGCTGCCTCACTATACTCTTTAATAAGTAGTGCTCCAAGAGATCCTATCGTCATCAAGACGTGGATGTTTGGACTAAACTTCTTGCGATCAATACTATCTTCTATTGTTTCAACAATCCCCTCAATGACCATTTCATAACCACAAAGGATGAGTGCAACAATCAAAAAATACATATTATTAAAGATTAAGCCTAAAATATATGATCCTAAACCAACAAAGAAAAGAATAATTGGCACGATTCCACTTGTTAGACTAATTTTATTATTATTTTTCATACTATAACCTCCAGTACAGTTAGCATGTGCTAACACATATGACTTATCGTTCATATGTATCTTGATTTTAACGTTATACTTGAGTCTTGTCAAGGAGAGTGCTTCTATATTTCACAAATACACTATTGTATAAAAGACTGTTAGCAAAGGCTAATTCTGCATGACAGTTAGCATGCACTAACTATTTTTCACAAGTTGGGATATAAAAAATCCCAAACTGATTTCTCAGTTCAAGATTAATTTAAACATCAATTATACTATTCTTTGTTCCAACGGTACCCATAGCCTCTTACAGTCAAAATGAATTTCGTTTTAAGTTTATCTCTCAATTTCTTTACATGTGTATCGACAAGTCTGAAGTCCACATCTTCTGTCGGCTCTTCCCATGCCAGTTCAACAAACTTTTCCCAGGCAATTACTTTATTCTTCTCCTCCAAAAAAATCTTTAAAATTTCATACTCTTTTGGAGTTAGTTCAAGTTCATTACCATTTTTCTTGACTGTATGCTCATTTACAGACAGTACTATCTGATTTGATTTTGATTTCAGCATTGAATCTTTGATAACATACTCTAAACCTCTTATTGGGGTATCAGTTTCATCAAGTAAATATCCTTTCTTACTCAGTTTTGTTCTCTAAAGATTTCTATACTCTTCATTTGCTTCACTAGCAATATCTTTCTCATGTGAATCCCTCACCAGCTATTCATATTATAGGTTTATATAATTAACTAGTCAATTATAAAATCCTCAACAATTCAGATTTCAATGTTAATACTGAATAAATATTCGCAATATTAAAATAAGTTTAGGAGATATCCTGTTCTTATCGTATATTTAGGTACAGAAGGTTATCTTAGTCCGAAGCCTTTTAAAAAGTAAAGAATACTATCGTATGTAGACGCCTTGCTTTTTGCCAACTAACTTATAGTGGGTCTAATTAATGGAATTATTTCAGATTGAGGAGGTGAAAATATGAATAAAAGTATTGAGGCTTATATTATCGAATCACTTATAAATTTTGGTTATTCTGAAGAAGATGCCATTCATGAGTATTATGAAGCTACAGCCTCTATCGTTAAACATTATATCGAGTTAAAAAAAAACTATAACGAAAACGCTCTTGATCATTTTACATACTCTCTTGTTTCAGATACACCTCAAGATAAAAGTGACCTTGAGTCACAGAAAAATGTATTAAGCGTCCTACGAGAATCTGGTTTGGACGAACAGACTGCATCCTCTCTTTTACGAAAGGGAGAAAGAGATCACTTAAAACGATTGATTGAGCACACTATGGAAGATTTATAATAATGTACTATAGATTTATTCATGACTGCCACATTAATTAAACATGTTTAAGTTTATAACAAACCTCGCAAAATTCTGCGAGGTTTTGTTTTATTCTGATAAGCGAGTCATTACTTCTATTAAATGTTCTTTACCAACCGGATCATTATATCCAGTAATACAGACATCAAAATCTAAATCTACTAGGACATCTCAAAGTTGTCCCACTTTTTCTTTATCTAAATAATTGTCATTATAGTAGTCAACGCTTATCGCATCCCCAACATAAACAACACGATCTTCTTTTACATAGATAATAGCGGTATCATCACTGTGTGAAGATGGAACATGTTTGATCTGAACATTAACATTTCCTAAATTCATTTCAATACTATCTGTAAATACAACATCACCACTGACGACTTTTATATCTTCTAAATTTAATTATTCTTTCCGAATATGTTCATCTGCAAATTGAATATCGATGTTATCTTCGTGTCGTTTCTTCATTGATTGATCATCCATGCCCATGTCATCATTTATTTTAAAGATTCATTCGTTTTATCTAATATAATGGATGTTATATCTAAGCCATGCATCCCGTAAGTATGACCCCAATGCCAATGTGTTATAAAACAGAGTGTTAGATTTTTTTATCCTTCTTCTTTTAAAAGGTCGTTATACTCTGCAACATGAAATTGCGATGCTCCCACATCAACAATTAACGAATATTTATCACCATAAATATAGCCTAATGTTGGACGGTCTCTTTCCTTATCATAATCTGTATAATAACAGTGTTTTGATATTTTATTCAAGTCCATAATATCACCTCATAACTTTGTAGTTGTTTACTACTTTACAATATTATTCTCATTATGGATAAGTTATTACTGAATTCACTTTAAATTCTTAATCAAACATTTATTATATTCAATAATGAATCTTTTAAAAGGCATTTTGCATTGTGAGACAAAGAAAAAAAGAGCCGGAAGTTGACTCTTTTTCACTGTCTCTATTTTCATAGAAACCTATCATTTTATTGGTACCCATTATTATTTGGTACCCAAGGGGGCGATACGCTCTGTATGAGTATTATATTCTTACAGAGAATCTCGAGCCTAAAGATGGAGGTTACAGTCCCCTCTAAGCTACCTTTATTATATAAGATATTTGCTGTTGAATCTATCAACTGGAGTGTGTGATATTCACACTCTAGGCGACTTCTACTGCTTTTTTAAACACTTCTTCATAATTTGGTTCACGTGTAATTTCATCTACGATCTCTTTATACACGAGTGTTCCTTCTTTATCAATCAAGAATGTAGAACGTGCAAGTAAACCAATTTCTTCAATATAGATACCGTAGTTATTACCAAAGTCTAAATCTTCATCACTAAGCATTTTTGCATCGATACCTTGTGTTGCACACCACTCACCCAGTTCCTCAACTTTATTATTCGAAACATTTAAAATCGTTACGTTTTCATACTTGCTTGCTTCATTAAAGAAATGTCTCGTTTGCATATCACAGACGCTCGTATTAATATCTGGGAAAACACTTAATAAAACTGTCTTTCCAACAAAATCACTTAATTTAACGTTTTCGTGATTCTCATCTTTTAATACTGCGTCAATCGCCTTTTCATTTACAACTGCCTTATCTTTAATAACACCAATTAATTCTTCTCTTTTTGTAATTTTCATTGTCTTCTCCTTTTACGGCTTAATATATGCAAAGCCATCATTTTGTCGATACACTAATTCAAGCACTCCAGTAGGAACTACTGTAATACCTTCAAGTATTTGATCATCCGATATTTTAAAACCATTTAATGAATTTCTACACACTTTAACATCAATACCAAGATCAACTAATTCACTCAACCTTTTTTCTTCAGTAACAATCTTTGCTGCCGGTCCATTTAAGAGTAAAGTGATCGTTACATCAAATTCTGTTTTCAGAATATTTTTGATGTTATTATACCCCATAGTAAAACGATCAACATCACTTACATGAAAGACAACTTTAAGTTCTTGCATACCTTTCACCTTCCTTATGTTCATTATAACATTTCATATCATATTCTAATGTTACACGCTTTCTTATCACCCTTAAATATGCTACTATATTGGCTGAGGTGACGTATGAAAAAAGAAGATATCAAAATGATTATTTCCGACATTGATGGCACATTAATCAATGATCAAGACGAACTACCAACTAACTTCAAAGAGATGATAAGCGAGTTAGATAAAAGAGGTATAATATTTGTTGCAGCAAGCGGTCGCAGTGCATCAAGTATTAAGAACAAATTACAACATGACGCAGATAATATATATTTAATTTCAGATAACGGTGCAATTATTATGCATAAGGGCGAGATCATAAACGCAAGCACTTTCTCAAAAGAAGAATTTGATGAACTCTGCGGACACATGGTGACATATAAAGGAAATACTGTTGGCGTAGTGACCTTAGATGCTGGGTATGTTCAACTGGCTCACGAAGATGTAGACCAAGGTTTCTTAGATGAATTCTTCTATGGAAATGTTGAAGTGGATGATGTCACTAAGGTTACTGGAGATGTTGTTGGTATTAGTATTCACAATACGCACAATACAGTAGAAAATCTTAACGGGGAAGCGATGGCGCCTTTTAGAGAAAAGTACGAACTTGTTCAAGCGGGTGCTGAATGGATTGATGCAATTCCAAAAAACACAAACAAAGGAAGCTCCGTCGAAAAACTACTAGAAATATTAGGATTAACGACTGATAACGCAATAGCATTTGGAGACTACAACAACGACCTTGAAATGATTCAAACCGTTAAGATGGGATTCGCAATGGAAGATGCTACAGACGAATTAAAAGCTGTTGCAGATGAAGTTATAGGCTCTAATAACGACAATGGCGTTATCAAAAAAATATACGAACTTCTAGAAATCTAAAAAAGGGAGAATACATGTGAAACGAGATCATCAAATCGATAATATAAAAGGATTACTCATCATACTTGTGATCTTTGGACACAGTCTAGAATTACTAAGACTAAACAGTACGATTACGAGTTATATTTATAATTTCATTTATACCTTTCACATGCCTATCTTCATTTTTATAAGTGGTTACTTATCAAAAAACATTCAAAAAGGAAGGGATAACGCGTTTAGACAGTTATTCATTCCTTTTCTTATTTTTAATAGTCTCTGGAATTTTATTCAAATTATTATGACAAGACTCCTCAGTCTCCCCATAGAAAGTGCAGAAACATTCTCATTCCTTAATCCAGGATGGGCGTTATGGTACATTCTCGCACTCTTCATATGGAAACTATTACTTCCAGACATTATTAAAATTAAGAACGTATTTTGGCTTGTTTTAGGTATTGGAGTTTTATCCAGACTCTTTACCGAATTTAATGTTTTCCTATCCTTATCAAGATTATTTGTATTTACACCCTATTTTGTAGCCGGTTATTTATTCTCTACAAAACAACTCACAATTCTAAGAGAAAGCCGTAGAAGGAATTCATTAGTCCTTCTTATTATCGCATTAGCATTCAACTATTATTTTTTGTTCCACACGAATTATCCAACCGAATTCCTGTGGGCAGATAGACCATTCTCATTCTTTTCAGAAAACTTTCTTGTAAGCATTTTCTTTGGGATCCTTTTATACATTATCGGATTTAGTTTCATCATCGTATTCCTTAGGCTCACACCAGGCAAGGAAAATAAAATTACACAGATAGGGAAAAACTCATTTCCTGTCTACATTCTTCATACGTATCTTATTGGAGCAATAGCATATGCCCTCTTACCCATAAATCATTATGTACAAATATCTCTGCTCTTCATAATTTCAGTGATTCTTGCACTCTTACTTTCAAGTAAAACCATCAATCATATGTTTACATCATTTCTTAAAAGCATTGATTCAATTTTCTTTAAAACTCCAACTCGTTAATTACTCTAAATATCTAAATGCTATAACAAAAGAATCTAACTCCGTTTACTACAGATTTCAATCTCTAGTGATATTACAACTTGTACCATTCTCTCCTTTTGTTTCATCGATAACAATAACCTCTAACTGTCATTATAAAATAAGAACATATTTTTCTCTAAGTTTCTGAACATGTGTATCTACATTCCTTTCTTCTACCATCTCAATCGGTTCTTTTCAGACATCATCGATGATGCTTTTTCCGCTTAATACATTATTTTTGTTAACAAATAATTATTTTAAGTATTTCATGCTCCTTACGAGTTGAGCAAAGTTCTTTTCATTCTTGTTCATAATATGGATAGGCTAAAATGTCCGAATTAGAGCTATGAAGAAGAACAGCATAAAAAAACCTTCTGAAAAAGTAAATGCAAATCTAAGCAGATGAAGCAAAGGAAATTATAATACTGAATCCATTCGACAAATTAGATAAGAATTATTACTTATTTAAATAGATCGATTAGCTTTTATTCCTTACCTATGAGGAAAGAACGAAAATATCAATTCCTTTGTAATTGTGTGCATGTAAAAAAGCCTGAGAGTTCATAAAAGTGGAATAATAAAATACCATGTGGTTCTCTTATCCAATAAGATAACACGTGGTGTTTTTATTTTGAGAGTGTTTGAGGCATTAGTGTTTCGTGGAGTTAGTTTATACCACCGACCTATTTAATCAGTCTCTTTTATCAGTTTC
>RRZU010657721.1_pt1 | contig 11200 bp, 12 predicted proteins | sample 2165561 | NCBI WGS metagenome assembly RRZU01 (sample SAMN10456909, study PRJNA506462) | wastewater metagenome | isolation source: wastewater sludge | place: USA: Moscow, Idaho | reverse complement strand
TGATATCTACTCTTCTAATCTGGATGAAATGCAAAAGCTGCTCCAAAACTTTAATAAGGCTCAGGCCGATTTGTATGTACAACCTGAGGATTGGAAATCTGTTTGTGAGCGCGACGATATTGACCTTATATATATATGTACAGACAGGAGTAAGCATGCTGAAATTGCTGTGTATGCCATGAAGAACAATAAGCATGTGGCTATTGAAGTGCCTGCGGCAAATACTCTGGAGGAATGTTGGGAGCTTGTGAATACAGCAGAGCAAACCCGTAAACATTGTATAATGCTCGAAAATTGTTGTTACGACTATGATGAACTTGCATTACTGAATTTGAGTCAGTCTGGTTTCTTTGGCGAAATTGTGCATGTCGAGGGAGCTTATATTCACGATTTGCGTTTTCTTGATTTCGAAAATAAGGCTCATTATCTCGATTTATGGAAGATGAGTGGAAATCCATATCCAACGCATGGATTTGGTCCCTTATGTCAATTATTAGGTATTCACCGCGGAGATAAGCTTCAAAGCATAGTTTCCGTTTCATCCGGACAGTTCAACTATCCGGAAAAGTACGATGCTGACAATTCTTCTCTTGCTTTAGGAAATATAAATACTTCGATAATCAAGACTTATAAAGGAAAAACTATTGTTTTGCAACACGATGTGTCAAGTCCCAGACCTTACACCCGAAACTATTTGTTAAGTGGGAGCAGGGCTTATGTCGAAAAACGTAATGAATTGAGGATTGCTGTGTCCGAAAATCCCAGTGTGTATTTATCGGCAGATGAAACCGCTATGCTTATGGCTGAGAATGAGCACTGCTTTTATAAACAGAAAGGTGAGTTGGCGCGTAAAGTAGGAGCGCATGGGGGGATGGACTTTATTATGGATTATCGGCTTATTTATTGTCTGCAGAATGGTTTGCCACTCGATATGGATGTGTACGATGCGGTTGAGTGGTCGTGTGTAGTTGATTTGTCGGCCCGGTCGGTTGTTGGAGGTTCTGCTGCAATCGAATTCCCCGATTTTACAAGAGGCCGTTGGGATAAGTTACGAAAACTTGAATTCTTTCAATAAAAAAAGTGAATCTCAATTTACTGTCAGATTCACTTTTAATGGGTAATAGTATTTTGTTTGTGACGGAATTTTATAAAGGCGTAAACAATACAGAACAGAATCAAAAGATAAAAACCATCTCCTGCAGGAATTGGGTCGCCTGTTGGGTCTCCACCTCCGGGGTCAGCAAGATCATCTGTGCCACTCGTTGCTTTTTGCATAACGCCCTCGTTTGTTGCAGAAGGTGCTGTGCTGCTAAAAAGACCTCCACCCGAGAAACTTCCACCTCCCGTGCTGCTTCCGCCTGACCGGCCTCCTCCAAGAGCTATCAAACCGGTACCTCCGGATCCGGCGCTACCATTGTTCATTCCTGAGTTTGTTTTATTGAAATTCAGTCCGCCTCCCTGATAATTGCCGTTTTGAAAATTGCTTTGTGATGTTGAAGTGTTCCCGATTACAACGGGTTTGGAGAGTACAGAATATGCCGTGCCTGAATTAACGGGCATGGCGTCGTTGTAATTTCTGGTTTGATTTGTTCTGCCATTCTTTGGAGCATTACCAATTTTTCCATGAAAATTTACTCCGGGAGTTGTGTAATTGTCATAACTTCCAAAGGTGGAATCGTGAAGATTTCCACCCAGAGGAGTGTATAACATTGCCAGAATAATGCCAGAAATAATAATAAACGACCAGATATATAGCTTCTGATATTTTTTTTCCATTAATTTCTAATTCTCTTTATAATTTACATGAGAATTTCAGAAAGAATTATAATCCTGTTATTTGTGATTCAATTCTTTACAGAATAACTTCTGTATTTATGTGTTAAACGTATGGCGGCGCTTTGTTTATAAAACGTTTTTTTATTTGTTTTTGTTGCAAAACAGCATTCTTTTTATTGTACAACAAATAGTTGTAATGTTGATCATAATCTGTTTGCAGGGTATTTCCAGATATATTTTCCTGATTTGTAAGGTGTTTGTAGTTAACAGTTAGCTATTATACTGGAAAATTTGTTGCAAAGATACAAAATAAATTCTAAGGATAAATGAAAAGATTACAATATTTATATTATAAACAGTTGAAATTTAGAGTTCAAGATGATTGATAAGATTTTAAAAATATTTTTGATTGCAAAATTTTAAGTGTCGGTAAATCTTTCATGTCTGATGAACTACTGCTGTTCAAATTTTTTTGCTTCATTCCATATTTTGTCCATTTCTTCAAGCGACATTTGTTTTAAATCTCTCCCGGTTGATAATGTTTTTGACTCCAGGTAGTTAAAACGGGAGATGAATTTTTTATTGGTTCTTTCAAGTGCATTTTCAGGGTTGATATCGTATAACCTTGCTGCATTTATCAGGCTGAAAAAAAGGTCACCGAATTCAGCCTCCATCTTTTCCTTATCCATTTTTGATATTTCGGCCTGAAGTTCTTCAATTTCTTCTTTTACTTTTTCCCAAACCTGTTCTTTTTCATCCCAATCGAAACCCACACTACGTGCCTTGTCCTGAATACGATGTGCTTTTATTGTTGCAGGAAGTGATGCCGGTACTCCTGATAGAACGGTTTTGTTTCCTCCTTTTTCTTTGAGTTTAAGTGTTTCCCAGTTTTGCATTACTGTTTCACTATCGTGCGCTTCAGTATCGGCAAATATGTGTGGATGACGGTAAATGAGTTTTTCACAAAGCCCCCTGCAAACATCGTATATATCGAAATCGTCTGTTTCACTACCCATTTCAGCATAAAAAACTATATGTAGTAAAATATCGCCAAGTTCTTTACGTATTTCAGTTTTGTCTTCTTTTATGATCGCATCGGCCAGTTCGTAAGTTTCTTCTATAGTGAGTGTACGCAAACTTTCAAAGGTTTGCTCTTTATCCCATGGGCATTTCTGCCTTAACTCACTCATTATTTCAAGTAAACGTCCGAATTCGTTTAGTTTTTCTTCCTTGTTATGCATTACTTTTTTCGAAATTTATCAGGCTTTATCAGGATTTTTTGTTCTGATTTCCTTATTTTCTACAAAAATAATCTTTTTAAGTCATTATTGCGTCTCTAAGGGTAATTCATTTGTGTTAAATGTGAATTCCGATGTTTATGTTGCAGCTTGCCTTTATGATGTGCAAATGACATAGTTGATTGTGTGTTAATTTTTTTCGCTTCAATGATTATTTCTCCAATAATACGAATTCTGTGCTATATGTGTTATTGTAAAATGCTGGTAAATAAAAGATTGTAATTTTAATCATTGTGCTTAACAATATTTAACTTGAAAAGTTTGTTTGGTATATATAAAACAAATTACTTTTGCGGTGTACTAATAAACTAATACACTAATAATTTAGATATGATACAAATTAAAAACGTAACATTTAGTTACAGTAAACAAAAAGCGCTTTTGTCGGATTTGAGTTTACAACTCGAATCGGGTCGTATACATGGCCTGCTTGGAAAAAACGGTGAAGGAAAAAGTACCCTGCTCAAACTTATGTCAGGTTTGGTCTTTCCTCAGTCAGGTAGTCTTGATGTGATGGGATTTGTTCCATCGAAACGTGATCCGCTAATGTTGAGTGAAATTTTCTTCCTTCCTGAGGAACTTCCTCAGTTGAACATCAGCGTGGCAAATTTTGAAAAAGTGTATGCTCCGTTTTATCCAAACTTCAGTTCGGAACAGTTCAACAACTTTTTAAATGAATTTGATGTGAATGATAAAGCAAGTCTGCTTACCAAACTATCGCATGGTCAGAAGAAAAAAGTGATGATCGCATTTGGTCTTGCCACTAATACAAAACTTCTGTTGATGGACGAACCAACCAATGGACTCGATATTCCTTCTAAAGGTCAGTTCAGACGTATGGTAGCATCGGTGATCGATGAAAGTCGTTGCCTGATAATTTCTACTCATCAGGTACACGATCTCGATAGTCTGATCGATAACATTATTATTATGGAGAAGCATAAAATTGTATTTAATCAAACGCTCGAAAATATCGCCGCGAAACTGACATTTAAAGTTGCCGACAGGGGTACGGTAAACGATCAGGTAATATACAGCGAAGATACACTGCGTGGCCTGTATCAGGTTTGCAAAAATGCCGGAAACGAGGATAGCAAGGTTGATATTGAACTTTTGTTTAATGCTGTCCTCACAAATACCAATGAATTAACTTCAGTTTTTAATCAATAATACATACGACTATATGAACTCAATTTTTAATACAGGGCGACTGTGGTTGCTTATCAAGCGTTACTTTGTCGAAAATGCACAACGCGAACTTACCTATTGGGGAATAATAACCCTGGTTTTCATGTTTATGCATCAGGTCGACTCAGTCAAAACCTTTCTGTTTATCTCCGGATTTATTTTTGCAGCCCGACAATATAAGATGTTCGCATTTACTCCGGGAGGAATGCATTATCTGTTGATTCCGGCTACTCATACCGAGAAACTGGTTACTTCGATTCTGATTTCAATACCATATTATTTTGTTATGGTTGTGCTTACTTATCTGATTGGTTCAACAGTCGGAGTGACTTTAGGAAATCTTTTGTTCGAACTCGATTTACCTTATAAATACGATTTCTTGTACAGTACAAGTGTGTTCAACGGAATTCCTGCTAATGCTCATGTTTTTTCGGATGCTGGTTTATTGAAGACCTTTGTGAATTTCACATTTATCCAGTCTCTTTTTCTGATGGGATCTCTTTTCTTTCGCAGAAATGCTGCTGTAAAAACAATGTTCAGTACAATGATTTTTGGTGTTGTGCTGCTTTTGGTTCAGTTGCTGCTTTTCAGAGTCCTGTTCGGTTCATTTAGTATGGGTTCTGATCAACTGATGCTTTCCGGAGGGGATGTGTTCGATACCGATACATTTAATTTATTATCAATTCTTCAGAAAGCAGGTACATGGCTGGCTGTTCCTTTCTTTTGGGTGGTGAGCTACTTCCGGTTAACTGAAAAACAAGTGTAATTATGGAATTCAGAGAAACACAAGCCATTTATTTGCAAATTGGCGACTATATATGTGAGCAGGTCCTGCTCGGACGATGGAATGAGGGCGACCGCATTTTATCGGTGCGGGAATTGGGAGTGGCTCTTCAGGTAAACCCGAATACGGTAATGAGGACCTTCGAATTTCTTCAGAATCTTGAGATTATTTTCAATAAAAGAGGTGTTGGCTATTTTGTATCAGCCGATGCAAAACAAAAAATTATGGATTACCGTAAAAAGCAGTTTATTGAACAGGAACTTCCATTGTTTTTTAAAAATATCTATCTGTTGAAAATGGACTTCGACGAAATGAAAGTTATGTATCAGCGTTATGTTGACTCACAGATTGACCCCAAAAGTCAGAACTAAGTTTTTTGATTATACATATAATATATACAAAAATGAAAAAGACAAAACCTATTCTCAAATCATTGGCAATTTTAGTGCTTCTTACAGCAGGTTTGCTGAGCAGCATGGATTCAGGTCTGCTGAGTACTGAGAATGAAAGCAATAGTGCGATGCGGCTTTCATCTGTTAGTGGTGAGCCGGCGGAAACTATTTCCGGTTCTGACAAGACTTTTACTGTATTGCGATCGGCAGTAAAGTACGTTGTTTCGGTTCTTTAGCCGATCGATTAATTAAAAAATATATTTACAGGAATTTTTTCAAAGAAAACAGTATATGAAAACAAGTAATAAACTTCTTTTGGGCGCTTTTGTGCTGGTGTTGATGTCACAGATTGTCGTGAATGTAGTGGCTAAACGTGAAATTGATAATTTTTCAGGTCAACCCGTCAAAAAGATTAAGGAGATAAAAATTGAGTTGAAACATATGGGCGATAGTGTTGTAATTGTTAAATAGATTAACTTCTACCTCTTAAATACTGATAAAAGATTGAAGCATTACCTGACTCCTGTCAGGTGATGCTTTTTTTTATTTTGAATAGTTCTAAAAATGTAATAATTCCAAACAAGGCCTGCTTTTTTTAATTAAATGGGGTTTAAAGTGCTGATAAATAGATTGTTGTTTAATGCAGAAATATTTCATTAATTATTTGTTTTATTGCAAGTAATTGTTGTATTTTTGCAAGACTTTTTCAGTCACATCCTATATGAATGCTTGTATTGTGTAATTGGCTGAAAATCTATTGTTTGTAGTTTAAATAAAATGATTTTTTCCTTGTTTTTTTACCTGATGTAAAAAAATGCGGGGATTTTACGGTTTTTTTAAATAACCCATTTACAAATTTAATATGGCTCAACTGATTAAAACAAAACGTGGTTTGGACATTCAGATTGGAGGTAAAGCCGAAAACCAATTGTCGGGAATGAAAATTTCCGAGGTTGTGGCTATCATTCCCGATCATTACCACGGAATCACGCCAAAAGTGGTTGTTAAAGAAGGCGATGCTGTAAAAGCGGGTACTCCCCTGTTTTACAACAAAGCTGTGGATAGCATGAATTTTGTGTCGCCGGTAAGCGGAAAAGTGCTTGCAGTGAATCGTGGCGAACGTCGTAAAGTGCTTTCAATCACTATACAGCGCGATGAAAAAACTGCTTACGAGGAATTTTCTCCGAAAGCAGTGTCGCAACTTAGCGGTGACGAAATAAAATCGCTGCTGCTCAAATCGGGTCTTTGGGTGTACGTGAAACAACGTCCGTACGATGTGATTGCCAATCCGGCACAGGCTCCTAAAGCTGTGTTCGTTTCAGCATTTGACAGCGCTCCGCTGGCTCCTGATTACGAATTTGTGGTTGCTCCCGAAATGAAAGAGTTTCAGGCTGGTATCGATGCACTTGCTAAAATGGCCGGTGTAAAAGTGAATCTCGGAGTAAAAGCCGGAAACACAATTTTTTCGTCGGTACAGAATGCTGAAATAACTATTTTCGATGGACCTCACCCTGCAGGAAATGTGGGTGTGCAGATTAATAAAATCAATCCTGTAAACAAAGGAGAGGTTGTGTGGACAGTGAATGCTGAAGATGTACTGTTTATTGGACGTCTATTCACAAAAGGTCAGGTTGATCTTGTACGCACAATGGCAGTAACGGGTCCTGAAGTTGTTAAACCTCAGTATGTACAGTCGCTTGCCGGATCGGCAGTGGCTCCACTTATCAAAGGTAATGTAACAATGGGCGTTGAGCACCGCATTATCAGTGGAAATGTACTTACCGGATTACAGATTGCTGCTAACGGATATATTGATCCTTATGCTACTCAGATTTCTGTAATTAAAGAGGGAAAAGATAACCACGAAATGTTTGGTTGGGCTTTGCCGCGATTTAATAAGTTCAGTGCAAGTCGCTTGTATGCCAGCTCACTGCTTCAGAAATTGTTTGGTAAAAAAGAATTCGAGTACGATGCCCGCTTGCTTGGAGGTGAACGTGCTATTATCATGTCTGGTGAATACGACAAAGTATTGCCTATGGACGTACTTCCCGAATTCCTTTTCAAGGCAATGATTACCGGCAATATCGACAAAATGGAAGCTTTAGGAGCTTACGAAATTGCTCCCGAAGATGTAGCTCTGTGTGAATTTGTGTGTACTTCAAAACTGCCTTTACAGAAGATAGTAAGAAATGCACTTGATAATATGAGAAAGGAACTTGAGTAATAATCCCAATCCCCTTTCGGGGCATAAATATATGAATGCATTAAGAAAATTAGTAGATAAAGTGAAGCCAAACTTTGAAAAGGGAGGCAAACTTGAAAAGTTCCATTCGGTATTCGACGGATTTGAGACTTTCCTCTTCGTTCCGAATACAACAGCGAAAAGCGGAACTCATATACACGATGCGGTGGACTCAAAGCGTACAATGATTGTGGTTGTACTTGCATTGGTTCCTGCTTTGCTGTTTGGTATGTATAATGTTGGTTACCAGCATTTCCTTGCATTGGGTCAGTCGGTAGGTTTCTGGGAAATGTTTATTTTCGGAGCGCTGGCTGTGTTGCCACTTATTGTGGTTTCATATGCTGTAGGTTTGGGAATTGAGTTCATTGTTGCTCAGATTAAGGGTCATGAAATTCAGGAAGGTTTTCTGGTTTCAGGATTTCTGATTCCATTAATTGTACCTGTGGATACTCCGCTCTGGATGGTGGCTGTAGCTACTGCTTTTGCAGTGATTTTTGCCAAAGAAGTATTTGGTGGAACAGGTATGAATGTTTTCAACGTGGCACTTGTTACACGTGCTTTCCTTTTCTTTGCTTATCCTACATTCATGTCGGGTGACGTAGTTTGGGTTCGTACCGGAACAACTTTCGGTTTGGGTGCTGGTTCGGTAGTTGACGGTTATTCGGGTGCAACTGCACTTGGTCAGGTGGCTACTGCTACCACACAAAATGCTCAGCTTGTTGATATTATTGGTAATCCGATTGGTTTTATCGATGGTTTTCTTGGGTTGATTCCCGGTTCCGTTGGTGAAACTTCTACGCTGGCTATTCTGATTGGTGCTGTAATTTTACTGATCACCGGAGTGGCAAGCTGGAAAACAATGTTCTCAGTATTTGCAGGAGGTGCACTTATGGCCTGGGTATTCAATGTAGCCGGTCCCGATACTGCAGCAGCACATTTCCCATGGTATAATCACCTTGTATTTGGTGGATTTGCTTTTGGTGCTGTGTTTATGGCTACCGACCCTGTTACTTCATCAAGAACTGAAACCGGAAAATGGATTTACGGAGCTTTGATCGGAGCTATGGCTATTATCATTCGTGTGCTTAATCCCGGTTATCCCGAAGGTATGATGCTTGCTATTCTGCTTATGAATATCTTCGCACCGCTGATTGACTACTATGTGGTGGATGCTAATATCAAACGCCGTCTCAAACGTGCCAAAACTAACTAAATACGGAGGATAAACGATGAATACAAATAAAAATAGTTATACATTGATATATGCTATCGTGATGGTTGTGGTGGTAGCGCTCTTGCTTGCGCTGGTATCGAGTGGCCTCAAGGATATTCAAACCAACAATGTGAAACTTGATAAGAAAAAACAGATTCTTAGTTCACTGAATATTGAACTTGATGGTCAGGATGCCAACTCTCTTTACGAAAAACATATTGTGAAGGAATTAGTATTGAATAACAAAGGCGAAGTTATTTCCGAAAAAATGGGAGACGCTTTTGTGATTGATGTGATCAAAGAAAATGCGAAAGTGGAAGCCGACAGGCAATTGCCGCTGTATGTGGCAGAAGTTGACGGACAAACTAAGTACATTATCACTATGCGTGGTGCAGGTCTCTGGGGTCCAATCTGGGGCTATATTGCGTTGAACGATGATAAAAATACAGTTTTCGGAACCTATTTTTCGCATGCCAGTGAAACTCCTGGTTTGGGAGCTGAAATTGCTACCCCGAAATTCCAGAAAGAGTTTGCAGGAAAACATATTTTGAATGATGCACGCGATTTTGTTTCAATTGCAGTGATGAAGCCCGGACAGATAGCCGAAGGTCAGGACTATGTAGATGGTATATCGGGTGGAACTATTACCAGTAAAGGTGTGGAAGCTATGCTCCTGAAAAGTATCGGTCAATATGAAGCTTATTTAAAAAACTAATGGAGGAACCGAAGAATGAGTAAATTATTTTCAGAAAAAACAAAACAGGTTTTCTTAGGTCCGCTAAGTAAAAATAACCCTATCACTGTGCAGGTGTTGGGTATCTGTTCGGCTTTGGCTGTGACTGCCAAACTTGAACCGGCTCTTGTAATGGGACTGTCGGTAACTATCATTGTGGCTTTTGCCAATGTCATCATTTCGCTGCTGCGTAACACGATTCCTAACCGTATTCGAATTATTGTGCAGTTGGTAGTTGTTGCAGCTTTGGTGACAATTGTGAGTGAAGTTTTAAAAGCGTTTGCTTACGATGTAAGTGTACAGCTTTCTGTATATATTGGTCTGATTATTACAAACTGTATCCTTATGGGTCGTCTCGAAGCTTTTGCTATGGGTAATAAACCATGGGAGTCATTTGTCGATGGGCTGGGTAATGGTTTTGGATATGCCTGGATATTGGTAGTAGTAGCTTTCTTCCGCGAACTTTTGGGTTCAGGAACATTGCTTGGTATGAGAGTTATCCCACAGGTAGTTTATGATGCCGGTTATGTAAACAATGGTTTAATGATTTTACCCCCAATGGCACTTGTTTTAGTGGCCTGTATTATTTGGGTACACAGAGCCAGAAACAAAGAATTACAGGAAAAATAAATAGTAAACAAGGAAACGAGGAAACGAGGACACAATGTTGCTTTACGTAATGTATTCACCTGCCTGCTTCTCGTTTACTAATTAAAATTATAATATGGAAAACTTAGCCAGTATATTTGTTAAGTCGATATTTGTCGATAACATGATTTTTGCATATTTCCTCGGGATGTGTTCGTATCTCGCAGTTTCGAAAAATGTGAAAACATCTATGGGTCTGGGTCTAGCTGTAATTTTTGTGTTGGCAATTACCCTTCCGGTAAATTACCTGCTCGAAAATTATGTGCTTAAAGAAGGCGCGTTGTCGTGGTTGAGCCCTGAGTTGGCTTCACTCGATTTAAGCTACCTTGCATTTATTTTGTTTATTGCCGTAATTGCAGCAATGACTCAATTGGTAGAAATGGTTGTAGAAAAATTTACACCGTCGCTTTATGCCTCATTGGGTATTTTTCTTCCGCTTATTGCCGTAAACTGTGCCATCATGGGAGGTTCGCTTTTCATGCAACAAAAATCATTTCCTAATGTGGCTGAAGCTACTTCTTACGCATTAGGTTCGGGTGTGGGTTGGTTGTTGGCCATTGTTGGTTTGGCTGCTATTCGTGAAAGAATGGAGTATTCGGATGTGCCTGCCCCATTACGTGGTTTGGGTATTACTTTTATTACTGTAGCCCTTATGGGTATTGCATTTATGGCATACACAGGTTTAAAAATCTGATTCCAGATAATCAAATAAACAAAAATTAATAATCATTTAAACGTACTCCAGAGCGATAAATTCCGTGACAGAGACTTAAAATTATGATATTAGCAATAAACACAACAATGGTAATCACCAGTCTGGTAGTATTTCTGCTGGTGATTTTGCTTCTGGTTATTATTTTGCTGGTGGCCAAACAGTATTTGGTTGCTTCCGGTGATGTAACCATTACTATCAATGGCGAAAAAGA
>RRZU012486489.1_pt1 | contig 11201 bp, 9 predicted proteins | sample 2165561 | NCBI WGS metagenome assembly RRZU01 (sample SAMN10456909, study PRJNA506462) | wastewater metagenome | isolation source: wastewater sludge | place: USA: Moscow, Idaho | reverse complement strand
TGGTCTTCTATTACTTTTATTCCCGCTTCATATGCATATGGTTTGGCATCTGCTACCATTGCTGTTGAATTTGGATGTACTCTCCAATGATATAAAACCTTTGGAATATGAATCACATTATCTGCAAGTTCTGTGCATCTTAGGATAAAATCATAGTCCTGAGCCCCATCATACTCTTTGTTTATCCCGCCCACCTGATCCAGCAGTTCTCTGCTGACCATCAAAAAATGTGTTATATAATTATTTGAATTCAAAAGATCCTGATTAAAATCCGGTTTGAAATGAGGTTCGAAAAAAACCGTTCTATTCTCATTGACCTTATCCTCATCCGAATAAAACATATTTGCCTCTTTCCCTGTTTTCTTCGCACATTTTGCTGCCAATGCCATCTCATATAATGCATCTGGTGTAATTATATCATCATGATCTAAAAAGGCAATGTAATCTCCCTCCGCCATTGCTAACGCCTGATTCGTATTTTCTGCTATTCCATAATTTTGAGATAACTTTTTATAGCAAATACGTGATTTTTTTCCTGTTAATTTTTCATCCATTTTCTGGTATTCTTTTACAATATTTTCAATTTGATTTTCCTCTCCATCCTGTGTTGCATCTGCAAAACATAATTGCCAGTTTTCATAGGAAGATTCTAAAACTGACTCGATTAATTCTCTCAAAAAAATCGCAGGTGTATGGTACAGAGGTGTCACAATACTAATCTTTTCTTTCTTATTCCAATGACTAACCTCCATCCTCTGTTTCTCTAACTGTTCCAGAGAAGCTTTCGTTTCCAAATAAAAACTCTGATACTCAGAATCCTTTTCTCTCTTTTTTTCTATAATTCTAATTATCAAAGTGCGCAGCCCAAATCTTCTGATATAACGGATTCCATAAACTATTGCAGATGTCTTTATTTTCATAATCTGTATTCCTCACATTTTCTATAAGCGTCAGAACTTTCCCATACTAATTCATTATAACAAAAAAATCCAAGGAAAACACTATTTATCCTGTGCTTTCCCTGGACTAATTGTATCTGAGAAATTTCTTATTCTACTACAAGATCTCCCCATGCATCATCCGGAACTAATGCAATGTATGTTTTACCAATATTAATCTTAATTTCATTGCCGGATGCATCATAATATTTTGTGTTATCTGTCAATCCGCCTTTTGACCATGTAATCTCTTCTGCTTTACCATTTGTAATATAATAACCTGTTCCCTTATTATTCTCGATTTTATAGTACATGTAACCGTTTGGATCATATACACCGTCACCCCAGCTGTGTAATTCAAATGGTGTACACTGTAAAATCACATTTTTAAAACTCAATTGAGCATTGCCATTCTGTGGATCCACATGCTCTTTCTTGTACTCAAAGTACTTATACACTTTCTCCGACTCGTCATATGTCAAATAAGAGCCATTATGAGGAAATGGAATATCTACTGTAACTGCAGATGTTCCATCCGCAATATCAGTGTCTTCTTTGGCGAATTTAAAGTGATTTTCTGTATAATATTTATTATACTCTTTGCTTGCACCTGTGCTTGCAAATTTTTTGTCCAGATCACCTGAAACAATGTACTCTGTATATTCTCTGGATTTTCCATTATTGACACGGGAAAATCCGCCATTAAAATCATCCACACTTGGAAGTGCAATATATTCGTCAATATAGAATGGTCCACCATCATGACATAATACAGCATTCCATTCTGCTGCCAGAATGCAGTTTGTTACCCTTGCGCTGCGAATACTTCCAAACTGCTCTAATGTCTCCTAGTCTTTCACTAAAGCCATGAATCTTGTAATACGGCCATTCTCAGTACTGTTCATCATCTCATAAACAACATCTGCCTGTGTCAGACCATAGTGCGGTAATGCAATTGATTCATTATCTACCATAACAGCAATCGGTCTTTGATTTGCAAGTGACTCATCAATTAATTCTCCTGTCAGCTCATTACGGACTTTACCATCCGGAAGATCTTCTTCCTCCTCATTGTCTACAACATCCCCAACGACTGCCTCTTCGCTGGATTCTTCATAAATCGGTTCTGTGATATTAGCATCTGCCTCTTTCTTACCACATCCTACCGAAGTTACTGCAAGCGTCAGCATCATTCCTAGTAAAAGTGCTCTTTTCTTCAATTGTAAATACCTCTCATATCTTAATATTTTTCATAACTACCCTATATATAGTTAATCTGATAATATTGTAGCACATGATTTATGTATGGAAAAGCTACTTAAGAATATATTAAAAATTATCTTTTTTTAAACGGACAAATTTGTTCGCATTTATAGCATCTTATACATTTACCAGAATTTACCAGTGGATATAAAAACCCCTTTTCATCCGGGCACATCGAAATTGCACACACCGGACATATCGTGGCACATGCACTACAGCCACAGCAGGTATCCTTTTTTGTGCATAAATCCGGCAGCCTTTTTTCTTCCATATATTACCTCCACCTTCTGAGCCGATTCCAAAATTCTTTCGGTATCATATCCTTTATTTTTCTTTTCAAACTTCTTTTGACAACTGACAAAAACGGTTCTTTATAATGATTTTTTACAAATTTTCCAAATGAAACCTCGTTATATTCTTTCCATACATTTTCTGTATTATCTGGTTTTTTAAATGGTCCTTTAAGTGGTTCCTGCATATACTTTTCTAAAGCGCACTCCTTAAAATCACACCCCTGCAGGGAATCCAAAAACCATTTTTCTCCTTTTTGTGTATTAATAAGAACAAGTGAAACTCCCCTATTATCATCAAATTCCGGGTTAGCAGTCTCTACTCCCCATGCATCAGCTATTGAAATATCAGATATACGCTGCAGATTCTTATATGGGCATACATAGCATGCCTCACGTAAAAAAGTGTGTTCATAAAACATCTTCATATAAACCTGACTGTCATGCTCTTTTCCATTAATTGTAACTGTTTCCCAATGATCAGACCATCCGAAGCGTTCCTTATTACGAAAATCTATTTTTTCTATTTTCCCATGATATTTTCGTTCCACATACGCCTTATAATCATTCCAAACTCTTGGACTCGGAACACCATGACACACGATATCCATACAAATGAGATGTTCCTCACAACCTTTTGGACACAAAGCCTTTATCCCATCCACCTGACATGGAGTTCCTGTAAACAGAACCAACCTGCCGGCTTTCAAATCTTCACAGGCAAGCCGATATGCATTGTGCATGTCACTCTGCACATACTTTGATCCTCTAAGTTCATCTCTCTCTGTCGCATTTACAGCGCGTTTGTGTACAACATTAAAATTTTTGTCCATTCCTGCGCCGTAAATCACCCCCCCCTGTGCTAACACCTGGTCAGATATTGCTGCAAAAATGCCACCGGACCTGGATAGCATACGACTATTCAGGTCCTTCTGTTTTACGATATATGATTTCAATTCAATCTCTCCATGAATCTTTCTTTATTCTCAATCGCAGTCGTAGTCGGTCTGCCAAGGTCTGCACGGGAACCAAGTGCACATTTCACCTCGATAAACCGGAGACTCTTTGCTTCTTTCGCTGCTTTTAATTCCTTATCTAAATCAGCGAAATTATCAACACATACAGCATAAGGATATCCACAGCCTTCTGCAATTGTGACAAGATCTATGTTTCCTGCAACAGTCGGCATTCCGCCTACAGTCTCATGTGCTGTATTATTCAACACAATGTGTACCATATTATCCGGTTTTCTGCTTGCCAATACTGCCATAGAACCCATATGCATCAGACATGCACCATCTCCGTCTACGCACCATATTTTTTCATTCTTTTTGCTCATAGCGATACCAAGTGCAATCGAGCTGCTATGTCCCATAGAACCGACCGTAAGAAAATCACATTCATGTCCCTGTCCATTTCTTTCACGGATTTCAAACAATTCCCTGCTTGCTTTTCCTGTTGTACTGACAATCGGGTCATTTTCAGTTACTGCAACGATATGTTCAAGAACTTCCTCTCGTTTCATTTGATATTCGTTGGAATAAACGACTTTATTACCATATTCCAAAGCACCTTTTCTCACTACAAAAGCAACGCTCTTTCCATTTGTAAGAACATTACGGAATTCCTTCATCTTTGCATATAATTCGGCTTCCGTTGTCTCTTTTCCTATTACAAAAGTTGCAATATCCATATCTTCCAAAAGTTTCAGGGTTACTTCACCCTGATAGATATGCTGTGGCTCATCATGAATACCAGGCTCTCCCCGCCAGCCAACCACAAAAATACAAGGGATTGCATAAACCTTATCATTCAATAAAGATGCAACCGGATTAATGATATTTCCAATACCGCTGTTCTGCATATATACAACAGGTACATTTCCCGTTGCAAGATAATGTCCAGCTGCTAGTGCAGTACAATTTCCTTCATTGGCTGCTATCACATGATGTTCAGAAATCCCATACTTATCAATCAGAAAATTGCATAATGCCTGTAATTGCGAATCCGGAACTCCCGTATAAAAATCAGAATCTAATATATCAAATAATGTTTCTACTCTCATCTCTTTTATCCTCATCAAAAGTTATTATACCACTACATCAATATTCGTAATCCATTTTTAAATTACAATTCATCTATCAATGTAATAATATCTTTAAATGGCATAAGTTTTGAATCCACTTCCAGAGCCCTATGATTTTTCAAAATTTCTTTTGCTGTATTTTCCATTGCCGGAAATGCACTTCTGGTTAACTGATTTGCATAAATAACAATATTTACACCATGAGCCGCCAGTTCTGCCTCCGTAATATAATTATAAGATGTTGGAACAACAACAATCGGTATATCAGAATATCTTGCCCGAAACTTGTCACAAAATTCAATTATCTCATCAGCTGTTTTCTTTCTGCTGTGAATCATAATGCCATCAGCACCTGCTTCCACATATGCAAAAGCTCTGGTTAACGCATCCTCCATGCCACGCTCTAAAATCAAGCTTTCAATTCTGGCTATGATCATAAATTCTTCTGTACGAAGAACATTTTTACCAGCTCTGATTTTTGCGCAGAAATTTTCGATAGAATCCTGTGTCTGTTCTACTTCCGTGCCAAACAGAGAATTCTTTTTCAAGCCTGTTTTGTCTTCAATAATAACTGCTGAAACACCCATACGTTCTAATGTCCGGACATTATAAACAAAATGTTCGATCAATCCACCTGTATCTCCATCCAAAATGATTGGTTTCGTGGTAACATCTAAAACATCATCGATCGTTCTCAGACGTGAAGACATATCAACAAGCTCAATGTCTGGTTTGCCCTTTGCAGTAGAATCACAAAGGCTGGAAATCCACATTGCATCAAACTGGTCCAATCCTCCGTCATGTTCCACTACCGTCTTTTCTGCAATAAGACCTGTTAATCCAGAATGAACTTCTATCGTTTTAACAATTGGTACTGTTTTTATCAACTGTCTTAATCTTTTCCTGCGATATTCCGGCATTGCCAGTTTTTCCTTAAACTGATCATCGATTTTCTTTACTTTTTCATTATATGTATATGGAACCTCTATTAACTCTCCACCATATTCTTTCAACAAAGCAATTACATTTTCACGAATCGTCTTTTCCGGTCCATCGCACCAATTATCACCATGAATGACATAATCCGGTTTTAATTCTTTGATGACATTATCATACATAATCCTATCCTGTACAATCACTTCATCAATTTCCGGAATATTTCTCACCATTGCCATACGTTCTTCAAAACTTACTGTCGGAAAACGGTTATAACGGACCATCTCTGCATCACATAATACACCTGCTACGACTTTCCCGTATTCTTTTGCTTTTTTAACTACATTCATATGTCCTTCATGGATCACGTCTGTAGCAAAACACATATATACTGTTTTCATATTGTATCCTTTCACTATCTGTATTGTACCGGAACTCGAATATTATTTTCTATAAGCGCTTCCCTTAACACTTTAAAAAACTCTTCAATATCTTCCACATCGATGGCTCCTAACGCACACAATCGAAATGTATCAGTAGTTGTCACTTTTCCCGGATAAATCGTAAACCCACGCTCATAGCAATAGTCATGAACTTTTTGGAAGCTCCAATTCGGATCATCAGGATATACTGCCGACGCAACCAGACCAATTTGAATTTCAGGACGTATCAGTTCTTTAAATCCAAGCTCTTTCAGTCCCTCATGAATGGCTTTCATCACTCTGGAATGACGTGCCCACTTTGCCTCTTCTCCCTCAGCAAAATACTCTTTTAATGCCTGTCGGGTAGCATATACCGTCTGTACCGGTGGTGTAAAATGCATCTGACCCGTTTTTTCAAAATATTCATACTGTAGATATAAATTACAATAATAGGAACGTTTTGGATAATCCTTGGATTTCTTTATGATTTCTTCGTTACCAACTACAAAAGATAATCCTGTCATAGACATCAATCCCTTTTGTGCAGATGCCATACAAAAATCGATATTGTCCTTTTCAATATCGATTGGAACCATTGCATATGTCGAAGTCGTATCAACAATAAAAATCGCATCGTGTGCATGCGCAATTGCTCCTATCTCACGAATCGGATTTCCCACACCCGTACCGGTTTCATTATGTGTTGTATATACCACAGCAATATCCGGATTTTCCTTCATCGTTTTCTCAACCACTTTAAGATCCGGTTGTTCATCGATTGGAAACTGCAGATTGATATGATCTAATCCGTAATATTCGCAGATTTCAACTGCTCTGCTGCTATATGCGCCATTATTTACAACAAGAATCTTCTTTCCTTCTGGAAGAAGTGAATTTACACATACATCCAGATTCAATGTGCCGGAACCACAAAACAGAACTGAAGTATACTTCTGAGGATCTCCGTGTACGATCTTCACAAGGTCTTTCCTCATCTGTCTCATCATTTCAGCAAATTCATCTTCCCTTGGGCAGATATCAGGCACAACCTGTGCCATTTTTACCGTGTCCGTTGTTGTTGACGGTCCCGGATTCAATAAAATATTCCTCTTGATATTCATTTGTATTCCTCTCTCTGAATGATACGATTCCTATTTGTCTTCGTTAAATTCCTCAGCCGCTGCTGCTGCTGCATTTCTTTCCTGCTCTGTTGACTCATGCTTCTTAACAGATGTTTTGTCCTTAGAGAAAAGCTTCTTGATTTTTCTCCAGTATACACCAACTGCAACACCACCCGCAATAAAAACACCTGCAATAATCTGAACTACATAAGTTAAGGTTGCCGGATCAACATATGCCCATGCATGTGTTGGCATTGCCAAAATAAGAAAGAAAGTAAAATAAGTCACCCAAAAAATTCTTCCGTTCTTTGTAATCTGTTTCATTAAATTTTTCATCAATCTTTTCTCCTTTATTCTTCTGAATGAATTTGTTTTAAACGTAATTTTATATAATTGGCTCCAACTTTTGCGCTGGTTCCCAAATGATATACATATTGTTTCACAAAAGCATCAATCTTATCGTGGTATAAATCTCTCTGCTCGATCAATCTCGTTGCCTCATCTGCTACACGGTCTAACTGATCCAGATTCAGGCTGCATCCGATGCTGTCTCTCATGAAAATATTAATTGGCACAACCCCAATTTTCTCATATTCCGGATTCATGATCTTCATCGGCGTATTAATATACAATACCGGTCTCAATGTTGTAAACGCATATTCATATGCAATACCACTCCAGTCTGTAATGATCAGATCTGCATTAAATACTGTATCGTTCGAAGAAAAATCTGTCTGAATTTCAATATTCTTATCTTCTGCAAACTTATCTTTTAATAATTGCATCTTCTCTGGCATATGTCTTACATGCTGTGGATGCGGACGCACGATCACCTTATATCCTGTAGCCCGCAATTTCTGTAAAATATCCTCGAGACAGGAATCCACAATATTATCTTCCTGCCATGACGGAGCGATCAGGATAGTTTTCTGTTCATTGATCACTTTTTCTTTTGACTCATAATCTTTTCGCATATCATCGAGCAGGCAGTAACCCCAGTTTAACAATACTTTATGCGGAAGATCATAGGTTTCTTCCATCTTCTCGACCTCATCTTTATGATGTGGACCTACGCAGAAAATAGTGTCAAAATGATCGATACTTCCCTTTCGATACGTCATATTCATACTGTCAATACTATGTGGCACATGAATATACTCCATGTCCTTTCTTACATAGCTTCTCTTGATATGATAAGTTTCAAGATCAGGCATTGTCATAACAACAATATCACAGTCCAGTTTCATCATCAGAGTGATCAGTTTGATCTCTCCGATATAATATGCTTTAAACCTCTCATGCCTGATCTGGAAAACCTGATCTTCCGGATCACTTGTAACATAATGGATCACAATATCCGAGTTTTCCAATAACTCTTCGATCATTCCACGATAATATTTATAAAATCCTGAGGATTCAGAATAAAACATTAACTGTTTATTTTCATTGTCTTTGGCAAAAAACCTCTTATAGTCCTCTTTTTCCTTAGCCTTATAAGGAGCCATCTTTTTCTTATAGGCATCCTCTACCGCTTTCTGTTCTGCCAGCAGACGTTTACTTTCCTCCAACGCCTCGTAATCAATATATTTTTTCGGGTTGTAAACTGCATTTAAAATGTAAATCAACGCTGTGGAGAACAAGTTACTGAAAATCCAATACAAACCAACTCCACCCGGAACCAGGAATGTAAAATATGTTGAGAATGCAACTGTAAAAATTGTTACTCCCCATTGTCCCAAAGCACCCTGCTCTTTCTGCAACACGTTCGCCTGATTCTGGCATGCACAAAGTAAAACAGTAGAAAGACAGCTGAACAGTGGAATAAGAAGGATCCATGCCAATACAGTAATGTGTGGCACTACAGACAGATCCAGACCAAGAAAATGTGTGTTAATCGTAGCTGCCTGTGCTGCGATCGCCTCAATATCAATGCCGGTCCCTGTCAATGCATTCTGGAAAAAGCTTAAGTTATCCGGATTCTGCAATGCTGCCATTGCCTGAAGCTGTGCGCCGCTCCCCAATTGATTTACCCCCATCAGAGAACAGGTAGCTGCCACGATCTGATCACAGACAGATGTCTTGATATGCATCAAATGCTGCATTGGATTATAAATGACATTAATCAGGCCAAGAACCAATGGAATCTGTAATAACATTGGCACCATACCAAGCATTGGACTATAATGTGCCTTTTTGAATAACTCCATCTGTTCATCCGCAATGCGATCTTTATCGCCTGCATGCTTATATTTAATCTCATTTATCTGTGGCTGGATCTGTATCATTCGAATACTGTTTTTCTGTACCATAATAGATACCGGCAGCATGACGATTTTGCTGACCAATGTAAACAGAATGATTGATAAACCATAGTTTTTCACCAACTGATAGCATCCCCACATGACATATCCAAGTGGAATACCAAAGACCGTGTTAATAAAACTCATCATTTCCTCCTAATGTGACCGTATCTCAAAATATTAAGACACCTATTTTATTCTTACATACCAAAATAGAATTTTATCAAATAAAAGGAAACTTGTAAACCTGTAAACAATGATTTCTTCTTAAGATTTGCTTAAAATCTCACTGAAATTTATTCCGATAGTTTTAAATAAATTCTGTATTTCAACTCCACATCCCGTATCTGTGGAATGATATTATCATACACCTCTTCTTCCTTGAACTTTCTTATCAGATCATCGCTATGTTCATACGCCACACGATCACTGTCAATTGTACTCTCATAATACCTGATCCTGTCTGCCAGTTTATCCATTGTCACAACCTCATGCCCTGATTCTATATCCAAATGGATCTGCTCATCTGAAAGTCCAATAATATTGACAATTGCAATCGCCGGCACATCCCGTCTGATAGCTTCTCCCGCCAACATCTGTATATACTCACAATAACTCTGGTTTCTCTTATCTGGATTGTCCACTTTGTGCTTATGCGTTTCCTGTTTATCTGTGTTTTCTGCATAATACCAGTTTTTTGCGTCTGAGCTTCCGTATAATTCGACATGCTCCGGAAACTTCACTGTCTTGATCACATAGATCGCCTGATCACCAATCACGATATGATCCACATGCATTACTTCATACATCCCTGCATCATGATTAAACGTCTCTGTCTCATAATAACCATTATTTATTGTACAAAACTTTGGAAAGTTTTTGATCAGATACTGCTTTGCCTGCTGTATTGCCGCTTCATGCTCCTGCTCTCTCTCCATTTCTTCTCTGGAGATATGAATGTCCACATTCTCCCAATCAATTTCGCTGCGACGTAATCCCGGTCTTACCATAACTCACATTTTCCTTTCATTTCTTTCAATCTCTTTTAACAGTTTCCCTAATCCCCAAAGCATCCTGTTAAATTAATTAATTTTATTCCCATTCATGCAAAAAGACCATTCGATATCGCGTAAATTTAAATTTACGTCACATCGAATGGTCTCTTTGCCTTCTGGAATTTACCATAATCTCAAAATTAACTGGAGGTACAAAACCATGAAAAAGAAAATTTTTGCTATCACATTATGTGCACTTATTGCAGCCGCTTCTATTGTTGGAAGTACAGGAGTTGTGGATAACTCTTATGTTGTTGCCCAATATATCTTTGGTGATAAAGCAGGTGGTTATTAAATATCCATTTTATAATGAATCTTGCACCAATCAATTACTGGCTGAACATGATCTACTTGTTTCATAGCTTCAAAAATAGCAATTGCTTGGTGCAAACACTTCCTTGCATCTTCAATTTTTCCTATCTCCGCTAATGCAACGCCTTTATTTACAACTAAAATAGGAAAGAACGCTAAATTGCCATATTGAATGCAAAAATCGACTCCCAATTCTGCCATCTTTAATGCTTCCACATGAAATTCTTTATTTCCAAACCAATTACTTAAATTATATAAAATCATAGGATATTTTGCTGTTTTCATTTTTCCATCCATAATTTTATTTTCCATATGAACCTTTAACCACATATCCAATTCAATTGCATTCATTATGTCATTTTCCCTGTTTGCATATAAAATTGCTATGCTATTAATAATCATAATTTCATCAAAAGTCAAAAGATTATTTCTCAATGGATTTTTACCATCGAAATCCGGCAATGTTATATGTATTGCT
>RRZU011903405.1_pt1 | contig 11202 bp, 8 predicted proteins | sample 2165561 | NCBI WGS metagenome assembly RRZU01 (sample SAMN10456909, study PRJNA506462) | wastewater metagenome | isolation source: wastewater sludge | place: USA: Moscow, Idaho | reverse complement strand
GTTTTGCCACTGGTGGAAAGATTGGTACCCGGCACCACAGTACATGCACTGAGCAGAGCCACGGCCGACAACAGAGGGATGAGCTGAATCCTTTTCACTTCCACACCTTATTTAGCTTGCCATCAAGAACTGAACGGAAAAATCGCCGTATGATAGCGGATTTTATAAAAACTAGAGAGCATTTTCTCTAAAATTAAACACTCTAAGTCGCATCAATTACATACATGCTAAGCTTCGATGCAAACAGTCAAAGCAGTATGCGTAATATGAAAGCAGACGCAGTCCTACCTAACTCAACATGCAATCAATTCGACTATCTACTTTTTTTTATAGTTACCCCACTGACGCTCAAATTATATCTAGATAGCACGTCAATATATTTTTTTATCACGACTCGCTCATCAAATTTTTGAAGCACTAAATTTCTTCCTGCAACCCCCATATCAACACGCTCTTGTGTTGATTGGTTAATAATCAGCTCCATTGCTGCGGCAAGTGAATCCCGATTTTTGACTTTGCATAAGAATCCGGTCTTGCCATTAATAACAACATCTTTGCAGCCAGGGGCATCAGAAACGATAAGCGGTTTGGCCATCGCAGCAGCTTCTAACATCGTTCTCGGAATACCCTCGCGATAAGAGGGCAACACAACACAATCAACATTGGCAATAACAGTTCTTACGTCATCTGTTGTTCCCAAATACTCAACGATCCCTTCTGACTCCCATATACCTATTTGTTCACGACTGATAAAACTGGGGTTAGGAACATCGCAAGCACCAAGCAATTGAAAATGTGTCTTTGGATATTTACTTTTAATCACTCTCGCAGCTTCAATATATTCTCCGATCCCTTTATCCCACAACATTCTTGCAATCAGCACAAATGTTGTGGGATTGTTACCAGCCGAGGAGGATATGGGTGAAAAATGTGATACATTTACACCTTCGCCATGCAGTAGTTTAGCTTTATTTTCACTAACCAAGCTATACGCTAAAAACGCTTGACGATCATCTTCATTTAAAAACCATACTTCTTTAGGGTAACGAAATGCCATTTTATAGAGCTGCCGTGCAATTTTGGCAATAAAATTGTCATTGACAAATGTATACCCTAAGCCAGTTGTAATCGCCAACGATGGAATACCGGCTATTTTAGCAGCCAAAGAACCATAAATATTTGGTTTGATTGTATAATGAATAATAAAATCTGGATTTAGCTTACGATAGTAACGATACAATAAAGTCACTAACTTTATATCATCGAAAGGATTGACACCTTTGGCCGACATGGGCAGATCAATAACATCACAGCCCATGTCTTTAAGCTTACCGGAAAATTTATCATTAGGGGCGACTACCGATATATGATACCCATCACTGAGTAATCGATTTAATAAACCATGGCGAAAATTAAAAACAGACCATGCGGTATTGGCCACGATGACTATATGATTTTTATTCACAGATACCTCTGAAAATCTAGATTTGGCGTCAACACTATTGGTACAAAGATAACCACCTCTCCGTCTGAGCACTCAACGAATAACGTGTGACTATTCTATCTCTTGCTGCAGCACCTATCATTTCAATCTCATCACTACTCATCTGAAGCGCTGTGTTAATTCCATCTGCCAATGCAAGATGATCTCTTGGAGGCACCAAAATACCACATTCTCCAACAACCTCTTTGACGCCACCACAATCAGTTGCAACCACAACCCGCTGACATGCCATGGCTTCGGCAACAACTAGACCAAACCCCTCCCAAGCAGACGAGAGAACAAAAATATCTGCAGCACTCATCCACTCATGAACATTATGTCTCATTCCCAAAAAATGAACTCGACTAGTCAACCCCAAACTGGCTACAAGCTCAGTCAACTTCGCATGCTCCTCACCGACACCAATAATGGCTAACTGCACTTGACTCTGGCTAACCAATAAATGAGATAGCGCATAGATCAGATTTGGATAGTCTTTTTGAACATTAAGTCGACCAACTGCCAATAATAATTGATCACCACTAGTCAATCCCAGTTCTGAACGACAGCGCTGACGATTTTCTGAATCAAAGTCAAAGCAAGTGGTATCAATACCATTGTACATAGCGCACATACGTCCAGCAGGAACGGCTCCTTGCGCTACAAATGCATCAACAGCCTCTTGGCTCACATTTGTACTTACATCACATAGACTATCGGTTAATCGGTAAGCGATAACCCTTGCTCGACCGCCTTCATTGGTGTTGTGTGCAGTACAAATTAGTCGTGGAAATCTGGTACTTAAGCGAAGTAATCGAGCAAATATATTTGCATGAACCATATGGCTATGTACTACATCAGGCTGGAATTCTTTCACTAGTACAAGAGCCTTTAAGTATGCACGGATTATTCCTATGGGACTTTTACCCATATTCAAAGAAACAACTTCAATTGATTTTGAACGTGGGAGATTAACTGTTTCACCTGTCATAGAGATTAATAATATGTGATGCCCTAATGTTGAAAATTGATCTGCCAAGTCACAGATCTGGCGCTCAGCACCTCCCATACCAAGGCCTGTAATAATGAAAATAATTTTCATAAATTGAAACACCTATCATGTAAAACATTAAAAAACTTAGGGAAGGTGCGAATAAGTCATATGGCACGAGAGCATTTACTGGTAATCCATTGATATTAAATGACTAAAATTTTCATTTTTTGTTCGTGGGATACTTGTTCGCACTTTCCTTAGTGCTATCAGGAAAACATCAAGAGCCTTAAATATTCATCTCTAATATTCACATATTGAATACACCCTCTTAAAAAGAGGAGCATTAACATGAACCACTCATAATGTCTTAGTTTTTTAAATTTAACTAATTTCATACCTATTGGAAGGAATAAAAAACAAATAACAACAGACTCAAATCGACCAGATAGCGTATAGAATGCAGAAAAATATGACAACAACATTGCACACAAACTTACGAAGTCGTTATTATGAGCAATATTTATACTGCTCCCATAAATCAAAAAAACAAAAAATAAGAAATAAGTAATTGCTTTAGATGCATATACGATAACAAGTCCATTGCTGTTCAATGCTTCATTCGCCTGTGAACCCCATTCACCGAAAAGATAGAGGTTGGCTTTATAAGCCCATTCATCTGTTAACTGCAACAGGTTAATTGCGTCCATTATATATTCACTGAACACATTGATAAATTGAGAAAATATAAGTCCACAAATAAATAATGAAATTCGAACTTGCACATTTTTTATATGGATTTTTTTTGACAAATAGAACAACAAAACAAGACCAAATAACGCGAAATGAAATGACACGGCTAATATGTGATAGATGATACTAGTTTTATTATTTTTTCTGTAGTCAGCCAATACAGCCAAAATAAAAAAACTAACCGCTATTGAAAATCGCAACCCACTCATCAATGCCAGGTAGTTAAAAACAAAAAATGGTACAATTCCTGATATAAAATAACTCAATGAAAATATTTTACCTACGGTATCATCTGCTGCACCATATGAAACAAATGAGTTCAATTTAAATATTGAAAATAAAAATAACAAACTACAGATGAACGCCATTGATTGAGCTGGCAATTCGAATAAAACAAGAAGTTGAATTAGATAACTAAAACCAAAATAGGAATCTAAAAGATCAGTATTGTGTGTACTGAAATATATATTATAAGTATCATAGTGCCTAGATAAATCATAAGTTTCAGGAGGGGTATAAAATGCAATTGGTATTGACAATATTAAAATAAATGCACTTGATAAGAAACATCTACTTTCTTTATTTAATTTCAATTAAATCACCATTTAAATGGTTTTCATAAAAACGTGTATCAATAAACCATTGAATCAGGTTAGTTTAGAAATTAATGCCATAAGCTTATGAACATGATTATCAATAGTATATGATTTTGACGACTCAAAGGCTTGCATTCCTAAAGATGAGCGCATATCTATATCATTAACTAAAATTGAAAGATATCTAGACATCTCCCTACAATTTCCATCTTCAATGAGAACCCCATTTGCTGAGTGAATGAGTAAATCTGCAGGACCAGTTTTACAATTAAATGCTATACAAGCACATCCTTGAGACATAGCCTCAAGTAATGCCATGGGCATGCCTTCATTGCGGGATGTTAAGATAAAAATCGAAGACTCTTGCAATAGTGACTCAATATTTTGGACTGAACCTAGAAAGTCAACTTTAGATGTAACCCCATACTTCTTAGCCAAATCTTTCAAAATGATTTTGCCTTCAATACCATCACCTGCTATTTTCAGGCGCCAATCAGCATTACTTTTAGATACCTCTGAAAATATTGGTATCAATAAATCCCACCCTTTTACATATATTCGATTTAAATCACCAATCGCAACAATTGTTTTTCCTCTTAACTCTTGCTTGATCTCATATCTAGAGATAAAAGAAGTAGGATTAGGTAAAACAATTACGTTATCATGATACTTTTTGTAGAACTTATTATAATCATACTCAGTTAATACTGTGATCGCATCTGATAGCTTATATATAAACCTACGTTCTAAATATGCAAACCAGCCCATGACACCATATGGCATATGAATACTTGTATGCTCACAAACAATAACTCTAACCCCCATAGATTTACAAGCAAGTATACTCTCTCTATTTGTACCTTGGACATGTGAGATAACAATATCTGGTGTTATTTTCTTTAATGCTTTCTTTATATAAAAGGGGGCAAGAAAACGACGTCTACATTTACTTATAAAACTGGAACCCTCAAGGTTCTCATAAGGAAAACAATACTCAATCTTTACCGAGCTATTGAGCTGGAATGGTCTATTTGGTGAATCAACAACCAGCAATAAAGTTACATCATAGCCATGTTTTACAAGTTCATTTGCCTGTATACAGGGAATGCGATGTGCTCCTCCCTGTATCATAGTTCCGATAATGATCGTGATCTTTTTCATTTATTAACTCATTTATAAATGCACAACTAAATTTTAATAAAGTTACTTTATATTACATAGCCATAGAAGACGGTTAAAGGCAAGTACTGCATCCACTGCAAAAAACAACCACGACATATTTTTTTTATTTAAAAAATAGGCTAATTTTAAAAACTTTGGTGCATATCCATTTTCTATAAAAGAATTTGTTTCTGGATATATGTTAAGAGCGAAAACTTTTAACTCATGTCGTCTAAATGATTGCAATATATAGGTGTTTCGAATGTTAATTTTAAACCCTACGATTGCATCTATAATTTCTTTAACATCTGATAGCCCGTGCTTATTTAAAAAATCAATCATATTCTCAACAAGATTTATTAAATCCGCAAGTGATTTATCATCAAATATATTGGTCAACGAGTCCTCATTTGTTCTGTTATATGAATACAGCATGTGGTCTACATATGAGACTCGGTTTGAATTAAGAAAAACTGCTAATGAAACTAAAAAATCCTCTCCCATTCTAAAATCACAATTAAACTCAATTTTATTTAAATCAAAGATGCTTCTTTTAATTAGTTTATTCCAATTTGCATTAGAGATTTCACCTCTAATGAGACTAGGAATACATTCAACACCAAGAGATGAAACGAACTGGCTTTTTGTAATAGCTTTGCTTACATAAATTTCCTGGTAGTCACACACAACCACATCGGCATTCTCTGATATAGCTTTGTCATACATAACCTCAAGCCAATCACGTTCAGCCCAATCATCACTATCAAGATGAATAATATAGTCACCAATAGCCAACTCCATACCTTGTGCACGAGTGGCAGCAACACCTCTATTCTCACGACTGATCAAAATCACATGTTCTTGACGATCCGGATAACGAGCTATTACATCATTTATTATTGATAACGAACGATCTTTTGAACCGTCGTCAATAATTATAAATTGTACATTATCTAGAGTCTGCTCCATCAAACTAACTACTGCTCGCTCAACGTATAGCTCCGTATTATAAACTGGTACTATTACAGAAACTTTAGGCGTAGACCGAGGCAAAACATTTTGATTATACATCTTGTTACTTCTAATTTAACGCTTTAGTTATAAATGAATGAGCAAGCATCTGCTGTTTAGACTTAATTTTATTGACTTTAGCAAAGTCAATAACATCATTAATAATATCAATACTCACCTCATCTTTACTAAAGACAAGTCTAGACTCCAGTTCAAATTGTTTTAGGATTGAAGTAAAACGCGCCAAGCCGCGATCTCGGTTGCCTATTGCGATAAAAGGCTTATTAAAAATAATCGAAAAAGCAACACCATGAAAGGAATCTGTAACGACGTATTCAGCATCCATAAATCCACGCAGCCATTGAGTCACGCGTGGGTATACTCCGCTTTTTTCAGGCATGACAGTGAATGGGGTCAAACCACGCTCATTGGCTACTAACTGAATGATTTCCTGTTTTTCTGGTGCCTTGTCGAGTACATACACCATCATATTCCCATTATTTTTAGAAATTCTATCTTGCTCAACTAACTTGCAATATACCTCTTTATCCAATAATAACGTTGGATCTATGACATGTTGTGCATCGACACCAAAATTTTGGTAACAAAGCTCAACGGCCGTATCTTCTCGAACGCCAATTGCATCAAATCTTTTTAGTAATTTTCCGTACTCAACCAATTTCTCAGAACTAAACTCATCACAGTTACCCACGCCAAACGAAGCCGCATAGGCAATACGTTTGGCTTTATCTTCCTTGCCTAAAAATGACAAAAAGAAAGCTGACATACAAGGGGAATAGGCCGGCCGCCATACCTGATCGCTACCTACCACATAAGCGTCAAACTGATATTGCTTGATATAAGCAAATTCTTCGACTGAGTGGATCTTTTGAGTAGTTCGGATGTGTTCAGCGGTAAAACGATTTGTATGTTGTCCTATCACACGTTTTTGTTCAGCTGTTATGGGTAGTATGCTTTTTATTTGTCTGCGAAGTACATACTTTCTAAGTATATTTCCAACGACTGTTTTTATACCAAAAAAACGTGGTGTCGGATCACTGCTAAAATCTACAGTAAGTACATCATGTCCCTGGGCTTTGAGATAATGTTGCAATGCAAATGCTTGCAGTAAACCACCGTAGTTATTATGAAGTGGTTGAGTGAGTATTGCGATTTTCAATTTTACAGCACCTTTTTGAGACGGCGAATGATTGCACGTTGATAATGACTAATCCGAGTAAAAAACTTCAACCAATACAAGCTTCGCTGCATTTTATGGTCGAAAACGTGTGACTCTTTTGAGCTAGCCCAAACCAACAAACTCATTTTTCTTGTAGCAATTCTAAATCTATGAATTATTTTTAAAAGAGGTGAGAGGCTGATATCAGTAAAACGTTTAGGTGGGATCGCGTCTAATGGCGTTTTGCCAATTTTAATACGATAAGCTAAACCATCATGTCTATGATTAAAACTTCCCTGCTGAGAAGCAAGAAACCGCTCTTCAGGCAACTCATCTATGACTAACTCACCATTAGCAATTCCTGCTTTAATGATGTCTTCTGCCAAATTTGAACGAGTTACCAGTACACTCGTGCCACGTCCATCACTTGAATAAGGTTCTAACCAAGCATCACCTAAAGACAAATCGGCCAGTTCAGTGGTGACATCATCGCAATAATCGCAGGCATTAGCTTTGAATAACCCAGTGCCCCACATATCACCCACTTTACGCATTTTTATTGTTAGTTGATTATCGTCCTTATCTAAACAGCCATATGAATAGTCACTAGCTGTGCTGTTATGATCTTTAATTCTAAATTCTGGTTGGGTAAATTCGCTAACAGGCGCACCGGCTTTACTGGCTAAATATTCAGCAAAAAAAGTACTTTTTACGCCACCACAAATAATACCGATTAAAAAACCGACTTTATCATTAAAAATGGGATCGTAGACTTGTGCTAATCGAATGGCCTTGATGAAACAAGCAACGCCGACAATAGCAACTTTACCATCTAACTTATTTATGTCTTTCAACGCATCAGCAAGCGTGACTGGGTAGTATTTAGTCTTGGCTGCACTGGCTAGTTCATCAATTGAACTACTGATGGTATATTGGTAATGTGCCGTGTTTGGGCCTGCTTTTACTGAAATAACATGTTGAATTTCACCTCTGCGCATTAATTCAGTTAAGGTATAAGTGGCGATACCACCGGAGGACGAGGTTAGTCGATGCTCAACAGAATAACCAGCATAGGTGTTTATATAACGCCCCATTTTATTATGATGATTACTTGCTTCTGTTAAAAACAACTCGGCAATTTCATTTTCTGTTTTAACTTTGTCATCAGGCTTAGGGTTGAATGGGCAAACTTTAATGTAGTCATCATTGCACTTATCGGTATCGGTTTCGCTAACGTTAGCAGTATAAAAACCGAATTGATTCATCTTCATCTGAATAGCATCGGTCTTAGATTGCGCAGCGCACATTCCACAACCAATACACATATCATTGTCAACCACAGCTTTAATCATCGAATTACCGTTCATTTACCCACCAACATCAGGATTTTTTAAAAAATGAGCTTATTTTACTCACTATAAATTGCTGTTCTGGCTTATTAATACCTATTGTTAGAACAAAAAACAATGCGACAGACCAAGATGAAACACACTGGAATAAAAAACTAAAAAATTGATTTCCATCTATAGCTGGAATTGAATTGGCAATTAATAGTGAAATAGAAAAAACCAATGAGACTCTTGTTACCAACTCGGTAAATCTACTTTTAATGTCTGAAAATAATGCTGATAACAAAATCACACGGGCGCACAAAGCAACCATGGAAATAGAAATACCAACAAACATTGTCACATTAGCATCACATCCTAACTTTAAAAACAGATACGAGACAGGCAAGTTACATAAAATAATAAAACCCACGACCATCTGATATTTTTTTATCTTACCGGTCGCTTGAAATGCTGTCATTAATGTGCCAGACAGGCAAATTATTAACGAGTCAATGATCACTAGCCGGCAAAATTCAACTGCATTTTCAGGTAAAATACCCAACCATACCTTTAAAATCACTTCTGTTTGTAATAAAAAAGGTATTGCTAACATATACAGTAAAAAGAATGAATACCTGGCACCAGAAAAAACCAACTGCAGCATATATTTATGGTTATCACTGGCGTAAGATTTGATGATTTGCGGATTAATCGCCATTTGTAGGCTGGTAACAAAACCGGTAATGGCACTGTTTACTTGAAAGGCTATCGCCCGTGCGGCATTGACAGTGGCACCAAAAAACAGGTTTAGTAAAATATTAATCCCTTGGTTAGCAGCTACTGCAGCTACGTTACCAAATAAGTTCCAACCGGTATAACTAAACAAGGTTTTAAATAATTCGGTATTCCAATACCAACCAAAACGTGTTACTGCAAACTGCCAACGGGCATAAGCATAATAACACACCAAAATCAACACACTCACCAAGCTCAATAGTAAGGCATAAAATTGCAGCTTATCTCCATCATGGGCAGCCAACCAAAACACCACGATTAATTTAATCAATACATCTACGATGCTGATATAAGCAAACGCACTCATTTTCTCATGAGCAATAATCGCTGCATTATAGGGCACTGCCAGCACAGAACAGCAAAATGAAATTATAGCGCACTGATACACCCAATTTGCCGCGACTAAACGCTCAGATGGGATCACTAATTGGGTATTAACAAACCACAGGCCTAATGTCTCAGCTATTAACACTACGATGAAGATGATTAACCAATGGATATTGATGCTCATTTTAAAAACATTATGTAACTGTACCGTATCTTTTTTGCCCAGTTCAAAGGACAAAAAACGTTGCGTTGCTGATGACATAGCGCCACTTAAGAATGCCATCATGGTCACAACCCCACCGACCACGTTATAAATACCGAAATCTTCAACACCCAAATTATTAAGCACAACTCGGGATGTATAGAGGGTGACACCGAGTGTTAACAGCATTCTAAAATAAAGAAACATTGTATTTTTAACAATGCGAAGATTGTTTTTTGAATTCGACATTAATTTCAACTTATTATGCTGAGAATAGTGGCTTTAATTTTATTCAATACTATTGAACAGGAGGAATAACAAATTATTTATTTTATAAGAATGCTCATCAGCAATACTAATCAAAAATAATCCTGATTACCCATGATTAGCAGTCACCACGAGCTATACTGATCTTACGTACAGTTACTGAGGTGCGAGATCATGGCCAAAAGCAAAGTCCAATTCCAGAAAGGCTACAGCCTGTTTGATTTTTTCAAGGACTATGGCACTGAAGCGCAGTGCGAAAACGCGCTGCTCGCTTGGCGTTTTCCGAACGGTTTCATCTGTCCTGAGTGCGCCAACAAGACCTGCTGTCGCCTGAAAAGTCGGCCACGCGTGCTGCAATGCAATCACTGCCGTCACCAGATGTCATTGACTGGAAACACCATTTTTGCAAACACCAAACTCCCACTGACCAAGTGGTTTCTGGCAATGCACTTGCTGTCACAGACCAAAACAGGCTTGTCAGCGATGGAGCTAAAGCGCCAGTTGGACGTCAAATATGACACCGCCTGGATGCTCAAGCACAAGCTGCTGCAAGCCATGAAAGAGTCCGATGACAAGCAGCCCATCAGCGGCATCATTCAGCTCGATGATGTCTACCGGGGTGGCGAGCGCCGTGGTGGCAAACGGGGTCGGGGCGCGGCAGGCAAGACGCCGTTTGTGGCAGCAGTGGCCCTGAACAAGGAAGGACATCCAATCAAGATGCGGATGACGGTGGTCGATGGTTTCAAAACCAACGTCATTGCTGATTGGGCAAAACGGCATCTTGCTAGTGGTAGCGCGGTGATATCCGATGGATTGGCCTGTTTCAAAGCGGTCAAGGAGGCCAATTGTGAGCACCTGGGTGTTGTCACCGGGGGCAACCTTGATTTGCTGGATCATCCGGCATTCAACTGGGTAAACACGATGATAGGGAATGTGAAGAACTCGCTGCGGGGCAGTTGTCATAAGCTCGGAGCGAAGCATTTACCAAGGCATCTTGCGGAATACTGCTTCCGGTTTAATCATCGTTTTGACCTCAAGAGCATGTTGGTTGAATTGGGGCATGCAGTCGTGGCAAGCCCTCCGATGCCATATCGGCTCTTGAAGC
>RRZU011493931.1_pt1 | contig 11202 bp, 11 predicted proteins | sample 2165561 | NCBI WGS metagenome assembly RRZU01 (sample SAMN10456909, study PRJNA506462) | wastewater metagenome | isolation source: wastewater sludge | place: USA: Moscow, Idaho | reverse complement strand
CTTTTTGTTTGGCGGCCATAGCGAGTTGGTCCCACGCCTTCCCATCCCGAACAGGACCGTGAAACGACTTTGCGCCGATGATAGTGTGGATTACCCATGTGAAAGTAGGTCACCGCCAAACTCCCCATTCCAAAGCCCTGACTTAACAGTCAGGGCTTTATTCATATGTGGCAGTACTCAGTAAAAGTTTATTCGTTGTTTTGATTGTAGTCGGTTATGAAAAAGATTTTACCCATAGGCTTTACCTTATTCGCACTGTTTTTTGGTGCGGGCAATTTGATTTTTCCGCTGAAACTCGGTTATGAAAGTGGGGGATATTTTTGGCCTGCTTTAATTGGCTTTCTCGTCACTGGTGTAGGACTGCCTTTATTGGGCTTGATTTCTGGTGCTTTATCGGGTCAAAGCATTGCCAAAACCCTGTCTGAGCGCATCCACCCTTTGTTTTCTGTGGTGTTTATGGTGGCCATTTATTTGACCATAGGCCCATTGTTCGCGATACCACGCACCGCAACCACATCTTATGAAATTGGCTTTGTGCCAAGCTTGGGTTCTTCACCATTGGCCTTACTGGGCTTCACCGTGGCATTTTTTGGTTTGGTTTTGGCCTTGAGTTTGAATCGCTCAAAAATGGTGGATGTCATAGGTAAATGGTTAACCCCAGCTTTGCTGATTACCATTTGTATTTTGTGTGTTAAAGCCTTTTTGATGTTTAAAACAGGCGTGACCACGCAAGCTCCTACATTTCAAGAACAATCACCATGGGGCATAGGCTTTTTAGAAGGCTATTTGACCATGGATGCGATTGCGGCCATTGCCTTTGCCATGATTGCCATGCAGGCTGTGAGTGCAGTAGGCATTACGGATAAAAAAGAGGTTACCCGATATTGTGCGATTGCGGCTTTGATTGCAGGGGTGGCTTTAGCAGCTGTCTATCTGGCTCTGGGCTGGGCGGGCAATCATTACCCACTTGATGCGGCGACGTTGAGCCAACTCAATGCCGATGGTACTCACTTAGGAGTGTATTTGTTGGTCAACATTGCTTCAGCAACCTACGGGGCCATTGGACCATGGTTGGTGGCCATTATTGTGTTGTTGGCATGCTTGACCACTGCGATAGGTTTGATTGTGGCGGTATCTGATTATTTCAATCAGCAATTCAGCATGTTGTCTTACAAAAGCTATGTGTGGATTTTTACTCTAATCAGCTTGCTGTTGGCCAATCAAGGCCTGAACCAAGTCATCAGTTTGTCGATACCTGTGTTGTTGATTTTGTATCCGATTGCGATGACGGTGATTGTCTTGTTGTTGCTTGACCCGATTTTTCATCCTGCCCGTTGGGTGTATCGCAGTACGGTTGGTACGGCGGTGGTCATCAGTTTGTTAAGTCAGTTTGTGCCTGCTGTGGTTCAGTCTTTGCCTTTGGCGGATGCTTCCTTAGCTTGGTTATTGCCTGTGTTGGCTGTGTTTATTGCAGGCAGTGTTTTGAAGCAAATCAAACCATAATCCAGTGAGACAGAACTTTATAAGCGTCCTGTAATCGTACAGGACGCTTATTGTTTATTGGTGGCACAGATGCAATGAGCACTATGATAAAAGGACAATGAACAACACATAGAGGAGATGGGCATGAAGATCACCTTACGGATTGCGATATTGGGTGTGAGCAGTGTATTGGCTTTGGCTGCTTGTAGTGGTGCGAAAACTCAGGCTGTGAACACGGGTACGACGGCTGCCGATATGAATGTTTCCGAACTGAGCTTGCTCAAAACAGGTACTTGGGTTACACACAGCATTCATGATGCAAATGGTTTGATTTACAGTGGTAAAGACGAATTTGTGGCACGTTTGGCAGGTGTTACCCGCTACCACAACAATGGCATATTCCGCAGCGTGAGCATGGACAATACCTTGGTATTTGAAGGAAATTGGAACATCAGTGATGATGGGAAAGTCTTGAATTTAACCGGTGTGGGCAAAGATGGCCGCCCAGGTTTCACGATAGCGGCTCCCGTGTTGAAACTGAACAATACTGAATTTTCATACCGAGTGTACCCAAATCCGAACAATCGCAATCAGTATTTCGATGTGAAATTGGGACCTGCCAGCATAGAGGAATCCAAAATCCTTAACCGCGCATCTTCTACCAATCCAAACAGTATGAGCAATTAAACCCAAATTAAGCGGCCTGTAAATGTTTACAGACCGCTTAATAGCAATGAGGATGTTAGGCTTCTTGGCCCAACAATTGTTCACGCGTCAATAAGAATACAAAGCCGTCCCCACCACTGGTTTCCATCCACATAAACGGCAATTCAGGATAGGCAGCTTCCAATACCTCGCGATTGTGACCAATTTCAACCAGCAATACCCCGCGTGGGTTAAGGTATTTAGCGGCCTGTAACAAAATTTCTCGAGTCGCATCCAAGCCATCATCGCCAGAACCCAAAGCCATTTCTGGCTCGTGTAGGTATTCTTCTGGCAAGGCATCGACACTTTCGGCATCCACATACGGCGGATTGGAAATGATCAAGTCGTAGGTTTGTTCTATGCCTTCAAACAAATCGGTGTGTATCAATTGCACACGCTCTTCTAAGCCATAGCGCTCCACATTGATTGCGGCCACTTCCAAGGCATCCAAACTCAAGTCAACCGCGTCCACTTGTGCAGCAGGATAGTGGTAGGTCATTTGTATGGCCAAACAGCCACTGCCAGTGCATAAGTCCAAGGCGTTGTGTACCAGCTCTGGGTATTCCAACCATGGGGATAAGGGGTCACCCAATAATTCATAAATGAATGAACGAGGCACCAAAACCCGCTCATCCACATAGAAATCAAATTCACCTTGAAAAGCTTCGTTGGTTAAGTAAGCCAGAGGTTTGCGGGTATCAATGCGTTCGTAGACCACAGATAAGATGGCATCAATCTCATCGGGCAGCAGTTTGGCATCGTAAAAAGTGTCGAGTGCATCAGAAGGCAACTGCAAACAATGCACAATCAAATAGGCGGCTTCATCAAATGCATTGTCATTACCGTGACCATAGAACAATTCGGCTGCATTAAACTGGCTGACGGTATAACGAAAAACATCGCGTATGGTGGATAAATGCTGGGCAGCAGAAGTGTACATGGCTTGCCTATTCAAAACGATAAAATGGCCGTCATTATAACGTAAGCGGCCTGAAAGTGATATTTGTCACCCTATACATAACAAGGCTACAAATTTAGCCGATAAGCGATGAATTACCATGGTTTTGAGCATTTGGTTGAGGTATCTCAATTTATTTAACATGAAAATGACATATACTAATTGCATAAAAAATTGAATATCAATTGCATCACAAGATGCACAATCAAACTGTAAAACAGTCATTGATGGATAAGGGAACAAAAGCGTCTTATTGTTAAGGCGCTTTTTCTTTGCCTGAAATGTACAGGCCGCATGTGACTTTGCTGAAACAAAGATTTTCCTGAGTTGGCATCTGGGCGAGCGTCATCATATAATTGTGATTGATTATTTATTGGTAGCAAACAGTATTGATTTATGCAATTTTCCCATCACACACAATCAGGTCAACCATCATATGAATTTAGTTGATTTGGGTGTCACCGACAAAGTCCAAGCCAAGCTGGCCAAACTACACATCCACAACGTCTGGGATGCGGTGTTGCATCTGCCGCTGCGTTATGAAGACGAAACCCACATCACCATGATAGCCGATGCCAAGCTGGGTGAGTCGGTGCAGGTGGAAGGTGAGGTCTTGCTGCAAGAAGTACAATTCAAACCGCGCAAGCAATTGGTGGTGAAGTTGCAAGACGATGCGGGCAGCGTGCTGATACTGCGTTACATCCATTTTTACCCGAGTCAACAACAACAGTTAAGCACAGGCAAGCGCGTGCGTGCAGTCGGCGAAATCAAGCAAGGCTATTACGGCGATGAAATGATACACCCGAAGATTCGTGCTGCCGACAACCACGCTTTATCAGAAACACTTACCCCAATTTACCCGACTGTCAGTGGTTTGACCCAGCCGATGTTGCGCAAAATCGTGCACACCGCGTTGAGCAAAGCGAATCTAGATGACACCTTGCCCAAGACATTGTTGCAGCAACTGCATTTGCCTGGTTTTGCAGACAGTGTGCGCTTATTGCATGACCCCACGCCAGAATATTCCACCCAACAATTGCATGATGGCAAATTGCCTGCCTGGCAGCGCTTGAAATTTGATGAATTGTTGGCGCAACAATTGTCGATGAAACTGGCTTATGCACAGCGTTATAATGGTAAAGCGCCCATACTGAAAGGTGATGGGGCATGGCGGGCTCGACTATTAGCTGCCTTGCCGTTTACCTTAACAGCCGCACAGCAAAAAGTGTTGGCAGAGATTGAACACGACATGTTGCAATCTTATCCGATGCACCGCTTGCTGCAAGGCGATGTGGGCAGTGGCAAAACCATTGTGTCGGCATTTGCTGCGCTCAATGGGATTGAAGCTGGGGCGCAGGTGGCCGTGATGGCGCCTACCGAAATTTTGGCAGAACAGCATTTACAAAAATTCAGCCAGTGGCTTGAACCCATGGGCATAGAAGTGGCTTGGATAGCAGGCAGTACCCGCAAGAAAGCCAAAGATGTGGCCAAGGCAGGATTGGCAGATGGCAGCATACGCATTGCGGTGGGCACGCATGCCTTGTTTCAAGACGATGTGGTGTTTGACAACTTGGGCTTGGTCATTGTGGATGAGCAGCACCGTTTTGGTGTGGGGCAACGCTTGGCTTTGAAAAACAAAGGTGCAGAAGTACACCAATTGATGATGTCAGCCACACCGATACCGCGCACTTTGGCCATGGGTTTTTTTGCCGATTTGGACGTGTCGGTAATCGATGAATTGCCACCGAATCGTACCCCGATTAAAACCAAGCTCATTAACGCAGGCAGGCGCGATGACATAGAAGCATTTGTGCGCCATACCGTGCAAAAAGGCCAGCAAGTGTATTGGGTGTGTCCGTTGATTGAGGAAAGTGAAACCTTGCAATTGCAAACCGCGGTAGACACCCATATTGAGTTACAGGCCGCATTTCCTGAGTATTCGGTAGGCTTGGTGCATGGGCGATTGAAAGCAGCGGACAAAGCGGCTGAAATGCAAAAATTCATCCGCAATGAGCATCAGGTTTTGGTGGCCACCACCGTGATAGAAGTGGGGGTGGATGTGCCCAATGCCAGTTTGATGGTGATTGAACACGCCGAGCGCATGGGCTTGGCACAATTGCACCAATTGCGTGGGCGTGTGGGGCGCGGACAAGCAGCAAGTGTGTGTGTGTTGATGTTTACTGAGCCTTTGAGTGAATTGGCCAAAGCCCGTTTAAAAGTGATTTATGAGCACACCGATGGTTTTGAAATTGCCAGACAGGATTTGAACATTCGCGGTCCAGGTGAGTTTTTGGGGGCCAAGCAAAGTGGCGTACCGATGTTGCGTTTTGCCAATTTGGAAGAAGATGTGGACTTGTTAGAGCAGGCGCGTGATGTGGCGCAAGTGTTGATTGCCAATAAGAGCGAGGTGGTGGAGCAGCATTTACAACGCTGGTTGGCCAGTCGTGAGGCTTATTTGGGCGTGTAAATGCCTCACGGGTTGGTGAAGAATCAAACCTAAGCTGCTGCCACAGCCGCAGTGGTAGGCAAGGCCGCGACGGCCGTCATAAATGCATTCAAAAACAACAAGCGCTCTTCGGCCTCTAAAGCCATAATCAATTCTAAGCATTGCTTTTTATTGTGTTCACTTAAGCGAGCCAATTGTTGAACAATTTTCTCATGCAAGCTGATTTCTTGCTGCTTGCCTTTTATCAATTGTAGTGTGCCCATGGCTATTTCCTTCGACTTGCGGGTGTTTTCTAGAGCAATGCAAGCGCTATGCCAATAAAATAAAGTAAGCTGCCAAAAGGCAAAGCTAAGAAAAGCGCTGTTTCAACTCATGTTCATCAAGGCTCTAAACGGCTCAGAAATGATGACTGAGGTAAAAAATTAACATTATGCAGGGTAAAGTGCAGAAACACCTTGTATTCAAAGACTTGTTGATTTGAATAAGATATAATTAAACTTTCAAAAATTTTGCTTGGGTTGGGTGTCATGGTGGTATCGCGTAAGGGTGTCGCTGCGGTTTTGTTGTCAAACGTATTGTTTGGCGTGCTGTATTTGTACAGCCATTTTATGCAGCCTATGGTGGGTAGCGATGTGTTCGCATGGCGCATGGTGGCAATGCTAGTGGCATTGAGTGTGATGATGAGCATGAGCGGTGGTTGGGCTGCGCTGGGTAAATTTGTGCGCCGTATCAATCAGCAGCCCAAGCAATGGTTCTTGTTTGTTGGCTCCACTTTTGTGGTGGGCGGCAATTTGTGGGTGTTCATGTGGGCGCCTGTGAATGGCTATGGCATTGATGTGGCGGTAGGCTATTTTCTGTTGCCTTTAACCACCTTGCTGATGGGCATGGTGGTGTTTGGTGAGCGCTTGAACAAGTGGCAAAAGTGGGCGGTGGCGTTTGCTGGCGTGGGAGTGATGCATGAAATGTGGGTAGCCGAATCTGTATCGTGGATTACATTGTTCTGCTGTTTGTCTTATCCGTTTTACTTTGGCATACGCCGTCACTTGCAAACGCCTGCACTGGTGGGTTTGTGGATGGATTTGATGCTGATTGCACCCTTTGCAATCGCTTATTTGGTATTCTTCTCTGACAGCATGACTTTGGTGATGTCGCAATGGCATTTCACGCCGCTCATCATCAGCTTGGGTGTGTTCAGTGCTTTGGCCATGTGTTGGGTATTGTATGGTGCGCGCACTTTGCCGTTTACCTTGTTCAGCATGCTGACGTATGGCGAACCAATTTTGTTGTTTATCTTGGCGGTGGTGTTCATGAACGCGCCATTAACGGGTAGTGCGATGATTACCTATGGCTTTGTATGGGTGGGTTTGATGCTGATGGTGTGGGACGGTTGCTTGCAAATGCGTCAACAGCGCGGAGACAAAGCCGTGAGCGAGGCCAGTACTTCGGCTTCTTCCAGCTAAGTTATTGTGATTCAATCTTAAAGCCTGTTGCCATATGCGGTAGGCTTTTTAAACATTAAGCGGCCTGTAAGTCTATTTCATAGGGCTTACAGGCCGCTTAATATTCAGATTAAGACTAGATGCTTCATGGTCGTGTATACAAGCGGCCTGTAAACATGGTTTATGTGTGTGTATGAGGGTGTTGCTTACGGTTAATCAGTTTCGCTGCCAATATCCATAGTGTTACTGACAACACCGCCATGCTGCCCATGCTACCACCTGGCCAAGGGGTGTGGGTGTGCAAGAGCCAAAACAGCACTGCATACGCGAACCAAACCAAGCCAACACTGCGCAGGGTAATCCAACGGTTGTTGTTCATGCCACAAAAGCTGCTGCCAAACCAAAACAAATGCCACAGCTCGGTATCCATTTGCCAAACACTGGGCAGAGCTTTTCCGATGAGTAAGGCCGCCATGGTGGCTGCTGCCGAAGCCAAAACGGGCACAATTTGTTGCCTGTGGATGGTGTAATATGTGGTCAAACACACTGCCAAACCGATGATTATTGCCACTGCATACATGTGTGTACCCCCAGCAAAATCACGCAGGAAATGAAGGCTTGCATGCCCAGACGACCGCCTAATCCGGTTAACAAGCGGTTGCTGGCCAAATACACCATGCTCGCCAACACACAGGCAGCAAGGCTCAAGACCCAACCACTGATGAAGGCATCCAAGGCTATGAAGGCACCCACATACACCGCATCCAGCAGCAAAAAGCGACTGATGTGGATTTTATTCAGGTATTTGGCAGGAATGGCCGCCCAAAGCAGGGCACTGAAAACCGCCGCCATGACTCCATGCAAAGGGGTAAACGCAGCGAGTAAACGCACAGAGGAAAACGACAGGCAAATCAAGACAGCGAGCAACAAAAACTGCCTCATCGGCAGTTGGTAATGGTAAATCTTCATGGTGTGATGAGGGCCTCAATCGAGGCCCTGTGTTCTTTTATTATGGGTTCAGGACGCTTTGATTGGCTTTATTGCCTTGCACAATGTGCATGCCTGCACTGACCAAAGAGCCAATGTCGGCCACGTTGGCAGGCATGATCAAAGTATTACTTTCTTTGGCCAGTTTACCAAATTGTTCCACATATTGTTCGGCAATTTTCAGGTTAACTGCTTCCATGCCGCCAGGTTGGCGCACTGATCCAGCAATCAAAGAAATGGATTCAGCCGTGGCTTTTGCCACCAACAACAAGGCCTGAGCCTCACCTTCGGCGCGGTTGATTTGCGCCACTTTTTCACCGTTGGATTCGTTGACCGCGGCTTGGGCATCGCCTTCAGATTTTTTGATTTCGGCTTGGCGTTGACCATCGGCCAAGTTGATTTGCTCGATTTTGCGGCCTTCAGATTCGGCAATGCGCGCGCGTTTTTCACGTTCGGCAGTGATTTGCTGCTGCATCGAGCGCAAAATTTCTTGTGGTGGCACCAAGTCTTTGATTTCGTAACGCAAGACTTTCACGCCCCAAGACACGGCTGCTTCGTCCAAAGCCGCTACCACGGTGCGGTTGATGTCGTCACGCTCTTCAAAAGTCTTGTCCAACTCCATGCGGCCGATGACCGAACGCAAAGTGGTTTGTGCCAATTGGGTAATCGCTAAGATGTAGTTACTGCTGCCATAAGAGGCCAATTGTGGGTCGGTCACTTGGAAGTACAACACGCCGTCTACCGTCAATTGGGTATTGTCACGGGTGATACACACTTGGCTGGGCACATCCAAGGGAATTTCTTTTAAAGAATGGCGGTAAGCCAATTTGTCCATCAGGGGAATCAAGAAGCGCAAGCCTGGTTCCAACACGCTGTGAAACTGACCCCAACGCTCCACCACATAAGCTTCTTGTTGTGGCACGACTTTGAAACTTTTGAGACCCAAAAAGATCACGCCAACGGCGAGAATAATCAAAAAGTAAAGCATGGTTTCTCCCTATATAAGCCTACAAAGTGGAACGTATGAATAAGACATTGCCTTGGCGTGCGCTGATGTAAGCGGTTTGACCGATGCCGATGTCTTGCGTGTCTTGTAATTGGGCTTGCCACACAGTGCCGCGGTAATGCACTTGGTAGACATTGTCATGCAGGTGTTGCTCGATTTTGACCGCTTGGTTGATGTCCAAAGGCAGGTTGACTTGCACATGGTCACTGGCGCGGCGTTTTTGGTAGCGACGTGCCAAGAAGATGCCACCCAGGCACAGCACGCCCAATAAGGCCAAATTGAATTCCATGCCTGTGGCAAACAACCATTCGGTCAAGCCCACGCTCGCCAAAGCCGCAGCGATGACCAACAAATAAAAGGTGCCGACAAACATTTCCAAAACCACCAATATGACTGCAGCAATTAACCAGTACACAGTTATCCTTTCATTGAACATGGCCTATGTGGCGACATTGTGCGGTTATTGTCGCATAAAATGCTGTATTTGTATGGATAAACTTAATGGTATTTGGGCTTTATTTAAGATAAAAAAGCGGCCTGTAATTGTTTACAGGCCGCTTTTACAATGTGGCAAGTGTTATTTGCTGGCTGACGCTTGTGAAGCCGCTACAGGTGCAGAAGCCGCGCTGCTGCCAGACGCGCCAGCGGCAGGGATGTTCCACTCGGCAGGGTATTTATAGCCTTTGAAACGCTCTAAAGCATATTTTTTGAATTCATCAGATTTGTAAGCACCTATCACGTCTTGCGCCCATTTGCTCTTCACATCGGCTGTGCGCAAAGCACCCCAGTTCACGTAAGCATAGCTAGGTTCTTGGTACAAGGCTTCGGTCAATTTCATGCCGCTGGAAATGGCGTAATTGCCATTCACTACAGCGAAATCAACGTCTTGGCGTGAACGTGGCAAGTTGGCCGCTTCCATTTCGACGATTTTGATGTTTTTAGGGTTTTCGGCGATGTCGGCTTTAGACGCTTTCAATGGGTCAACATCGGCTTTCAATTTGATCCAGCCCAATTCGTTCAACATTACCAAGGCACGGGCAAAGTTTGACGGATCATTGGGTGCAGACACGGTGGCGCCATCTTTCACGGCATCCAATGAAGTCAATTTGCCTGGGTACAAGCCCAAAGGTGCGGTAGGCACTTGGAAGGCTTCGGTCAAATCCAATTTGTGTTCGGCTTTGAAGCTGTCCAAGTAAGGCTTGTGTTGGAACACGTTCACGTCTATCGCGCCTTCGGCCAAGGCTTGGTTAGGCGTTACGTAGTCGGAGAATTCGGTCAAAGTCACTTTGTAACCTTGTTTTTCCAAAATCGGTTTGATGGATTCTTTCACCATGTCGCCAAAATCGCCCGCAGTGGTGCCGATTTTGATTTCTTTTTTGTCGGCGTCTACGCTCACGGCGCTGGCGCTTGAGGCGGCTGTTGCCGCAGCAGGGGCGGCTTTTTCACCGCCGCAAGCGGCCAAACCCAAAGTGATTAAGGCGGCTGATAAAGTCCAAGTGGTTTTCAAGCTTAACATTGACATCTCCTAAAGCCGTGACGGTAACGCGGCTGTGTGCTGTTGGGGTAGGTGTAAAACGGGTATTGCGGTGTTTGAGCAAGGCTGCGCAAACGGTTTTTCCATACAAATGCGGCCTGTAAATGTTTACAGGCCGCTTGTGACTTACTTGCTGGCAGAGGCTGCAGAAGCCGCTGGAGCAGAGGCGCTGGCAGTGCCATTGGCTTCTACTTTCCAGTCTACTGGGTATTTGTAGCCAGGGTATTTTTGCAAGGCGTATTTTTTGAACTCGTCAGAGTTGTACGCGGCAACCACGTCTTGCGCCCATTTGCTCTTCACGTCTGGAGTGCGGAATGCGCCCCAGTTCACGTAAGCATAGCTAGGCTCTTGGTACAAAGAGTCGGTCAATTTCATGCCTGCGGTCAACACGTAATTGCCATTGATCACCGCGAAGTCTACGTCTTCACGTGCGCGTGGCAAGTTGGCGGCTTCCATTTCGACGATTTTGATGTTTTTGGTGTTTTCAGCGATGTCTTGTTTAGACGCTTTCAATGGGTCGATGCCGTCTTTCAACTTGATCCAGCCCAATTCGTTCAACATCACCAAAGCACGGGCAAAGTTTGAAGGGTCGTTAGGTGCGGCCACGCTGCTGCCGTCTTTCACGTCGTTCAAGCTTTTGGCTTT
>RRZU010522867.1_pt1 | contig 11202 bp, 10 predicted proteins | sample 2165561 | NCBI WGS metagenome assembly RRZU01 (sample SAMN10456909, study PRJNA506462) | wastewater metagenome | isolation source: wastewater sludge | place: USA: Moscow, Idaho | reverse complement strand
GAATAGACCGTACCAGTTTTTCACTGAACCTGATTTGATTCAGCCTCATTAAGGGTATAACATATCTAGAGGATAAAGTATGAATTAATGTTTCAGGTTTTTGAAAAAAGGAGGATCGGATATGAGTCTATTCAAGAAAAGTATAAGCGACGCACTCGAGGATGTAAAGGACAAGGCAGGAGAGCTTAAGAAAAAAGCTGAGGACAAGGCCGACGAACTCAAGGATAAGGCAGTCAATACTTGCATAAGGACGGTGAACGGATTTTAATTTTCAAACAAAGCCCCCCTTTTTCAAGAAATGGGAAATTATCATATTTTAGTTGACAATTACATTACAGCCGCATATAATATTTAGTAACCTCTTTGCACTGCATTACATTCTTTACTTGGAATGCGAGATCAACAGTACAAACTGAGCAGGCGATGAACCTTTTTTATAAGAGGTCATGGGGCCGGGCCACCCAACGAGTGGCAGCAGATTGCATAATGCGCACATCTGTGGGACAGTAGTATGTTCCATAGGTGTGCTATTTTTATACCCAAATGGAACAACGACCACGAAAATGGAGTGCCATAGAGCTATCAAACGACTGCCGAAAGGCTAAAACGGAGGTAACTTTTATGACAAGCAACAAACTGAACATGGCAGGCCTAGCCGCCGCCGAAGCAAAACGATTGCAGGAACAATATGGCAAAAATGAATTGACCTCACAGAAGAAAGAGAGCTTTCTAAGAAAAGTTCTGCACATTATCTGTGAGCCGATGTTTTTGCTGCTGATTGTTGCTGCAATCATCTATTTTATTCTGGGTGAACCCAGAGATGGTGCGATTATGCTCATTTTTGTAGTGGGCATTATCAGCATTGATGTCATCCAAGAATGGAAAACAGATAAAACCTTGAACGCTCTCAAGGATTTGTCTGCCCCACATGTCACAGTCATTCGTGACGGCAAGGAGCAGACAATTGCAAGCTGCGATCTTGTTCCTGGCGACTTAATGATGATTTATGAGGGAGTCAAAATTCCTGCTGATGGTATTGTGCTAAAATGTAATGACCTGTGCGTGGATGAGTCCTCCTTAACAGGCGAAGCAGAAGGTGTGTGGAAAATTCCAACCGAAAGTGCAGAGCCCATTTCTGACTATTGGCGGAAGGATTACTGTTATGCAGGAACTTTGGTCACACAAGGAACAGCAACAGTGCTGGTTGACAAAATCGGCGGAGCTACCGAATACGGTAAAATCGGTGCAAATGTTGCCGCAGCACCCGATGAGGATACTCCGCTTCAAAAGCAGACAGGCAGCCTTGTTAAGCTATGCGCTGGAATAGCGGCCGTTTTGTTTGCCCTTGTGGGTGTGTTCACTTGGTTTAACATACCAGACCATGGCTTTGGAGACCGACTCATTGAGAGTATTCTATCTGGTATTACCCTTGCGATGGCAATGATACCCGAGGAGTTTCCGGTGATTCTTACCGTGTTCCTTTCTATGGGTGCGTGGCGGCTTGCTAAGAAAAACTCACTTGTACGCAAGCTTCCGTCCGTTGAAACGCTGGGTGCTGTATCGGTACTTTGCGTAGACAAAACCGGTACCATCACTATGAACCAGATGACTGTGCAGGACACTTGGGCGGCTGATGGCGACACACATAACTTGTGTGAAGTGATGGGGCTTGGCTGCGAAACTGACGCCTATGACCCAATGGAAAAAGCAATGCTTAAACATTGTGATGGGCTTGGCATCTCCAAAGAACATCTCTTTGGCGGCGAACTAATTAGCGAATATGCTTTTACCAATGAACTGAAAATGATGGGACATATATGGAGAAGAAACGGCAGCATTGTTATTGCCGCAAAAGGTTCACCAGAGCGTATTTTGACCATCTGTGAGCTGACGGAGAACGACAAAGAAGTAGCGGAGCATAAAATTACCGAAATGTCGAAACAAGGCTTGCGAGTCATTGCGGTTGCCACTGCAAGCCCTCAGAGCGAATCGGAAATTCCAGCACAAATCATCGATTGTCGTTTGACGCTTTGCGGACTCATCGGGCTTGCAGATCCCCCACGTGAAAGCGTAAAAGCAGACATTGCGGTATGCAATAGGGCGGGTATTCGTGTTGTTATGATTACAGGCGACAACGGAATTACCGCATCCTCTATTGCAAAGAAAATTGGTATGCCAAACAGTGACCATATCATCACAGGCGATATGCTAAACGAAATGACTGACGTGGAACTGCGTGAAAGGGTTAAGGATGTCAGCATTTTCTCCCGTGTTATTCCTGAACATAAAATGCGCATTGTGAAAGCGTTTAAGGACAACGGCGAGATTGTTGCTATGACCGGTGACGGTGTTAATGATGCACCTGCTCTAAAATATGCAGACATCGGCATTGCAATGGGCAAGCGTGGCAGTGAGGTATCTCGTGAGGCCGCCGACCTTATTTTAATGGACGACAACTTTACCACCATTGTGGAAACAGTCAAGGATGGCAGGCGAATTTATGATAATATCCGCAAGGCAGTGGGCTATGTGTTCACCATTCACATCCCTATTGCATTTGCCTCCCTGCTTGCACCTATCCTCGGCATTGCGCCGACAGCACTGCTTTTGCTGCCGCTGCACGTTGTGCTTTTGGAGCTGCTGATTGACCCCACCTGCTCCATTGTGCTGGAGCGCCAGCCTGCCGAAACAGATATTATGGAACGAGAACCTCGTGACCCCAAGGAAAAGCTTTTGACTGCGCACATTCTGGCGAAAAGCGTGTTGCAGGGTCTTGTCATCTTTGCCGCATCCTTTGGTGCTTACTATGTGACGCTCTCCGGCAATGCAGACAATGCATCGGTTGCCCGCGCCATAGGGCTTTCCATTATTATGATTTCCAACTTATTCTTGGTGCAGGTGAACAGCTCTGATCATGACTTCGCCCTGCAATCTATCATTCGTCTTGCAAAAGACAAGGTAATGTGGGCTGTGAACTTCGGAACACTTGCGATGCTGGGCATTATCCTTTACTCTCCGCTGAATGCATTCTTGAAGCTGGCACCGCTGTCTGTACCCATGCTTTTGAAAGCCGTTGGGATTGCAGCAGTAGCCGTGTTCTGGTATGAGCTTGTGAAGCTTGTAAAAAAGCTGCTCAGAAGGTAAGCCTATGGGCTGGTATCAAGATATTGCTTTTCCAACGCTGATGCGATGGAATATTGGAAAAAATTCCATTTTGAAAAAGCGTACCGCACTGCTGAAACACGCATACGGCAACATTCTTGAAATAGGAATTGGGGAAGGCACCAACCTTCCCCTTTATCCTACTAATATTACACACATTGCTACTGTGGAGGCTTATCCTAGAAAGCTGAAGGATAGTGCCATCGAGGTTGCGTTATTTTCGGAAAGTGCCGCTGCACTTCATTTTGACGACAACACATTTGATACTGTGGTTTCAACCTTTTCCTTGTGCAGTGTGGATGATTTAGAACAGGTCTGCCGAGAGATTTACAGGGTTTTGAAGCCCGGCGGGGTTTTCTTGTTTTTAGAGCACGGGAGCGCCAGTTCTGCTTTTTTCAAAAAAGTGCAGCGTCTGTTCAACCCGCTTTACAACAAATACGCCTATGGCTGTAACATTACACGCACTTATCAAGATGGAATCTGCAACAGTGGCTTGCATATTGTGAATTTGCAGACGACCCACGCACCGATTTATCCAAGATTTCTGACAGGATATGTGTATTGTGGCATTGCAGAAAAACCTCTAACAGGAGAAAAATTATGATGAAACTGATATACAATTTAACCATGCACCGCAGCAAGCGCTATCTCATTAAAAAATATAGTAAAGAATTTTGGAAGAACTTCAAGGCAAATGCAGATAAGACCTTTGCAGAAATTTTGCCGCAGGTGCCTGACATCGGCAACAGTATTTTTTCTTTCAACTATGAGTTTGGCCCAAGCTATATTGCTTGGTATAAAAGCTTTTTGAAGCTGGGATTCACAGGGGAGGAAGCCATCCAAAACATTTGGATGATGAACGAAAAAATGGTAACCACGATACCACGACCTTTCTTGAAAGCGACTGGAAAAACTTATCTAAACGGCTTTCGCAAAAAGGCGGCCGCCCATGATGCTTTGCAGGAAAAAGGAAAACTGCATCCATACGACTGGAATATTACTTACCGTGAAATTAATCAGAACAGCTTTGAAATTGACATTGCAGAATGTGGGCTGAAAAAGCTTGCCCATCAGTTTGATGCAGATGGTTTGCTTCCCGGTATCTGCCGTATGGATTATCTTTTCTCCAATCTTATGGGCAATGGATTTGTTCGCAGCAAAACCCTTGGTGATGGTGATTCTTGCTGTAACTGCCATTATGATTTAGTGGGCGAATGTGAATGGGCACCTGAAAAAGGCTTTGCAGAAAGGAAGTGAGCCAATGCGTATTTTGATTTACGGCGCAGGCGTGATCGGAAGCATTTTTGCCGGCCGGCTTGTGGCAAGTGGGCAGGATATTACCGTGTTGGCGCGGGGCAAACGGCTTTCGGAGCTTTCCCAAAACGGTATAGTGCTATCGATGCCAGGCCAACGTACAGAGGAACAGATTCCTGTTAAAGTGATTGACCGCCTTGCACAAGATGACATCTATGACTATGTGCTGGTTGTTATGCAGCGCACGCAGGTGGCCAATGTGATGCCAGTTCTGACTGTGAATCGTTCCCGAAACATCGTGTTTGTTGTCAATACAGCGGCAGGCTACGAAGAATGGGTGCAGGCAGTCGGTGCAGATCGCTTAATGATAGGCTTTCCCTCCGCAGGCGGAGAACGTATGGACGGCAAGGTTGTATATTTCATAGGCAAAGGGCTGATGCGTACGTTTCAAACCACGACCTTTGGCGAATACAGCGGGCAAAAAACTCAGCGTGTCTGCGCGCTGATTGAGGCGTTTAATCACGCAGGCATTCCCTCAGTTTTCTGTGCGAATATGGATTCATGGCAAAAGACCCATGTTGCTATGGTAACGAGCATAGGCAATGCATTGTACCAGCATAACTGCAGCAATCGCGCTCTTTCTAAATCGTACAATGACATGGCGCGCATTGTGCGTGGCATCAAGGAAGGCTTTGCTGTGCTACGCGCACTGGGATATCGTGTTACCCCACGAAAGCTCTGGTATTTTAATCTCCCGACAGGCATGGTCGCGCTTGTCTTCAAAGTAATTATGGGCACACAGCTTGCGGAAATCACCATGGCAAAGCATTGCGTTGCCGCAAAAGCCGAGATGCGCTGCCTGCAAAGCGAATTTGACGCACTGATTGCCAAAAGCGGCATTTCCACCCCGGCTATTGATGCACTGCACCGATACTTATATCTGGAGGAAAACATCTATGAATAACAACATATTTTCAAAAACCCTTATACCGAATATTAAATCTACGCTGAACGAGAAATTCGGCGAACAGGGCAACGCAATTTTTACAATAGCCGAACAGGTTCTCTCCGCTGAGCTGAACACGGTGGATGACAGGGGCAACAAAATAATCGGCAAGCATATCTGGAATAATATTCTACCGGGATATGCTTGTTATAAGGCTCTGCTAAACGCCGGTGTTTCCAATACTCAGGCTATTGCTTTGGTAGAGCAGGAAATGTGCAAATCAGCAGAGCGTATGGCCAGTTTGTGCAGCAAACTCAGTAACAAGTCTTATGCTTATCCGCTGTTTCAAACGCTGTTCGGACTGGGAATGAAGTTTGGTTATCCAAAAGAGGGTTGGACGGTTGAACCACTTAAAAAAAGCAAGGAGCGCATTCGTTTTAATATGAACTCTTGTTTGTATTGTGAGGAACTTGAAAAACGCGGGGCTTTAGAACTGTACCCTGCTTTTTGCCAAACTGATCATACTACTTATGACCCACTTTCACCCGCAGTTGTGTTCAAGAGAGAAACCACGCTTGCCAAAGGTGGAAAGCAGTGCGATTTCTGTTTTGAACGTGGCAAATAAAGTAGTCGCAACGCATGAACATTTTCGTCCGTTCTAGCTCGGTAATATGCATTCTTCATGGCTTGATTTTGATTGATTTACAGATATTACTTATTAGCTATTTCACTACAGACCCAATATAGTCCAGAGTATCCTTGTCAAAGGCAGGTGAGCGAATTTTAGTTATCATATCATTTTTCTCCTTTTTCCTCTGTTCATATGGTGAACATGTTTTCTCTTCAAACCTCACCTTAGATCCTTTAATATCCATTTTCATTGACAGAAAATAAAAGATGTAGTATCATACAGTTTAGTTGATACTACATCTTTTTTATGCTGGAGGTGCTATTATGGATGCCACTAAACGGCAAATCACAAAGATTGCCCGTGAAGTCAATAAGTTTACTGCCCGTATGCTGAAGCTGGACGGTATTGGAACTGCGGAATATGATTTCATCCATGTGGTTCGCAAAAATCCCGGCATCACACAGGCTGCCATTCGGGAGATTCTCGCATTGGATAAAGGGGCCGCTGCCCGCCGTGCGGCCAATCTGGAGGCAAAGGGGTATCTTATCAGAAAGGCAAACCCTGCCGATGGCCGCAGCCAGCTGCTCTATGCCACTGAAAAGGCTGACCAATTAAAAAACTCCAAGGCTTCCGTTGAAGCTCTTTATTATGAATATTTGCAGGAAACATTGTCTCCTGAGGAAAATGCTGAGTTCTGTCGGCTGCTGAACATCCTTTACACGCGCTCCAAGGCAGAGAGCAAGGCAGACTTTCCAAACCTCATTCACCGCTTTTTAGAAGGGAGCGGAGGAAAATGAGCAGCACAAATCAAAATATCAAACAGGTTTCTCAGCCTGACCATATTCTGTCCTACTTCAAGATGGAACGTTGGTCGCTCACGCTGGTTACGATTTCAGGCATCCTTTACAATGTTGGAATGATTGCGGGGCCATATTTTGAAGGCCGTTTGGCACAGTGCCTGTTCGACATTATGGGTGGTCGTGAATCCTTTTCCGCCATGCTGTCACTGGCGGTGGTCTATCTGATTGTCATTTTAGCCGTGCAGGTCATGCGCTGCGTGAAGCGCTTCTATGTGCGCCGTTTTGCAAATAATACCAGCCGCAACATGCGTCATATGCTCTACAACAGCCTCGTGAACATGAGCCGGGATGAACTGGAGCGAGAAAGCATTGGAACGGTGATGACCAAAGCGGTATCGGATGTGGATGCCTGCGCGGAGGGCATGCGAAAGTTCACCACAGAGGTGTTTGATACCGGCGTGGTGCTGATTGCGTACCTTGCCATGCTGTTTTATTACGACTGGCGTCTGACGCTGATTTCCTGTGCCTTTACCCCTGTCGCTTATTTCATCGCAGGACGTTTGAAACACCGGGTAACGCAGTACAACGGGACATACAAAAAAAGCGCCGAACGGCTGAACGGTGCCACCATGGACAGAGTCTCCAATGCGGTTACCTATCGCATTTACAGCTGTGATAAAAACAGGGACCTAGCTTATGAGGGGTACCTGAGAGACTATGAAAAGTGCGCAGTGGCAGCAAATTTTTGGGAGAACACCATGCAGCCGCTCTACCACATCATTTCCATGTGCGGTGTGATATTTGTCTTGTATCTGGGCGGTAAAAATGTTACCGGTACTGGCTGGAGCAACTGGAATATCGCCGCTTTCACCACATTCCTGTCCTGCTTTGCCAAAATGGCGCTCAAGTCATCCAAGACTGCGAAGCTGTTTAATTCTGTTCAAAAGGCACAGGTTTCCTGGGCGAGAATCAAACCGCTTATGAAAGAGTATGTGGAGCAGTCTACTCTGTCCAATATGGATTTTTCTGCCGGGGCATCGATTAAAGTGCGGGATTTGTCTCTGCGCTGGGAAAACGGGCAGCAGGTGCTGCACGGGATTTCTTTTTCCGCACAGCCGGGACAAATCATCGGCGTGACGGGAGCAGTTGCCAGCGGAAAATCCATGCTGGGCAAGGCGCTGTTGGGGGAACTGCCCTACGAGGGCAGCATTGAGGTAGATGAGCGAGAACTGCGCACGCTGAGTTTATACGAGCGCAGCCGGCTGCTGTCCTATCTGGGGCATGAACCGGAGCTGATGACAGAGAGCATTGAAGAAAATATTCGTCTGGGTGAAAAAGGCGAAATAGCCCGCTGCCTGAAAACGGTGTGTCTGGCAGATGAAATTTGTAAAATGCCGCAGGGAGCGGCTACCTCCGTCGGCAGCGGTGGAATCCGTCTGTCGGGCGGTCAGCAGGCACGTCTTGCGCTGGCTCGCACCTGCTATCATGCACGGCAGATTTTGATTTTGGATGACCCCTTTTCCGCAGTGGACCAAAAAACCGAACGGGAGATTTTTGCAAATCTGCGTCTGCTGGCTGCAGACCGCATCGTTATTTTAATTTCCCACCGTTTACAGCTGTTTCCACAGTTGGATCATGTACTCTTTCTGGAGCATGGCACGAGCGTACTTTCCATCCATTCTGCGCTGATGCGGGGAAACAGCACCTATGAGACACTCTATCAGGCGCAGGCAATGGGAGGTGCAGGCCATGAAGAATAAGAACGGACTTGGCGTCGTTTTTCGGAAGACCGTCCGTCAAAACAGTGGGATGACCCTTCTCACCGGTATTCTGATCGCCGCCTGTGTGGCAGCCGCGCTGTTTCCTCCCCTTGTTCTGGAGCAGATGGTAAACCGGCTGACCGGACGGCAGGCCGTTTCTCTTGTGCTGCCCCTTGGTTACTTTGGGCTGCTGGCACTTTCTGATTTGCTGGAGTCAGGTCAGAGCGTGATGATTACGGTGTTCGGGCAAAAGATGACCCATAGTCTGCGCAGCGAGCTTTGCGCCAAACTGAAACGACTGCCGGCGGCTTATTTTACACAGCATGCCCCCGCCAAAATCACCTCTCGCTTTGTCAATGATGTGGATGTGGTGGATTCTCTCTTTACAAACGGCATTATCGGGATGGTTGCCGATGCGTTTAAGGTACTGAGCATTCTTATGGTCATCTTTTATAAAAGCACCGGGCTTGGAATCCTGATGCTTTTGGTGACTCCGGCGCTGTTCGCCATGACGCGTCTGTTTCAAAAGCGAATGCTCAAGGCGCAGCTTGCAAACCGTGTCGCCGTCAGCAAGGTAAACAATCATGTGCCTGAAACCATTCATAACATCCGCACGATTCATACCCTGTTTCGGCAAAAGTACATGGAAGAAAAGTATGATTCCTATATTGAGGAAAGCTACCGTGCCCTCGATAAGTCCAATCTGTATGATTCCATTTATTCTCCCATCGTCATTTTTGTCAGCTCCTGCGTGATTGCAGTGATGATGGTGTTCGCCGCTTTGGGCGGTGGAATGCAACAGTTTTTTGGAATTACCGTGGGTACGGCAGTTGCCATCATCGCCTATGTGGGCAAGGTGTTTGAGCCGCTTGAAAGCATCGGCATGGAGATCCAGAACATTCAGTCTGCTGTGGCAGGCGTAAAGCGAATCAACGAATTCCTGTCTGAAAGAGAGCGCACCGTACCGGAGGGCACCTCAAACAGGGCGTTTTCCGACGCAAACGGGGAATCAGCTATTAGCTTTGACAATGTGGAATTTGGATATGACGATAAAACGGTAGTCTTACAGGATATTAGTTTTTCTGTGCAGCAGGGCGAAGCAGTCACATTTATAGGCAGAACCGGTGCCGGAAAAAGCACGCTGTTCAAGTTGATTCTTGGCTTGTATGCTCCGCAAAAAGGGCAAATATTGATCAATGGCATTGATGCCGCCCAAATTTCAGATAAACGAAAAAGAAAGCTGTTCGGTTATGTGGAGCAGACCTTTCATTCAGTTGCCGGAACTGTGGCGGAGCAAATTTCTCTGTTTGATGATTCCATCGGTCAGAAACAGATTGAAGAAGCTGCAAAACTGGTAGGCCTGCATGAAAATATTATGGAACTGGACCAGAGGTACAACACGCCGGTGGAAAAGCTCACCTTCTCTCAAGGTCAGTTTCAGCTTCTCTCAATCGCAAGGGCAATTGCGTCACAGCCTAAAATTTTACTGCTGGACGAAATCACTGCAAATCTGGACAGTGAAACTGAGTTGCGGGTGCTGCAGGGCCTGGAACGGGCGTGTAAGGGGCGGACCGTATTGTCTATCTCCCATCGTCTGAATGAGAGCACGCACAGTTCTCGCTTGATTCAAATTGGTGAATAACAAAATGTGAAGCCCTGAGATTCATCCTGAGAGGATAATAACTATGGATTTGAAAAAAAGAGCACGACAGTTGAAAACCGATATCCCAGCGGTATTTCTGTGCATGAAGGACAAAAACACTCCTGCCATTGCAAAAGTGTTGGCTGGTGTAACCGTCGCCTATGCCTTATCACCGGTTGATCTGATACCGGATTTTATTCCCGTGCTGGGGTATCTTGACGATGTCATTTTGCTTCCCTTTCTGATCGCGCTTACCATTCGTTTTATCCCGCAAGAGCTATTTGAACATTATCGGGAAGAAGCAACGGGCCAATGGGCAAGCGGGAAGCCGAAAAAGTGGTACTATGCTCTCCCGATTGTGGCCATCTGGCTTCTTGTTTTATGGCTGATTATAAGAGCATTTCTGTTTTAACTTTGCAGCTATCACAAGAAACTGGAAATAATAAATTGCAGCGCCTGCATTTTTTCTTAGATGCAGACAAGTTGATAATGTTATATTGCATATAACCTGCAATAGGCTGAAAGTATAGGCAATCTCACCAGTTAGGATGAGATTGCCCATCTTCTATTTCACCATCACATTCCGAGAATTGTCCAGATGAACTTAAGGACAAGGCAGAGGATAAATCTGAAGAGCTCAAGGATAAGGCTGATGAACTCAAGAAGAAACTTGATGAAAAGGCTGACGAGCTCAAAGACAAGCTTTAATAACTGAAAATGAGCATAAAGATACCCGGGGAGTTTATCCTCGGGTATCTTTGCGTGTGTCAAGGTATGCTCTGTATATTTCGGATCCGCTTTGTCTCTCTATCTCAGGATATACGGATTCTGCAGATTTTTTGAATTCTTCTTTAATATTTTCAGGAAGGCTTATTATCATTGTGCCTTCAGAGCTTATGTCGCTTATCTTCTGCTTTACCCTTTCATCTGAGGCATTTCTTGCGAAATCCCGGGCAGATTCTGAAGCCTCTTCTATGATCTTCTGCTGATCAGGTTCGAGTCCCTGG
>RRZU011969926.1_pt1 | contig 11203 bp, 8 predicted proteins | sample 2165561 | NCBI WGS metagenome assembly RRZU01 (sample SAMN10456909, study PRJNA506462) | wastewater metagenome | isolation source: wastewater sludge | place: USA: Moscow, Idaho | reverse complement strand
ATGATCAAGTACACCAAGGCCGGCCTGCCGGCCGAGGTGCCACCCGTCGAGATCAAGGGCGAGGACGACGTCCTCTCCTTCGCGTACTGAGGAGCCACACGATGATTCCCCTCGCGGCTGAGCCGCACATCCTGCAGGTCGTCTGGTACTGCCTGATCGCGGTCCTCTGGATCGGCTACCTCGTCCTGGAAGGCTTCGACTACGGCGTGGGCATGCTGATCCGCGTCCTCGGCAAGAACGAAAAGGAGCGGCGCGTGATCGTGAACACGATCGGCCCGCTCTGGGACGGCAACGAGGTGTGGCTGCTGACGGCCGGCGGCGCCACGTTCGCGGCGTTCCCCGGCTGGTACGCCACCCTCTTCTCGGGCCTGTACCTGCCGCTGTTCCTCATCCTCGTCGGCCTCATCATCCGCGGCGTCGCCTTCGAGTACCGGGCCAAGCACCCCGACACCAAGTGGCGCAACGCCTTCGACATGATGGCCGGCGTCGGTTCGCTGATGGTCGCCCTGATCTTCGGCATCGGCTTCGCCAACTTCATCGTCGGCATGCCGGTCGAGACCGCCGCGAACAGCCCCCAGTTGCACGTCTTCACCGGCGGCTTCTGGAGCCTGTTCAGCCCGTTCGCCCTGCTGGGCGGCCTCGTGCTGGTGGTGCTGTTCCTGTTCCACGGCGCCAACTTCCTGGCGCTCAAGACCAAGGACGGGATGCACGACCGGGCTGAGGCGTTCGCGGCGAAGATCGGGCTGGTCGCCATCGGCGGCGGCGCGATCTACCTGATCTGGGCCAACGTCGCCTACTCGATCGGCCTGATCGGCTGGGTGCTGGCGGCCGTGGCCGCCAGCGCGCTCATCGGCAGCTGGTTGGCCGTCCGGGCCGAACGCGACGGCTGGGCGTTCGCCCTGACCTGCGTGACCATCGTGGCGGTCGCCGTGTGGATCTTCATCCGTATGTGGCCGAACCTGGGCTTTGACAACTCGGCCGTCCCCGACCATCCGCTCGACCGGGTGACCGCGGCGTCCACCCCGTTGACGCTCACGATCATGACGTGGGCCGCGGTGGTCTTCGTCCCGATCGTGCTGGCCTACCAGGCCTGGACGGTGTGGGTGTTCCGCAAGCGGATCAGCACGAAGAACATCCCCGACGAGGTCGTCCACGCGACGGCGTAACCTGTCGGGGTGTCAGCAACGAACGTGGAGGGCGGCGTCCGCAAGGACGCCGTCCTTCGCACGTCCCCACCCGCGGACGCCGCCGCGCGGCGCCGCGGGCCGATCGACCCGCGGCTGTTGCGCAGGGCGTCCGCGACCCGGTGGTATCTGGCGGGCGGCGTCCTGATCGGTTGCCTGACGGCCGGGCTGACGGTGGTGCAGGCGTGGGCGTTGGCGTCCGGCATCGCCGGGGTGTTCGCGGCGTCCCGTGGCGAAGCCACGATCGACGGTCTGGGATGGGTGGTGCCCACCCTCGCGGCGGTGTTCGCCGGCAAGGCGCTGCTGACGTGGCTGAACACCTTCCTCGCGGCCCGGGCGGCCACGGCGGTCAAGTCGCAGCTGCGGGCCGACATCATGCGCGCACGCCTGGCCCGCCCCGTCGATCCGGGCGTGAGCACCCCGGCGCTGGTCACGCTGGTCACCCAGGGTCTGGACGCCCTCGACGGCTTCTACTCCAAGTACCTGCCCCAGTTGCTGCTCGCGGTCACCGTGCCGATGATCGTGGGCGTCGCGATCCTGACCGCGGACGGCACCTCGGCGGTCATCGTGGCGTTGACCGTGCCGCTGATTCCGCTGTTCATGGCGCTCGTCGGCTGGACGACCGAGGCCCGCACGCGGAAGCGCTGGCGCGTCCAGACGCGGCTGGCGCAGCACTTCGCCGACCTGGTCGAGGGCCTACCGACCCTGCAGGTGTTCGGACGCGCCCGTGCCCAGGCCGAAGGGCTGCGGCGCACCGAAGCGGCCCACCGTGGCGAGACGATGGCGACGCTGCGGCTGTCGTTCCTGTCGGCGCTGGTGCTGGAACTGCTGGCCACGTTGGCGGTCGCCGTGGTGGCGGTCACCGTCGGCTTCCGGGTGGTGGCCGGTGACCTCGACCTGCAGACGGCGCTGTTCGTGCTGATCCTCGCGCCGGAGGCGTACCTGCCGGTGCGCCAGGTCGGCGTCCACTATCACGACGCGGCCGACGGCATGGCCGCGGCCGAGTCGGCGTTCGCGGTGATCGAAGGTGCGGCGCCCGCCGAGGCGCGCGTCGTCCGGGTCACGGACGCCGGCGCCGGCCTGCTCGTGCAGGTCGCTGACCTGACCCATACGTACCCGGGCGCGGCCCGACCCGCGGTGGAGGGCGTCTCGTTCGACGTGGCGCCGGGCGAGTTCGTGGTGTTGACCGGGCCGTCGGGGGGCGGCAAGACCACGGTGCTGAACGCGCTGGCCGGCTTCGTGGAGCCCGGTGCGGGGCGGCTGGCTGCGCCGGATCTGGCCCGGATGGCGTTCGTCGGTCAGCAGCCGGGCATGGTCAGCGGCACGATCGCCGACAACGTGCGGCTCGGTGACGCAGGGGCGTCCGACGCGACGGTCGCCGACGCGCTGGCCCGCGCAGGGGCGTCCGAGCTGGCCGCCGACCGGGGGGTCGGCGACGACGGCGAAGGCCTGTCGGCCGGCGAGCGACGCCGCGTCGCCGTGGCGCGTGCCCTGCTCCGGTTGGACGCCGGCGCCGACCTCCTGCTGCTCGACGAGCCCACCGCCGGTCTGGACGCCGACGCCGAGGCCGCCCTGCTCGACTCGCTGCGCGCCTCGGGCAAGGCGGCGATCGTGGTCACCCACCGGCCGCGCGTGATCGCCCGGGCCGACCAGATCGTCACCATCGGGGGTGGCTCGTGAACCCGGCTGCGATCCGGCTGCTGCGCCGCATCGCGGACGCCGTGCCACACCCGTTCGGACGCCTCGCGTTCGCCGTGTTCCTGGCCTTCATGGCGTCGGCGTCGTCGGTGGCGCTGATGGGAGTGGCGGCCTGGTTGCTGTCGCGCGCGGCCGAGCATCCGCCGGTGATGTATCTGACGGTGGCGGCGGTGCTGGTGCGGGCGTTCGGCATCTCGCGGGGCGCGTTCCGCTATGTCGAGCGGCTCGTCGGCCACGACCTGGCCCTGCACCTGCAGTCGGCGCTGCGGCTTGAGACGTACGGCCGGCTGGCGCAGACGACCCTGCTCGGACGCCGCCGCGGCGACCTGCTCACCCGGGTGGTGGCCGACGTCGAGGCGATCATGGACCTGGTGGTGCGCGTGGTGCTGCCATTCCTGTCGGGTGGGCTGGTGATTCTGGCGACGACGGTGATCCTCGGCGCCTTCTCGCCGGCGAGCGCGGCGGTGCTGCTGGGGTCGGCGGCGGTGGCCGGTGGCGTGATGCCGTGGCTGGCGAACCGGCTGTCACGTCGGGCGGACGCCGACGCCGTGGGAGAGCGGGCCGCGCTGGCGGCGTCCGTGCACGAGATGGCGCGGACGGCGTCCGACCTGGTGGCGTACGGGGCCGCCGAGGCCCACCTGGACCGGCTGTTGGCGGTCGACGCCCGGCTGCGCCGCATCGAGGACCGGTCGGCGTGGGTGCGCGGGCTGGCCTCGGGTGCGCAGGTGGTCGCGTCCGGGGTGGCCGTGATCGGCGCGCTGATGATCGGCGGCGACGCGGTGCTGCGCGGCGAGCTGCCGGCCACCATGCTGGCGGTGCTGGCGCTCACGCCGCTGGCCCTGCACGACGTGCTGACCACGCTGGCCCAGGCCGCCCAGACGTGGACGCGCGCCGGCGTGGCGCTGGACCGGGTCGCGGCCCTGGTGGACGCCCCTGCGGTCGGCTCCGGCGACCGCGACGTGTCGGCGCCGCCTGCGGAGCGTCCCGAGGTTCGGCTCACCGATCTGACCATCGGCTGGCCGGGGGGCCCGGCGTTGGCGTCCGGGCTGTCGCTGGTCGTCGGGCCGGGCGAGCGAGTGGCGGTCGTCGGGGCGTCCGGGGTGGGCAAGACGACGCTCGCCGCGACGATTCTGGGCCTGATCCCGCCGCAGGCCGGCACGGTGTCGGTGGCCGGGCGCGTCGGCTACCTGGCCCAGGACGCCCACCTCTTCGCCACGTCCGTGGCCGAGAACGTGAAGATCGGCAACCGCGACGCGTCGGACGCCGACGTCGTTGACGCGCTCGCGCGGGCGGGATTGGCCCTGCCGCCCGAGCGGGTCGTCGGCGAGCTGGGCGCCACCCTGTCAGGCGGCGAGGGACGCCGCCTCGCGCTGTCGCGCCTGTTCGTCGGCGAGCAGCAGGTGTTCGTGCTCGACGAACCGTCCGAACACCTGGACGCCGAGACCGCCGCCGCCGTGCTCGACGACATCTGGGCAACCACCGTGGACGCCCCGGTGCTGGTGATCACCCACGACGCCGACGTCGTCGCCCGGTGCGACCGGGTTGTCCGGCTGGGGTGATGCGGCGGGCGGTTGCCAAGCCGTGCCAACCAACTGGCCGCAGCCGCGGCGTCCTGAAACCATCGGTGGGTGTTGAGCCCCTACCTGACCATCCTGCGCAAGCCGGGAGCCTGGACGTTCTCGGCGGCAGGCACGCTGGCCCGCCTGCCGATGTCGATGGTCACCCTGTCGATCGTGCTGCTGGTGAGCGCGGTCTACGGCGAGTACGCCCTCGCCGGACGCATCGCCGCCGTCTACGTCGTCGCTCAGGCGATCGCCGCGCCGCAGCTCGCGGTGCTGGTCGACAGGTTCGGGCAGTCAAGAATCATGCGTCCCGCGCTGGCCATCGCCGCGGTCGGACTCGTCTCGCTCACGCTGCTCGCCACGCAGCACGCGGCCGAGCCGTGGCTGTGGCTCTCGGCGTCGGTCGCCGGCGCCACGGTCGGCTCGGTCGGTGCGCTCGTCAGGGCCCGCTGGAGCCTGGTCACCACCACGTCCCGCGAACTCCACACCGCCTACTCGCTGGAGTCGGCGCTCGACGAGCTGGTCTTCGTCGTCGGCCCGATGCTGGCCGCGTTCCTCGCCACGCAGATCTCCCCCACCGTGGGCCTCGCCTCGGCGGTTCTGTTCTCGGTGGGCGGCGGGTTCTGGTTCCTCAGCCAGCGTCGGACGGAGCCCCCGGCGTCCGGACGCCCACCCGTCGGCGAGCGCCGCTCGGCGATCGCGTCGGCGGGCATGGTGGCCGTCGCGCTGGTGTTCGTGGCGGTGGGCATCATCTTCGGCGCCACCGACGTGTCGACGGTCGCCTTCACCGCAGAGCTGGGCGTCGGCGGCTGGGCGGGGGCGATCCTGGCGGTGTTCGCGTCCGGTTCGCTGATCTCGGGGCTGCTGACCGGCGCCCTGCACTTCGCCGGGCCGGCCTGGCGACGGTTCGTCATCGGGGTCGTGGTGCTGGCCGTGACGTCGAGCGCGTTCGTGCTGGCCACGACGCCCGTGGTGCTGGCGGTCGTGATGTTCGTGGCCGGACTCGCCATCGCGCCCTCGGTGATCGCCGGCAACGCTGTCGTGCAGGAGATCGTGCCCGCCCGCAGCCTCACCGAGGGACTGACGTGGGTCGGCACATCCATCGGGGTCGGCTTCGCCGTCGGCACCTCCGTGGCGGGCGCCACGATCGACCGCTTCGGCGGCCACGCCGGCTTCATCGTCGTCGTCGCTGCCGCCGGTATCGCGACACTCGTGGCGGTCGCGGCGATCGGCACCCTGCGCTCCAGCACGCTGCGCGCCCGCACTCGTTTCGAGGACGCCGCCCCCGACACCCGCACTCCGGCCCAGACCCGGGGCGTCCCCGAAGGCGACACAACCGGCGGGTGACTAGCCTTTTCGTGTGATCACGCCACAGCCCCACCCGACGCCCCCGCCCGGCGCCACCCCCGATCTCGGCCTCAGCCGCAGCATCGCCCGGCTCACCGACGACCTCGTGCGCATCCCCGGCACCGGCATCACCCTCGGGTTGGACGCCGTGGTCGGCCTGGTGCCCGGCATCGGCGATGCCGTCGGCACGGCTCTGTCGTCGGCCATCCTGTTCGAGGCGGTCCGCCTGCGCGTCCCGATCCATGTGCTGGGACAGATGGCCTGGCACCTCATCGTCGACACAGGCCTCGGCCTGGTTCCGGTCGTCGGCGACGCGGCCGACGTCATGCACCGCGCCAACCGCAAGAACGTCCGGCTCCTGCAGCAGACCATCGCCGAGGGGCGCTGCCTCGAAACGACCCCCCGCGGCTACCTCCTGCGGGCCGGTGCGGTCGTGGCGGGCATCATCGCGCTGATGTTGACCGTGACGATTCTCACCATCTGGGGCATCGTCGCGCTTCTCGGAACACTGTTCTAGCCTCACGTCGGCGTAGGCACTGGCCGTTCGGGCAGCATCCGTGGACACCGGGTGTTGCCCTTCCTCGTGTTCCATGTAGCCTTCCAATCATGTTGAACGCGCTTGAGCAGAACCTCGTGGGTCGTATCCACGTGGATTTTCTGCGCGTCAAGAGCAACATGATGTGTCGCGCCCTCTAGCGGCCCGACTCTGATTTCAGCATCGCCGGGCACAGCAACGCGCCCGGCTTTTTCATGCCCTGACCCGGTCGCGTACTCGCCCCCAAGACGCCCCGACCGTGAAGGAACCATGAGCAGCACCACCGAAACTCCCCGCGTCCGGCCGTCGCGTGGCGGCCGGAGCAACGGCCAGTGGGCCGTCGACGGTCACACCGCGTTGAACCACAACGAGGAGTTCAAGGCCGCCGACAATCCCCTCAACGTGCGGCAGCGCATCATCGAAACGTACGCCAAGGAGGGGTTCGCCTCCATCCCGACCGACGACCTGCACGGCCGGTTCCGCTGGATGGGCCTGTACACCCAGCGTCGCCAGGGCATCGAGGGCGGGCGCACCGGCTCGATGACGCCGGAGGAACTGAGCGACGAGTACTTCATGCTGCGCGTCCGGCTCGACGGCGGCGCCGTCACCACCGAGCAGCTCCGCGTCATCGCCGGGGTGTCGCAGGAGTTCGCCCGCAACACCGGCGACCTGACCGACCGGCAGAACATCCAGCTGCACTGGGTCGCGATCGAGTCCATCCCCGAGATCTGGCGCCGGTTCGCCGAGGTCGGCCTGCAGACCACCGAGGCGTGCGGCGACTGCCCGCGCGTCGTGCTGGGCTCGCCGGTGGCCGGCATCGCCGCCGACGAGATCATCGACCCGACCCCCGCGGTGCAGGAGATCGTCGACAAGTACATCGGCAACCCCGAGTTCTCGAACCTGCCCCGCAAGTACAAGACCGCGATCACCGGGCACCCCAGCCTCGACGTGGTGCACGAGATCAACGACGTGGCGTTCGTCGGCGTCGTGCACCCCGAGTTCGGGCCCGGCTACGACCTGTGGGTCGGGGGCGGCCTGTCGGTGGCGCCGCGCCTGGCCGAACGCCTCGGCGTGTTCGTACGGGGCGACGAGGTCGCCGACGTCTGGGCAGCCGTCACCAGCATCTTCCGCGACTACGGATTCCGCCGGCTCCGCAACAAGGCGCGACTCAAGTTCCTGCTCGCCGACTGGGGTACCGAGAAGTTCCGCGACGTGCTCGAAACCGAGTACCTGCACCGCAGGCTGCCCGATGGCCCGCCCCCCGCGCCGGCCTCGGCGCCCGGCGACCACGTCGGCGTCCACGACCAGAAGGACGGCCTCAAGTTCATCGGCTTCACCCCCACGGTCGGGCGCGCGTCGGGCACCAAGCTGGCCGCGATCGCCGACCTCGCCGAGTCGGTGGGCTCACACCGCGTCCGGTTCACCCCGCACCAGAAGGTGCTGATCCTCGACGTGCCCCCCGAGAAGGTGGACGGCGTGGTCGCCGGCATGGACGAGCTCGGCTTTTCTGCCAACCCGAGCGTGTTCCGGCGCTACACGATGGCCTGCACCGGCATCGAGTACTGCAAGCTGGCATTCGCCGACACCAAGGACACCGCGACCGCCACCATCGCCGAGCTCGAGCGGCGCTTCGCCGACACCGAGGTCGACGTGCCGATCTCGCTGACCCTCAACGGCTGCCCCAACTCGTGCGCCCGCATCCAGACCTCCGACATCGGGCTCAAGGGCCAGATGCTGCCCACGCCCGACGGCGGGAGCGAGTTCGGCTTCCAGGTGCACCTCGGCGGCGGGTTGGCGTCCACGGAACGCGACGAGGCCGGGCTCGGCAAGACGGTCCGCGGGCTGAAGGTGACCTCCGAAGGGCTCACCGACTACGTCGAACGCGTCGTGCGCCGCTACCTGGCCGACCGGGCCGACGGCGAGTCGTTCGCCACCTGGTCGCACCGCGCCGACGAGGAGGCCGTGCGATGACGACGCTCACAGTTCCGGCCGGCAACGTGCCGGCGCCGCACGGTCCCGGACGCCGCCGCTCGGCCACCGAGCTCAAGGCCCTCGCCGAGGACGCCGCCGCGCGCTTCGCGGACGCCACCCCCGGCGAGGTGCTGGCGTGGGCGTCCGAGACGTTCGGCGACTCGCTCGCCGTCGCCTGCTCGATGGCCGGCGACACCGTCGTGCCGCACCTGGTCAGCCAGTACTCCGCCGGGGTCGACGTGCTGTTCCTGCAGACCGGGTACCACTTCGTCGAGACGATCGGCACCCGCGACGCCCTCGAGCACGCGGTCGACGTCACCATCGTCGACGTGCTGCCCGTGCAGACCGTCGCCGAGCAGGACGCCGAGTTCGGCGCCAAGCTGCACGACCGTGACCCGGCCCGGTGCTGCGCGCTGCGCAAGGTCGAGCCGATCAACCGCGAACTGGCCAGCTACGAGGCGTGGGTGACCGGCGTCCGTCGCGAAGACAACGCGCTGCGCGCCAACACCGGTTTCGTCGAGTGGGACGCCGCCCACCAGATGGTGAAGATCAACCCCATCGCCTTCTGGACGTTCGACGACGTCCTCGACTACGCCGGGCGCCACCAAGTGCCCGTCAACCTGCTGCTGACCGAGGGCTACCCGTCCATCGGTTGCGAGCCGTGCACGCGTCCCGTCGCACCCGGCGAGGATCCACGGGCAGGCCGGTGGGCCGCCTTCGCCAAGACCGAATGCGGGCTGCACACATGACCCTCACCCTTGACCCGACCCTCCCCGGAGCCACCGTGACCGTCGACACCACCATCGAAACCGCGCCCGCCGCCGAAGCGGCCGCCGCGTCCATCGCCCTCGCCGCACCCGTGGCGCAGCCGCACCGGCTCAGCCACCTGGCCGAGCTGGAGTCGGAGGCGATCCACATCATCCGCGAAGCCGTCTCGGAGCTGGAGCGCCCCGTGCTGCTGTTCAGCGGCGGCAAGGACTCGGTGCTCATGCTGCACCTGGCCCGCAAGGCGTTCTGGCCGGCGCCGCTGCCGTTCCCGGTGATGCATGTGGACACCGGCCACAACTTCCCCGAGGTGCTCGCCTACCGCGACGCGACCGTCGAGAAGTACGGGCTGCGGCTCGTGGTGGCGTCGGTGCAGGACTACATCGACGACGGCCGGCTGCTCGAGCGGGCCGACGGCACCCGCAACCCGCTGCAGACCCAGCCGCTGCTCGACGCCATCGCCGAGCACCGCTTCGACGCGGTGTTCGGGGGTGGACTCCGTGACGAGGAGAAGGCCCGCGCCAAGGAGCGCGTGGTCAGCCTGCGCGACGAGTTCGGTCAGTGGGATCCGCGCAACCAGCGTCCGGAGCTGTGGAACCTGTACAACCCGAAGCACCGCCCCGGCGAACACGTGCGCGTCTTCCCGCTCAGCAACTGGACCGAGCTCGACGTGTGGCGCTACATCGAGGCCGAGAGCATCGAGCTGCCCGAGCTGTACTACGCCCACGAGCGCGACGTGTTCCTGCGCGACGGCATGTGGCTGGCGGTCGGCCCGTACAGCGAGCCGCGGGCGTCCGAAACGGTGGTGCGCAAGCAGGTGCGGTACCGCACCGTCGGCGACATGTCGTGCACCGGCGCCGTCGAGTCAGACGCCGCGACCGTGCTCGACGTGCTCGTCGAGGGCGCCGCGACCCGCATCACCGAACGTGGCGCGACCCGCGCCGACGACCGCCTCACCGAGGCCGCCATTGAGGACCGCAAGAAGGAGGGGTACTTCTGATGAGCACCGACACCATCACCGCCGTTACGACCGGCACCGGCACCCTGCTGCGGCTCGCCACCGCCGGCAGCGTCGACGACGGCAAGTCGACGCTCGTCGGACGCCTCCTGCACGACTCGAAGTCGGTGCTGGCCGACCAGTTGGACGCCGTCGAGCGGGTCAGCAAGGAGAAGGGGCTCGGCATCGTCGACCTGGCGCTGCTGACCGACGGCCTGCGCGCCGAACGGGAGCAGGGCATCACGATCGACGTCGCCTACCGCTACTTCGCCACCGCGAGGCGGGCGTTCATCCTGGCCGACTGCCCCGGGCACGTGCAGTACACGCGCAACACGGTCACCGGCTCGTCGACCGCCGACGCGCTCGTGTTGCTGATCGACGTCCGCCGCGGCGTCCTGGAGCAGACCCGGCGTCACCTCGCCGTCGCCGCCCTGCTGCGGGTGCCGCACATCATCTTCGCGGTCAACAAGATCGACCTCGTCGACTACGACGAGGCAACGTTCGCGGCGGTCGCGGCGCAGGTCGAGCGGGTCGCCGAGGAGTTGGGCGTCCAGCGGGTGCGCACCGTGCCGGTGTCGGCGCTGCTGGGCGACAACATCGTCGACCGTTCCGAGCGGACGCCGTGGTACGACGGCCCGTCGCTGCTCGAACTGCTCGAGGACCTGCCGGCGGCCGGCGAGCCCGCCGAGCAGCCGTTCCGGTTCCCGGTGCAGCTCACGATCAGGCCGCAGCAGGCGGCGTCCGAGGAGTACCGCGACTACCGCGGCTATGCCGGGCAGATCGCCCAGGGTGTCGTTCGGGTCGGCGATCGGGTGGCGGTGCTGCCGAACGGCCGCGAGACCACCGTGGTCGGCATCGACACGTTCGACGGCGAACTGGCCGAGGCGTTCGCGCCCATGTCGGTGACGCTGCGGCTGGCCGACGACGTCGACATCACCCGCGGCGAACTCATCGCGGCGGCGTCCGATGCGCCAGAGCCGACCCAGGACCTCGACGGCACCATCGCGTGGCTGCACGAGCGCCCGCTGCGGGTCGGGCAGAAGGTGCTGGTGAAGCACACGACCCGGTCGGTGCTGGGCATCGTGCGCGACATCCACGGCAAGCTCGACCTCGACACCATGACGCCGGTCGCGGCCGAGACCCT
>RRZU012238136.1_pt1 | contig 11204 bp, 9 predicted proteins | sample 2165561 | NCBI WGS metagenome assembly RRZU01 (sample SAMN10456909, study PRJNA506462) | wastewater metagenome | isolation source: wastewater sludge | place: USA: Moscow, Idaho | reverse complement strand
GATTCGGGCTTCGGCCCGACCCGAACACAAACGGGGACGGAAACTGTTGTCGCACGCCACCGTTCCGCCGCTGGCGCGCACCCGCGCCATGACCGCCAGCAGCCGCTCGCGGCCCTCGGGCGGCAGGATCGCCAGGCTGATGCCGCTCAGGTACAGCGCCGCCAGCTCGTCGGCCGCGACTTCCAGGGGCGTTTTAGAGGCGTCGAAATACCCCCGCACGGCGCTGGCGTCGCGCCAGTAGGAGAAATGGCGCTCGCCGGCGGCATCGACCTGAATGGCGTACAGGCCGGGCAGACGGTCCTCGAACCGGCGAACCAGGGAGGTATCGATCCCCTCCGCCCGCCAGGCCGTCTCCATGTGAGCGCTGAACGGATCGTCGCCCAGCGCGGTGGCGTAAGACACCCGCAAATCCCGGTCGCGGCACAGTCGGGCCAGATAGATGGCGGTGTTCAGGGTGTCGCCGCCAAAGCCCTGCTGCATGGCGCCGAACGCTTGGCCGCGCAACTCGATCATGCATTCCCCAAACAGTGCGATTCGACGGAATGAAGTCATACAAGCCTCTGTTTTTGCGTGTGCCAGATCAACGAGCGAGCCTTTCATCTCGCTTCGACATCCGGACGGACTCGCTATCGGAACAACTTATAATTATTATAAAACATGAATTTTTATTTTGTAAATACTGTTTCAAAAATATTTTCAGTTGGGTTTAACCCGTTGCTTCTGGCGAATCGCATGGTGAAATCCCGCGCGATGCGGGATGGGCGAAAAGCGAGCGTCCCGCGAGCGTCAACCGTTCATTGCGGCGGAGTTCGCCCGCGTCGCCTCTCGCCGCCGCCGGCGTTTGGTGGCCGCCAGGTTGAGCGCCTCGACCCCCACCGAAAAGGCGATGGCGAAGTACAGGTAACCCTTGGGAATGTGGAAGCCCATGCCGTCGGCCACCAAGGCCAACCCGACCAGGATCAGGAAGCTCAGGGCCAACATCTTCACCGACAGGTTTTCGTGGATGAAACGGCTGAGCGGGTCCGCCGCGAAGAGCATGATGATGACCGCGATGATGATGGCCGCCGCCATGACGCTCAACTGCTGGGCCATGCCCACGGCGGTGATCACGCTGTCGAGCGAGAACACGATGTCCAGAATCATGATTTGGACGACCACCGACGCGAAGCTCGCGGCCTTGAACTGGTGCATCTCCTCTTCCACGCCATCCACCGTGGCATGTATCTCGGTGGTGCCTTTAGCCAGCAGGAACAGGCCGCCGCCCAGCAGGATCAGATCGCGCAGGGAGACGGCGTGATCGAAGATCGCGAACAGTGGCGCGGTGACGCCGGCCAGCCAAGCGATGCTGGCCAGTAGCAGCAGGCGGGTGATGACCGCTAGCGCCAGCCCGACGCGGCGGGCCGAGGATCGCTGTTCGACTGGCAGTCGGCTAGACATGATGGAGATGAACACCAGATTGTCGATGCCCAGCACGATTTCCAGCGCCGTGAGGGTGAGCAGACTGACCAAGATTTCAAACATCAAATCCATGGGGAAGCTCCGGATGAAGTGGATCAAGGTTGCCGGGATGACGGCGTGCCGTGATCCGGCCGCGGAAAATCTGGCCGATGGCCATGATAAAAATTAATTTTTAATATTATAAAATAATGTATTTAAATATGTAAACGTTGTTTCAATATTTTTTATTGGTGTGCGAGATTGCTGGACCGCGCTGGCGACTGGCCGAACTCACCACATTTTAGTATTATCAAAATGAGATACTAAATAATGTAAACAATGTTTCAACAATTTCGGGCTTGATCGGCCCGCCCCCTCGGAGAATCGTGATGAGAGTCAGTCCCGCCACCGCCATCCCGTCAGGAGCCAAAATGGACGAAGAAAGCCAGATCGGCAAAGAACTCGAACCCGTCGCCGCCGTGCTGAAAGTGTTCGGCCTGCTGACGGCGTTGGGCGAGCGCAAGGACACCAGCATCTCGGAGCTCTCGGTGCGCTTGGCCATGCCCAAGGCGACCGTCTACCGCTTCCTGCAAACCATGAGGTCGCTGGGTTTCGTCCACCAGGAATCGCAGAGCGAGCGCTACGGACTGACCATGAAGCTGTTCGAGCTGGGCGCCAAGGCGCTGCAACACCTGGACCTGATCGAACTGGCCAAGCCCCAGATGCAGATGCTCTCCGACAAGACCTCGGAGACCATCCACCTCGGCGTCCTGGTCGACAGCGAAGTGATCTACATCAACAAGGTGGATGCCAAGCACAACTTGGGCATGTATTCGAGGGTGGGCAAGCGCGCGCCGATCCACGTCACCGCGCTGGGCAAAGCGCTGCTGGCCTGGGAGACGCCCGAGCGGCGCGATGCGGTCATGGCCGGAATGACCTACACGCGCTTCCGCAAGAACAGCATCGCCGGCCCGGAGCAGTTCCTGGAGGAACTCGAACGCACCCGCCAGCGCAAGTACGGCCTGGATAACGAGGAGTTCGAGGAGCATGTGATCTGCATGTCGGCGCCCATCTTCGACCACTGGAGCAGCGTCGTGGCCGGGTTGAGCGTCTCGTTCCCGGAATTTCGCTTCGATCGGAGCAGGATGGACGAGTATGCCCAAATGATCGTCGCCGCCGGTCGCGCCGTTTCGCAGGACTTGGGTTGCTCGGCCTATCCGCCCGACCAGCAGTAGGCGCTTCGCTAATTAAAAGGGAACACTCCGATGCGCGAACTGAAAGTCGGCTTGATCGGGTACGGGATGGCCGGGCGGGTTTTTCATGCGCCGGTGATCGCCGCGATTCCCGGCTTGCGGCTGTGCAAGGTGGTGGAGCGGCGCGGCCAGACCGCCCGCGAGCGGTATCCAGCGGTCGAGGTGGTGGGCGAGGCCGCCGCGCTGTTCGAGGATAAAGAGATCGAACTGGTGGTGGTCGCCACCCCCAGCAGCACTCACTTAGAGCTGGCCCGCGAGGCGCTGTCGGCCGACAAGCACGTGGTGGTGGACAAACCGTTCACCCTCGCGGCGGCGCAGGCCCAGGAACTCATCGAGCTGGCGCGACGGCGGAGCAAGATCGTCAGCGCCTTCCACAATCGGCGCTGGGACGGCGATTTCCAGACGGTCCGCCAGATCGTGGCGCAGGGCTGTCTCGGGCGCTTGGTCGAGTGCGAATCGCGGTTCGACCGCTTTCGCAACCGCTTCAGCTCCGAGCGCGCTTGGCGGGAAACCGCCGGGCCGGGGAGCGGCGTCCTGTTCGATCTCGGACCCCACCTGATCGATCAGGCGCTGGTGCTGTTCGGCCTGCCCCAAAGGGTCACGGCGGATATCCGCAGGCAACGGGACCCGGCAAAAGCCGACGATCAGTTCGAGCTGATCCTCCATTACGACGGCCTGAAGGTGACCCTGAAGGCGGGTTTGCTGGTGCGTCAACCGGGTCCCCGGTTCGCCTTGCACGGCACGGAAGGGTCCTTCGTGAAATACGGGGTGGACCCGCAGGAAGAGGCGCTGAAGGGCGGGCGGTCGCCGCGCGAGCCGGACTGGGGCGCGGAACCGGCGGAGCGGTGGGGGACCCTCGACACCCAGCTCGGCGAGCTGCATTTCCAGGGCAAAATCGAAACCGTCCGGGGCTGTTATCCGGCCTACTACGAGAACGTGTATCGGGCGATCCGGGGAGAAGCGGAGCTGATCGTCAAGCCGGAGGAGGCGCGCGACGCGATCCGCATCATCGAGCTGGCCGTGCAGAGCGACGCGGAAAAGCGCACCGTCGCGTTCGCCTAGAAGCGGGATCGGAGCCCCCCGCCCGCCAGAGGGCGGAAAGAGCAAAAGATAAAAAATGTCACCCGTAGCGATGGAGCAAGATCGCTAGAAGGGCCGCATAGGCGATCGTGGAAACGACGACCACCTTTGCCAAGTCGCCCACCAAGCCGCGCAAGCGAGAACGGGGTTCGACTGGGGCGCCGGCCTCGGCGGCAACCGGAACGGTAACGACAGTTGTGTTGGAGCTCATGAGTTATCCTCTATATTGAACTGTTCGGTACAGTTTATTTTGACGACACGGCGATGTCAAGCTAATCTGTACCGATCAGTACAACAAAAGGAAACGCCCCGGACCATGAGAACGAAAAGTCATAAGAAAAAACAAGAAATTCTTGATATTGCAGCGCAAACCTTCCGCGAGTTGGGCTTCGAGAGGGCCTCGATGTGTGAAATTCGCGCACGCATCGGCGGTTCGAAAGCCACGCTCTACAACTACTTCGCATCCAAGGAAGAGCTGTTTTTCGAAGTCGTCTTCGGCGCGATCGAAGCCGAATTCGAGGCGACCCACGCCTATCTCGACCCGACCAACACCGACATCTCAGAGGCCCTAACGACTTTTGGCGAGGGGCTGTTGAGCGGAATTTACTCTCCCTGCGCGATAGAGGTGAGGCGCTTGATCTTCGCGGAAGCGAAGCGATCCGATCTCGGGCGGATCGCGTATGAGCGTGGGACGCAACGAAGCCACAAGCTGCTTTCCGATTTTCTGCGCGCCGCCATGGACCGAGGAACGCTGCGCGAGGCCGATGCGTCCGTGGCGGCCTGGCATCTGTACGGGTTGCTGGATGCCAAGTTGCTCAGACGCTGCCTCCTTAGCGTGCAGGATGTCGTCACCGACGAGGAAATCAAGGCGTCCGTACAGCAGGCCGTCGCCGTCTTCATGGCCGGTTACGGAAATCCGTCCTGACTTCGGCTCAAACAGACTGAAGAGCACGACGACGGGTCGCCCCTCCAGCGACGGCGCGAACACCCGCTCGCACGAGACGTAGAAGTTGTTGGCGTCGACCAGGGCGATGACGGGTGGTCGGGAGGGGAGCGGCTCGGCGGGGAGCGGCCTAGAGGGAATGGACGACACTGGTGACCACGCCCCAAACCTGAAGCTCCACGCCTGGCGCCAGCTCGATGGGCGGATAGCGGTCGTTCTCGGCCAGCCGCCGCTCGACGGTACCGGCCGGCGCCAGTGCGCCGGCGCACGCGAAGTTCGCGCCCTCGCGAGGCCGCTCGCGAGGCTGCCGTTTGGTCCGCATCCCGCAATGTTCGTCGCAAGCGCTCCTCGCCCTGTCAAGCCGCGTCGCGGGGACCCGCTTTCCGACGGAGCGATCAAGCGCCGCACAAGATTTTGATCTAATAGGTTTTTTTGTGGATTCGCCGGCTCGGCACGCCGTTTGCTCACAGGCAAGTGCGGGAGCCGGCGTCACCCGGTCGAGCGCCGAGCGAGACCGGCGGCACCTCGGCTCCGCGCACGGGGGGAAGCGCTCGCGCGCTTCCGGCGGCAACTTCACCCATCGAGCGAAGGAGAAATCCCGTGGCCACGCCCAACATGTCCTATCCGTATTGGTGGTAACGCCTGCCGGGAGCGCGCCCGAGACGGTTCGGGTCTCGCTCCCGGAGCCGGTCCGGTCGTCGGGCCGCGCATCGCCGGCTCGCCCTCTCGCCCTCCCTTCGCGCGCACCCGTTTTCGCTCGCGAACCCGACCAAAGGACAGAACAGCATGTTCGTCGAACCCGTGCATCGAGACGACCCCGCCTTGGCGCGCTTCGTCGCGCGCGCCAAAGCCGAGATATGGGGCCTCGCCGTCGCCGAGGCCGCGCGCTTGAAACCGCCGCCTTTCGCGGACTACCTCGGGCTCTTCGTCGAGGGCGAGCTGGCCGGTTTCGTGGAGGTGTTTTGCTACGCCCAGACCTGCGGCGGCTACGCGAACAGCCCCTGGGCCGACGCCTGCGATCTGGGCGCGTTTTGCGGGCCCGAGCAGATGATGCACGTCGAAGCGATTTTCGTCGAGCGCCGCCACCGAGGGCGCTCAAGCCACTTCGCGCGCCTTTACCTGAGCGCCGCCCGGCACCACCGCGCCCGAGGCGCCCGCTTCGCGACCGTCCTGGTCGACGCCGCGGACGCTTATCTGGTCGGGCTCTACCGCAAGATCGGCGCCCGCCGGCTCTGCTCGCTCGCCCGGCTGCCGCAGGTCGCGGCGCGCGGCATCGAGCTGGGGCTGTTCGTGCTCGACCTGAAAGACGTGATCGACGGCCGCGTCGCGCGGCGCTTCGAGCGTTCCGCGCGGCCTCTCGGCGCGGGGGCGGAGACAGGGGCCTACTGATCCGTTTTCCGATCATCCTTCGGGCATTTCGGGAACAACCCGCCAACCGGCCGCTTCCGGCGTCGTGGGCGGGTCCGCGTAAACGAGTTTTATCCTGCTCGGCCCCGCATTCTGGATACACACTTGGCGGCCGTCGGCGGGATAGGTGTCCGGGTTTCCCGGAGAAACCGAGACATCCCGCCACGTACCAAAATTGAAAATGGTCAGCCCATAGACCGCGTAAGGATGGGAAGAATCATCGCCCACGCTCTCCACATACAGAGTCCCATCGACTCGATCAAAGCAGCGGGGCGCAGAGTCGGCGGGAATGATGGCAGTAACCACAACGTCCTCCACTGGGGTGGCATCGAGAATAGCCACGGTAACTCAAAATGCACTCGACAAAATTTCCCCCATGAACCATGGCCGCATCGAGGCCAACAACGTTATCCACTCCACCAGTCCGAGCCGCGACGACAATGAGCCCAAGCAAAGTGTCAGCACCGATTTCCGGCAACAAATTCATGCAGCTACCGGCCACATTCGCCTGGAACTTCGATCCGGGCCATCTTTCGACCATCGGATGCCGGGGCGACATCGACGGCGACGGGCTCGACGAATTCATCGTCAGCACGGTTCAGGAGACGAGCGCCGTTGCCTGCATCAGCGTCGTATCATGCCTGCAGGTCGGTAAACTCGACCCCGACTGGAGCCAAAATCGGCAGCCGATGTTGGTTGTTCAATGGTCCTCTCCCGCCGGTATTCCGAATTGGACGTACCCGCCCTCGGCGCCACCTCAGTCCTGCTGCGATTTCTCCTTTTGGGCGGCCGATGTGGACGGCGACGGAATCCAGGAGATCGTCGCGTTGTTCCCCGGATTCGGCGGGGCACCCGCGAGTCTCGGCGTCCTCAAGTGGGGCAACGACAACCTGAGTTGCGCGTGGCAAGCGATGGGCTCCATCCCGGGGGTCGGCGAGACCTCGCCCTGGTCGCTTGCGGCTGGACTGCGGGTGTATCCGGTGCGCGATCTGGACGGTCGGAGCGGAGACAGGCTCCTGCTCGTCCAGCCCGGCACGGCCGTGGGCGTGCTGCAGTGGAATGCGGGGGCATTGAGCTGTTTGTGGAGGAACGACGGCTCGATACCCGGGGCCGGGAATGTTCCCGCGTGGACGTTGAGCGCCCTCGATCAGCTCGCCGTCGCGGATGTGGACGGTGACCGGCGGGATGAGCTCGTCCTGCTCGCTCCAAGCTACGCGAACAACGCCAATCAATCCGATCCCGCCATGGCCGTGGCCAAATGGTCGGACGGGGCCTTGCACGTCGTTTGGCACGTCTCCTCGGCAGCCGGCAACGCTCCCGACTACGTCATGCAGTCGGCGTGCATCCTCGCTGCCGACCTGGACGGTACAGGCGTCGCCAAGGTCATCGTTCCCATGGCGGAATATAAGGGGATGGTGGTCGCGGAGTGGGCAGATACCGCCTCTCTCGACGTCATTTGGCGGTGCGGCTTGACGGTCCCGGGGATCGGGGGCGTCCAAGGTTGGGAGGTAAACGCCGGTGGCTTCTTCGGCGCCTCGGATGCGTTCTACGTGGCGAATCTCGACGGCGCCGGCGATGCGCTCTTCATCGTTCAAGCCACCTACGGTTCGGGGGCTGGCGTGCTGAAGTGGCAAAACGGGGGTTTGTGCTGCGTGTGGCAAGGCGTGGCCAACAACTGGGGTCTCTCGTTTTTCAACCGACATTATCCGGCACACTTGGGCGGGCCTGGCGAGTCGATACTGGCTTTCGCGCCCGGTGCGGCCATCGGGCTGTTGACCTGGACGCCGGGAAATCTCGATTGCACCTATCAATCGCAATACCGCATCCCCGGTTGGAACTTAAATTTCCTGGTCGGATTGCCTGCCACACCGTTCGCGCCGTTCGCGGGTACCCGGCTCCAGCTCTACCGGCAGATTTGTGAGAGCCTCACGCCGCCCGCCTTGGGGGTGGATCATCAGACCGGCGACATTCGTTACCAGTATGCCAATTTGACCAATGCCGAGACGTTTTCGGGATGGGCCACCCAGATCAAGGATATGACGCCCTTGAACGGCTACACTCGGGAGGACTGGGAGGCGGTTGCGCCGACCCTTTCCGCCGAGGCGGGCTGGGTCGGGATCCTGTACGGCTTTTCCGCGGATATGGCCGGCCTGGCACAGGCGATCAACCTCCAGCAGGACAAGGACCTGAACCATTGTTTCGGCAATCTCACCCTGGACCCCGTCACGTCGCCCGCCCCGGTATCGTATTGGGCCGGCGCGGTCATCGATGCCGCGCTGTGGGGGCTGGCGGCGGCTCCGCTGGGTCCCGAGATTCAAGTCGGTCTCGCCGTGGCGGCTTCGCTGTTTGGATCGTTCGTCGGACAACCGTCGTCGGGCGGCCCGCCGACCGCCGTCGTCCAATATCAGGATTTCAAGACCACGGTCGACACGTTATTTAGCGAGGCGCTGAACGGAACTTATCTCGACCTGCAAGCCGCGGTGACCGATCCCGCGAAACTGCGGGTTGCCGGTCGTCTTGCGGAAGGCCCCTGGTATTGGGGGATTACCGACAACGCGACCGTGGCGGCCAACGGTGCGAACCCAAACCGCATCATGTTCTATCAGATGCTCGTGGCGGCCGAGTTTTCGCTGTTCGTGTGGCCGAACTCGAAGGAGAATTATCCCGCACACCGCTGGTTGGATTTTCAGGGTTGGCATCAAATGACCGCCATCGATGCGCCGAGTTGGGCCTATTGGAGCATCCCGAACGCGGACGGAACCCATACGGTCGGCCTTCTCGCGCAGGGAACCCTCGGCGAGGGCGGGGGCGGTATAAACCTGGTGGCCTATCCGATTCGGGCGCTCATGACCGATCTGTTCGCCAACCTTCAGGTCCAGCCGGCCGACATAACCTTTCGGCGGTTCGGGTGGGACAAGATTCCGAATCCACCCAATGGCGACCAGTGGTGAATGATCGTGCCGAGAGAGGCCCTTCCGCAACTTCGCGCGCACCGCGCGGCAGACGGGGCCGGAAGCGCCCGACGGTTCGGCGGCGATTGCCGGAAGTCGCGCCGTTCAGCCGCGCCGCTCGTTGTTTCGTCCGATCAGCTTCAGCGAGAGGATCGGCCGCGCGACTTTGGCCACCGCCGGCACGAGGCGGTTTATCCCAACTGAAGTATCGTCGCGATACCGCAGTCCCGGTGCGGCATCGCGAAGCCTACTGCGGGCAGGTGATTCCGCTCGTGCCCCGGACGAGAGCGGTTGCATCGCAGGCGGCGGTCCCAACAGTCGATGTTCGCAGGTCAGCCCGGCTGCCGAAAGCGAGCCGAATGTCCTCGGCCGAGTTGCCGGTGAGGGTCGAATTGACCAGGCCGACGCCGGCGCCGTCGTCCGCGACGAGCCCGCTCGCGCCGTTGGCGGTGCCGATCACCTTGGCCTGATTCGAAACCCGCAGGGTCGATGCATTCTGGACGACGATCCCGTTGCCGGCGTTATCGTGACAGTTGATCGTGCTGAAGCCGGGAACGCCGGAAAATTGCGGGATGTTGAAGGCCGTCAGCTCCGAGCCCTGCTGAACCAGCAGACCGTCGCCGTTGTGGCCGCAGTCGAGGGTGGAGCCGGCGTCGAGATCGAGCCCGGCCTTGGAGTTCAAGGAAACCCCGTTCACCGGATTGCCGGTCGCATTGATGGTGCCGCCGAACGAGACCATGTGCGCGCCCGAGACGACGGTCAAGCCCGTGGCGAGGTTGTCGGTCAAGTCGAGAACCGTCGAAGGATCGCTGATGAAGGCGTTGGCGCCGGTAGCAATTTGCATGCCGAGCGCGTTGCCGCTCAGGGTGGCGTTGGCCCGCGAGAAGGTCAAGGAACTCCCGTTCACGTTCACCCCGAAGACCCGGTTGTCGGACGAGGTAAAGGTTCCACCGACGGTTGCCGCCGACCGGGTTTCGACCGCGAGGCCGTGCAATCCGTTGCGGCTCGTGGTGACTCCCGACAGCGTCGCGCTCGACGCGGTCCGAAGCGCGATGCCCGACGCCCGGTTGTCGTGCGCGTTCACGCCCGTCAGGGAAAGGTGGGCGCCGTCGGTCCCGACGATCCCGTTCGCGCCGTTTCGCACCTCGACGTTCGCCAGCGACACGCCGTGCGCGCCCGCGACCGTGACCGCGTCCTGCCCGCCGCCGTCGATGATCGCCGCGCCCACGCCGGTCAAGCTCAACCCGTCGGCTCGGATCACGATGGGCCCGGAACAGGTGCCGGTGAACGCGATCAGCTGGTCGCTGTCGCCGGCCTCGCTCACGGCGGCCGCGAGGGATTTCTTGCCGCAATCGAGAGGCGGCTTGTCGGCGAAAGCCGGGCCGGCCAAACAACACAATGAAAGAGCCAGAGGTAACACGCTCGCGTTTCGCATCATCGATCTCCTCAATCTCGGCCGTTCACGTCAATTCTGGATGGGGAAACGGTTCGCTCCGGGCGGGGCAAGCAGGCCGCATCGGCCGGCTGCCCGCGCTCGGGCGCATCACTTTTCGGCCCGCTCGTCCAATTGTTCGAGGAAGAGGTTCATGAACGCGGCCACCACGTAGGGGTGCCGGGCGGTGATCAGCCGGCCATCGACGTGGGTGTCGGCCAGCGACCGGTGCTTCCGGTCGTAGACCAGCGCGGCGCCCGCGTTGCGGACGTCGTGCATGATGTTGTGGGAGCAGGTGACCTCGCGGCCCCGCAGCAGGTCCGGCGCCGGCGTCAGCAGCCACAGCGAGTGGCAGATTGTGCCGATCAGCAGATGCTCGGCGGCGAACGCCCGGCGCATGAACCGGGTCGCCTTGGGCTCGTCGGGTTGGCCTTCGTCGACGTGCACCTCGTACCGCAGCATGTCCATGGCGTAACCGCCGACCAGGATCAACCCGGAGTAGTCCTCCAAGTTAACCTGATCGAGATCCTTGGTGACGCGAATTTCCTGATCGCTGTCGTTGCCTTTGAACGTGCGCTCTTGAGCGCCGCGCAGATTCGAGATGAACTCGGTGCCGTAACCGTTGGCCGGAAAGAACAGGGTGAAGGCGCCCGGTTCCGTGTCGTCGAAATGCGACTCGATCACGATCGCGATGCGCTTGG
>RRZU013583023.1_pt1 | contig 11206 bp, 8 predicted proteins | sample 2165561 | NCBI WGS metagenome assembly RRZU01 (sample SAMN10456909, study PRJNA506462) | wastewater metagenome | isolation source: wastewater sludge | place: USA: Moscow, Idaho | reverse complement strand
TCGAGGCCGGCCTCGTTGAAGATGTCAATCGTCGGCTTGTCCTGCTGGACGAACGATTCGAAGGTGGAGGCCCCGATGAGATCTCCGGCAGCGGCGAAGACGGTGCTGGGGTTGTCCAGAGCCTTGATCTTGCCCACGAGGACCGCCGCTCCCGCCTCGCCGCTGGACGCGTTGGGCAGCAGCCGTCCATGGAAGTCGTTGATGCCCAGAACGGTGATGTCCTTCTCGGCCGCTTGCGCCGGGCCGGCCGCCGGGATGAGCCCCGCGATCACAATGACGGTGGCCGTGGCCACCCACTTCGATGTCAAAAGAACCCTCCCAGGTTGCTCGTTCGGGTGACGGCAGCTTTCAGGCACCCGCCGCTAGCAGCCCCTCAACAGCATGGGCATGCCCGAACGATCCCGGCTCATACCCGCACAGCGGGTCATCGGCCATGAGGTCGTGCGTGGCGCCGTACGCCCGCGGCCGGGACCCGCCGCACACCCGGTTGAACTCGCACACACCACACCGACCGGTGGGCGCCGCGGGGTCCCGCAGGGACTGGAACAGCGCTGAACTGCGGTAGACGTCTGCCAAGGACTCCTGCGTGATGTTCCCGGCCGGGGTCGGCAGGAAGCCGCTGGGATACACGTCCCCGACATGGGAGACGAACACGAAACCGCGGGCGGCACTGACCTTCAGTGGAGGCCGGCGCAGCTGCGCGGAGGTCGTCAGGTCGAGGCCAGCCAGGCGGTTGTGCAGGTGCTGGTACACCTCACCAAGGCCGAGTTCGTCGACGGGATCCAACCCCAGGTCCTCACACACCAGGCGCTGCACGCACACCCGGCGAAACGACGGCGCCTCGGTGGTCTTCAACGAGACCACCTTGTCCGCCTCGTAGCAGAAGTTGAGCACGTCCTCGGCCTGCTGCGCGCTGAGTTGCCGCAGGTGCTCGCCGCGGCCGGTCGGCACCAGGAAGAACAGCGACCAGGTGAGGACGCCGCGCTGCGCGATCATCGCCAGAATGTCGGGCAGCTCGTGCAGGTTCTGCGGGGTGACCGTGGTGTTGACCTGCACCTTGAGCCCCACATCGCGGGCGTCCGACCAACCCTGCAGGGTCAGATCGAAGCTGCCGGGGACCCCCCGAAAGGCATCGTGAGTGGCTGCCGTCGCACCGTCGAGGCTCAACGAGATGGCATGGGCCCCCGCGTCCAGCAGGCGCTGCAGATTCCCGCGGTGCAGGGCCGGGGTGCCCGAGGGGGAGACCGCCACGGGAAGGCCGATCGAGGACCCGTAGGTCACCAGGTCGAAAAGGTCCGGGCGTTCGAACGGATCCCCGCCGGTGATGACGAAGAACGGCGGGGGTGCGCCGAACTCCCGTACCTGATCCATGACGGCGTAGGCCTGCTCGGTGGTGAGCTCGCGCGGGTCGCGCAGGGGAACCGCAGTGGCTCGGCAGTGCTGGCAGGCCAGAGCACACGCGCGGGTGGCTTCCCAGATCACGATGAACGGCCGGTCGTCCAGATCGATGCGGCTGCGGCGCAGGGCCTGAGCGGTCATGGTCACCTCGTTCCGCAGCCATTCTTCCGCACCCGCAAGCTGATCTAGGAGCCGGGCGGGGGCGTCAGGTGTGTCGTCAGCAGCGTGTGCTCGAACGCGTCAGCAGCGGCCCGTGCGCCACCGGCCGTGACAAATCCGTCGGCGACGCGCTGGGCTCCGGCCCGCAGCGCGGTCGCCGCTCTGACCGCGGGATCGCTGGACGGGCTCGGACCACTGGTGGAGTCTGCCCAAGAGGTGCTGACTCCCATGACCAACGCGGCCTGTCCGACGGGCCCGTTCGTGTCCGAGGGGGTCGGCCAACTCAAGGCGGCCTTGGCGCGCAGCCAGTTCTCCGTGACCGGCCGGGATGTCACCGTGGGCATCCTTTCCGACACCTACGACGTGACGAACGGAGCAAGCGTCGATGTCAACGCTGGTGACCTGCCTGGAAGCGGCAACCCGTGCGGCAACGGCACGACCGTGGGCAACCTCGTCGAAGGACCCGGCGATGGCAGTGACGAGGGCCGAGCGATGGCGCAGATCGTCCACGACGTGGCACCGGGAGCGAAACTGCTGTTCGCCTCAGCATTCCTCGGGGACCTGGCCTTCGCCCAGTCGATCCGCGATCTGGCGGCCCAAGGGGCCGACATCATCGTCGACGACATCACCTACTTCAACGAACCCATGTACCAGGACGGACCGATCGCCAAGGCCGTCGCCGACGTCACAGCCCAGGGGGTGACGTACTTCAGCAGCGCCGCCAACAGCAACAAGGTCATCGGTGGCAACAGTGTCGGCTCGTATGAGACGACCGCGTTCCGCCAGACCGCTTGCCCCGCGTTGATCAATACCGAGTACAGCCCGGCAGTCGTCAGCTGCCACGACTTTGACCCCACGGGTGGCGTCAACCCCACCTACCCCTTCACGTACTCCGGGAATCTCACGTACACCCTCGGGTGGAACGAGCCCGCCTTCGGGGTCACCACCGACCTCGATCTCTGTCTGCTCAACGTCGGGTTGAACACCGTCCGTTGCGCCAGCTCGGCCAATCTGACCACCCAGCAAGCCTTCGAGTTCGCCGCGTTCTCGGGCAGTGGGTCGCGGGCCTGGATCGTCGTCCGCAAGCAGGGCAGCGCGCCTCGGTTCAAACTGATCTCGCACCGCTCGGACCTCGTCAGCGTCACCTTCAACACCAGCGCCGGTGGCGACATCGTGGGGCCAACCATCTTCGGACACAACGCGTCACTGCCCGGCGTGACGGTGGCCGCGGTCCCCTTCGACAACTCCGGCGTGCTGGAGACGTTCTCCTCCCGGGGGCCCGCGACGTACTGCTGGGGTCCGGTCGTCGGTACCTCGCCCGCAGCCGCACTGTCACCGTGCCAGACGGCGACGATCGACCTGTCCGCGACCGACGGCACGCAGAACAGTTTCTTCGGGGACATCTCGGGCGGCTTCCATCGCTTCTATGGCACCTCTGCCGCCGCACCCCATGCCGCAGCCGTGGCAGCGCTGATGCTCGACAAGGAGCAGTGCCTCACACCCGCCCAGGTGATCGCCGCGCTCAAGTCGTCAGGGCGGTCAGTCGGCGCTGCGCCGGTCGATGGGGCTGGAGCCGGTCTGATCGATACGCAGACGGCGCTGACGGCTGCCAGCGCCGTCAACTGCGATACGTCCGGGCCGCTGATCGACATCGATAGTGGTCCCGGCATCTGGCTGCGCACTGCTGCGGCAAGCCTGCCGGTGGTCGCCACCGACCACCGCTTGGTGACGAGTCTGACGTGCACCGGAGCTGATCTGGGCGGCGTCAGTGGCACGGGCACGACCAGGGCCACTGGCACGATCTCGTTCGCCGGCGAGGGTCTACGAACCATCACCTGCCAGGGCACGGATGTAGAGGGCAACGTCGGGGCGGCCCCTGGATCGAAGAACTCCGTGAATGTAGGCATCGACACGACCGCACCGCTCGTGACCTGCCGACCCGCGACGCTGCGCGTCGGGCAGCCCGGTACCGTTGCCGCGGACGTCAGCGACGGTCTCTCCGGGCCGGCCAGCGCCACTGTGTCGGTCTCGGTTCCCACGGCCTCAGCAGGGACCTTCAGCGCGGCCCTCACCGGCAGTGACCTCGCAGGGAACACGGCCACGGCCTCCTGTGGCTACACCGTGGCCGCAGTGCCCTCCGTCTCAGGCCCGGCGAAGGTGAAGGCGGGTGCGAAGAAGCGGTATACGGCCAGGGGATTCCCACCCTCAGCAGCAGTCACGTGGACCCTCAAGCGCAAGGGCAAGGTCGTCGCAAAGGCCAATCTGCGCAGCAACAGCGCCGGGGTGTCCACGGTGAAGATCCGCATCGCGAAGAAGGGTCGTTACGTCGTGCAGGCGACGTCAGGCCCGGTGTCCGCGAGGACGCCGGTCCGCGCCCGCTGACGCGGGAGCCACACCATCGCGATTGGGCATAAGGTGCGATTCCGCCCGGCGTGTCGCAGCAACAACCGCCCATCGGTGATGCGACGACACCTCGGAAAGCGGCAGCGTGGCACAGGGCGAGCGGTCCTGGGCAAGCAGTCGGCACAGCGCACATGCAAACCTGCCCCCCGGCATGACAAGATCGCAGGAAGCGCGTCAATTTGGGCTAGGGGCGGTAGATGATCGAGTTCGCGTCCTCCAACACACGGGCCGTCAACGCTGAGCGTGCGGTGACCGAAGCACTCGAACTCGCCTACGGCAGTGTCCAGCCGACAGCAGATCTCATCCTCATCAACGCCTGCGTGGGACATGACCTCGTGGCCCTGTCCCAGCCGGTGATGGCTGCGTGTCCGGGGGCGCGGGTGCTGGCCGCCTCCTGCGCGGGCGTCGTTGGGCCCCAAGGCCCGGGCGAGTCCCTGCATGACATCGGGCTGATGGGTCTGCGTGGCGAGGGATTCACAGTTGCACAGGTCGACGACCTCTTCGGGCACACCTCCTTTGAGAAGGGCCGCGAACTCGCAGAGCAGCTGGCGGCAGCCCCCGAACCGGTCCGCATGATCTACTTGCTGGCCTCCGGGATCGACATCGCCAACGATCAGGTCATCGCCGGAATCGAGTCGGTGCTCGGCCCCGACGTCGTCATCTTCGGTGCGACGTCGTCGGACCAGATGCAGGGGATCGCCACACATCAGGCCATCGACGGCATCTTGTACCAGCACGCAGCCTTCGCCGTGGGCTTCTGGGATCCGACCCTACGAGTCGACACCCAGGCCACTCACGGATTCCGGGCGGTCGGGGAGCCGCTGGTCGTGACCTCGGCGCAGCGCAACCGCATCGCCGAACTCGACGGGGAGCCCGCCTGGCCCGCGTTCCTTCGCCGCTTGGAACTGCCCCCGGATGCCACCGAAGGGGACACGATCCCGATCGGAGCCTTGGCCGAGGTTCTGCCTGATGACCTTGCCCAGGAGTACGGGAATCCGCACATCCTGCGCGTCGTGACCCACCACACCGAGGAAGGTGCGCTGGTGTACGCCACTGAGGCGTCGCCCCGGACCGAGCTGTGGTTGACGGTCCGCGACGAGGAGCTGATCTTCGCCGACATGGACCGCATGATGGCCGCCATCACTGCCCGCAATCCGGGTCAGTCACCGGTCGCGGTGTTCCATGCTGACTGTCTGGCCCGTGGGCGGCGGCTCTTCGACCGCGTCATGAAGGAGGAGCTGGTTCATCGGATGCAGCAGCCGCTGGCAAGCGACGGCAGCGTGCCGCCCTGGTTCGGGATGTACGGCTTCGGAGAGTACGCCCGCCTGGGTGGGCGCAACGAGTACCACAACTACACGACTGCACTAGCCGCGCTCTATCGCGACGACGACCCGGGCAGTTAGACGCTCACAGACAGGGGTGACGAAGTGGTGGGTGAGCAGGCCACGCAGGGCATTGCGCCCGGCGCCTACAGCCGCCTGCAACAGGAGATCGTCACGGTCAAAGCACGCTTGGACCGGCAGGTTCACCAGTTGACCCGGCTCAACCGCGTGTCCGACGAACTGCTCAGTGTCGATGCCCGCGCCACAATGGCGCAACGCTTCGCGGAGGCCACCGTTGATGTCCTCGATGTCGCTCTGGCCGCGGTCTGGGTCTTCGATGACGACGCTGTGCAGTTCGCTGTATGCGGTCCGCTGCAACACGCATTGCCCTGGGAGGAAGCCGGGACGGTACTCGCCTCGGAGCTGCGCGACGCCGGAGTACGCCATGCCATCCCCCTGGATCCCTTCTGGCTGGACCAACTGTCCGGCGCGAAGCTGCTTGATCCCATCGTCTGCCCGTGCTTCGGACAGGCTGATGAGATCGAAGCGGTGATCCTGGCGGCGAATACCGTCGACATGGCGGGCATGTCCGAGCCGTTGAGTGCTGAGGCCCAAGAAGTCGTGACACTCATCAGTCAGAAGCTGGCCGCGCATATCGACGCAATGGCCGCGCGCGGAGCCGTCCATGAGCAGATGGAGCGCGTGCAGCATTCGGAGCATCGGTTGGCCCTGGTCCTGAAGGGAACCAATGACGGCTGGTGGGACTGGGACATCGCCGGCGGTACCTGTTTCCTGTCACAGCGGTGGCGCCAGATGCTGGGACTTCGGCCGACGGCAGAGGAACTGGACGGCTTCTGGCTCGCTTGGATCCATCCCGACGACCGGCCAGGGTTCGAGACGATTCTGAACGCGGCTCTGGGCAGTGATACGACCAGCGTGGAGGCTGAACTGCACCTCGCCCACGCATCGGGCGACTACCTGCCGGTACTGGTGCGCGGCACCATTACCCGCGACGACCGGGGGGAGCCTGTCCGGTTCACAGGTTCGATCCTGGACCTCAGTGAGCGCAAGCGGCAGGAGCAGCAGGTCCGGCGCTTGGCATTCTACGATCCACTGACGGACCTCCCGAACCGCCGGCTGCTGCTCAGTCGCCTGCGGGAGACGTTCGAGCACAACACGAGGAGCCGGCACATCGCCGCCGTTTTGATGCTGGACCTCGACCGTTTCAAAGTGCTCAACGACACCCATGGGCACGCGGCCGGTGACCAGATGCTGCAGATGGCGGCCAGCCGGCTGCAGTTGCTGCTCGGCGAACCCGCGATCGTGGCCCGGCTCAGCGGGGACGAATTCATCGTGGTCCTGCCCGATCTGGGTCGCGACGAGGAGGCCGCCCTGGCCGCCGCGCTGCGTAGGGCGCAGGAGGTTCGAGAGGTCTTCCACTCACCCTTCCATCTGGACGTCACCACGATCCACCAGAGCACCACCATCGGTGTGGCACTGGCCGTCGGTGGTGCCCTGACTGTCGACGAGATCCTGCAGCGCGCGGATCTGGCCATGTACGCCGCGAAATCGGCTGGACGCAACGCCGTGCGCGTGTTCGAGATGCAGATGCTCACCGACGCGGAGCAGTGGTCGAGGTTCGAGTCACGCCTGCGCATGGCGTTCCAAGGCGGCGGTCTGACCATGTACTACCAGCCGCAGGTCGACGCTACCGGCGTGTTGCGCGGCGTCGAGTCCCTGCTGCGTTGGATCCCGCAAGGCGGGTCAGCGGTGCGCACCGACGACATCATCATGTCGGCCGAGGACTCCGGGTTGATCCACGAGTTGGGCCTGTGGGTGCTGCAGACCGCCTGTGAGCAGGCGGCCGCATGGAGTGCCGGACCCGACTGTCGCATTGCGGTGAACCTCGGAGCCACGGAGTTCCTGCACCCCGACTTCCCCGAACGCGTGCTGTCGATCCTGCGGTCGACGGGCGTGCCGGGCAGTGCGATCCGCTTGGAGATCACCGAGGCGACTGTGGTCAGTGACCTCGAGTTCGCGGCTGACCGGATGGAGATGCTGCGCTCGCACGGTATCGAGTTCTCCCTCGATGACTTCGGCACGGGGTACTCCTCTTTGACGTATCTGCGGCGACTGCCACTGTCAGAGGTCAAGATCGACCGCAGTTTCGTGAAGGATTTCCCGCGGGATCCGCAAGACGCCGCGATCGTCAGTGCTGTGATCTCTCTTGGATCGTCGCTGGGCTTGCGGGTGATCGCGGAGGGCGTGGAGACGCGGGAGCAGTTCGATGCGCTCACGCTGGCTGGGTGTGACATCTTCCAGGGATTCCTCGTGGGCACCCCGCAGCCCCCTCCCAAGCGGCTGGAGGAGTTGCGGCTGCCGCTGCGCCACGACGTGTGAGGCCTTGAGCGCTACCCCGTTGTTCGTCTCGTGGGGTTTCGCACCATCCGCCCAATCGCCGCGCTCTCGGAAGCAACTGGGCACTCGTTGTCACGACACGCCGCGGCCCATCGCACCAACCGCCCAATCACGGGCTGCCAACGGCCAACAGAAAACCGCCCCTTGCCAACCCTCGGTATTCATGTCACTCTAACTGACATGAATAAGCGGCCTTACACAATGACCGTCCGGGCCGAGGCCGCCGAACAGACCTCACAGCGCATCCTGCGGGCCGCAGCGCAGACCTTCTGGGCCAACCCCACAGTCGACATCTCGCTGGAGACGATCGCCGGCCAGGCCGGCGTCACAACCCGCACCGTCCTGCGCAAATTCGGTTCCAAAGAGGGTCTGCTCAAAGCCGCTGGCGCCGCTGAGATGCAGCGCACCGAATCCCAGCGGCGGACCCCTGCAGGCGACATCGATCAAGCCGTCACAGTCCTCGTCGACCACTACGAAGCGATGGGGGATCAGGTGCTCGGCCTGCTGCATGCGGCCTCAACCATGCCCGCGCTGAAGGACATCGTGGAGCAGGGTAAGGCACTGCACTGGCAATGGTGTCGCGATGTCTTCGGGCCCTACCTACAAGCCCTGCCGCCCGACGCCCGGCAGATCAGACTGGCGCAATTCGTCGCCGTCTGCGACGTCCACATGTGGCAGCTGCTACGCCAGGACGCCGACCTGTCCCGCGCCCAGACCGAACACGCCCTCGTCGAACTGCTCATCCCCCTCACCAAGGAGCCGACATGACCATCCTGATCTACACCTCCCCCGCCCAGGGCCACCTCTTCCCGGCGATGGCCGTCGCTGCCGAACTGCGTAACCGCGGCCACCGGGTGCACATCGCGACCTACGCCGATGCGGTTCCCAAACTGCGCGGCCTCGGCTTCGACGCCACCCCGATCGACCCGCAGGTGGAGTCCGTGGTCATGCGCGACTACCAGGCCCGTACCGCTCCCAGGGCCCTGGCCGCCTCAGTGAGCACGTTTGTGCAGCGTGCCACCTTCGACGGTCCCGACCTGTCGCGGCTGATCGAGGACCTCGCCCCGCAGGCGCTGCTCATCGACGTGAACAGTTGGGGTGCGCTGGCCGCGGCCGAGCGGTGGGACGGACCGTGGGCCGCGTTCTGTCCTTACCCGCTGCCCGTACGCTCGGCGGACGCCCCGCCATTCGGCCCGGGACTGCCCCCCGCCGCTGGGCCGCTGGGCCGGATGCGGGACACCGTGCTACGGCCCCTGGTCCTGGGCACGATGGAACGGACCATGCTGCCAGGCCTCAATCAGGTCCGATCGACCATGAGCCTGCCGGCGCTGAATCACCTCGACGACCAGTTCCGCACCCCGCCGCTGATGCTCGCGATGACGGCCCAGCCCTTCGAGTACGCGCGGCGCGACTGGCCGGCCAACGTGGCGTTGGTGGGGCCCTGTGAGTGGGAGCCGCCTGCCGAGGTCCCGGAATGGTTGTCGGACCTGGCCGGTCCGATCATCGCGGTGACCACCTCCTCGGAGTTCCAGGACGACGGCCGGCTGATCCGCACGGCACTCACGGCGCTGGCGGATGAGGACGTCACGGTGGTGGCAACGGCTCCCAGCGGCCACCTGGCCGATTTCGATGTCCCGCGTAACGCCCGGCTGGAGCGCTTCGTCAGCCACACCGCCCTCTTCGAGCGTGCCGCCTGCGTGGTCACCCACGCGGGTATGGGCTCCACACAGAAGGCGCTGGCCCGGGGGGTGCCGGTCGTGGCGGTCCCGTTCGGCAGGGATCAGGCCGAAGTCGCCCGCCGGGTGGCCGTCGCCGGGGCGGGAGTCCGCCTGCCCGCGCGCCGCCTGTCACCGCAACGCCTGCGCAGCGCACGTCCTCCGGTGCCATGGTGATGGTGACCGTGCGCAGAGACTGATCCACGAAGCGAACGCGGGCCCCCGCGGCTGTCAGCCTCGCCAGGCTGTCATCGGAGGTGTTGCGCAGGCGCACATTGATGAGCACGCGTCCGTTGGGTCGGGTGAGCATGCTGCTCGCCGGCGTCAGGGTCCCGTCCGATGACCTGCCCGCCGACACATCCTGCAAGGCCGGGCTCAGGGGGCCGGCAGGGTCATCATCCGCGGCAGCCATGCCCGGTGCCGAGGCGAGCAGGGCCCCGACACAGATGGCCGAGACAACGCCAGTCACTACTCGACGTTTCATGGGACCCCTATCGACCGACGGTCACCGCACCGTACCAACGATCGCTGGTGGCTCGGGATGGCCCGATCAGCCTAATGATCGGCGGAATTGTCGCAGCTTCGACGTAGGGTGTTCGCACACGACCTATTGGGAGGTAGGAAATGAACAAACTCATGACCGTGGCTGTGGTCGCTGTGATTGGACTGGCCGGCACTGGTGTCGCGCATGCCGCGACAGACCCTTCGGAGGTGGTCATCCCCGAACTCAGCGGTGAGTACCTCGGACCACTTAGCAGCGCTGGGAAGGTCCCGGACATGGACGTCGAGGCCACGCAGGTATCTCGCGCGTTCACCAAGTACCTGACGTACAAGAACGTGGCCAAACTGGCCACGGGCACCGATGGTAGGGCGCTGAAGAAGGGCACCAAGGTGACGGTCAACGGCTTCCGGTGTAAGGCCACGACCTTCCGGTACGTCAACCCGGGCACAGCTGGCATGTACTCGGTGGTTGATTGGCGCTGCTCCTTCCAGGCTGCCGACACCCCCACGAAGATCGTGGTGCGCTACGAGCAGGCCTCGCTCTAGGAGCTAGCGGCTCACATCCCACACGTGGTGCTCGACGTCGTGCAGGAAGTAGACGGCGAAGGTGCCCACGGTGAACGTCGAGCCGTTGCTGCGGCGTCCCGGGCGCTGCCAGCCATCGTCCGGGACGGCATCGAAGGCTGCTGCTATGGCGGTTGCTGCGGTGGTGAGTTCGGCGAGCACGACGCTCGGGTCCTGGTGGAAGTAGTCCTGCGCCAGCGCGGTCGCGTCCTGATCCCAGTTCGCGAACACCGGATCATCCTGCGTGAGCATGAGCTCCAGACGCTGCTGGAACAACTCGCAGACGTCGCGCACATGGCAGGCGTATTCGGTCGCTGACCAGACTGCCGGGCCGGGGCGCTGACCGGCCGCGGGAGCGGTCAGGGCCTCCTGCCAGGCGGGAAGGGTCGCCCGCAGCCGCGTTCCTGTCTGCTGGGCAGGCGCGGGCACGAACCCACATTCGGGGCAGCCCTGCTCGATGACGAAGGTCCAGTCTTTGCTGTCCGGTGCCGGGATCCTGGGTTCGCTCACGCCAATCAGGATGGCACGGGCGTCAGCGTGAGGCGGACGTCCCCGCCGACGCGGGTGACGTCGAGCAGAGTCAGGCGCAGGGCTTGGTTGATGGTGTCCACGCCGATGTCTGCGACCGCGGCTGGCCCCGCACCGAGCACGACCGGTGCCACGTAGGCGATGACTTCATCCACGAGACCGGCGCGCAGGAAGGCGGCGGCCACCGTGGGCCCACCC
>RRZU012956307.1_pt1 | contig 11208 bp, 8 predicted proteins | sample 2165561 | NCBI WGS metagenome assembly RRZU01 (sample SAMN10456909, study PRJNA506462) | wastewater metagenome | isolation source: wastewater sludge | place: USA: Moscow, Idaho | reverse complement strand
CTTGCCGCCGGGCTTGTGGAGCCGGGTGAGCTTGAGGGCCGCCTCGTTCGCCTCGGTGCCGGAGTTCGCGAGGAACACCTTGACCGGGGCGTCGTAGCCGGAAGCGTCGAAAATCTGCTGAATCTTCTCGCCGAGTGCCACCTGGGCGGGGCTGGTGAAGAAGTTGGAGATGTGGCCGAGTTCTTTCACCTGCGCGGTGACTGCCTCGATGATGGCCGGGTGGGCGTGCCCCAGCGCGTTAACGGCGATACCCGCGAGAAGATCGAGGTACTGCTTGCCGTCGGCATCCCACACGTGCACACCCTCGCCCCTAACCAGAACCAGCTGGGGTGCGCCGAAGGTGTTCATGAAGGTGTGGGTATAACGCGAGGTCAGCTCCCCTGACTTCGTGACTGGATCAGTACTGATGCTCACTTTCCGCTCCCTTCCGTGTGCCGAACCACCTGGGTACCAATGCCGGCGTCCGTAAAGACCTCCAGCAGCATGGAGTGGGCCATGCGCCCGTCAACAACGTGTGCCTGCTCAACGCCCTGGTCAACGGCGCGCAGCGCCGCTTCCATCTTGGGAGCCATGCCGGAATCGAGCGACGGAATGAGTCCGCGCAGGTCCTCGGCGCCGATCTGGTCCATCAGCGAGGACTTGTCCGGCCAATTGAGGTAAAGTCCCTCGACGTCCGTCAGCATGATGAGCTTCTTGGCACCGAGCGCTACCGCGATGGCGCTGGCGGCGGTATCCGCGTTGACGTTAAGCACGTCGCGCGGCGACTCGATGTCCACCGCCACGGTGGAGACCACCGGGATACGGCCTGCCTCCAGTAGGTCGGTGATAGAGGCCGGGTTGACCTTGATGACGTCACCCACATGGCCGATATCCACCTTTTCTCCCGCCACGGACGCCGTGCGGCGCTTGGCGAGCAGAAGGCCGGCATCCTCACCCGAGAGGCCCACCGCGTAGGGTGCCTTCTCGTTGATGAGGGAGACAAGTTCGCGCTGCACCTGACCGGTGAGCACCATGCGGACCACGTCCATGGTCTCCTTGGTGGTCACTCGCAGGCCACCGCGAAACTCGGACTCGATACCCACGCGCTGGAGCATCGAATTGATCTGGGGGCCACCGCCGTGTACCACCACGGGGCGAATGCCCATGTGGTGGAGGAAGACGATGTCCTGAGCGAAGGCCGCCTTAAGCTCCTCGGAGACCATGGCGTTGCCGCCGTACTTGATGACGAAGGTCTGCCCGGCAAACTCGCGAATCCACGGCAGTGCCTCGACGAGTACCTGGGCCTTTTGCTGGGCGCGCTGGAGGCGCATAAGAATGTCTGTCATGAGGAGTACGCCGAATTCTCCTCGACGTACGCGTACGTGAGGTCGTTGGTGAGGACGCGCACAAACTCTCCGCCCGCCTTGAGATCGATCGAGATAGTGACGAGGCACCCCGTCATATCCACCAGTTCGCGCGGCTCGCCCACGCCGCCGTTCTTGCACACGGTGATGCCATTGATGGCCACGTCCACGGCGTTGGCATCGAAGGGAGCAACCGCCTCGGGCACGGTTCCGAGCGAGGAGAGAACACGACCCCAGTTCGGGTCGTTGCCGAACACGGCACACTTGAGCAGGTTGGAGCGAGCCACCGAACGGGCCACGGCGAGGCCGGCTTCCTGCGAGGAGGCACCGGACACCTCCACGGCGATATCGTGGGAAGCACCCTCGGCATCGCCGATAAGCTGCTCTGCGAGATCCTGGGAAACGCGCGTGAGCTTGGCCTTAAACTCACCGAGATCCGGCGAGATTCCTGAGGATCCGGATGCCAGAAGGATGACGGTGTCATTGGTGGACATGCAGCCATCCGAGTCAATCCGATTGAAGGACTGATCCATCGCAAGGGCAAGGGCTTCGGCAGCCTGCTCGGTGGTGAGCGAGGCGTCGGTTGTCAGCACCACCAGCATGGTGGCCAGCTGCGGGGCGAGCATGCCCGCCCCCTTCGCCATGCCACCGATCGAGTATTCGCCGGTCACGGCAGCCGTCTTCAGTTTGGTATCGGTGGTCATGATGGCCTCGGCAGCGTTGGCGCCGCCGTCGTCGCTGAGCTCGGAGAATCCCGCATCGATTCCGGCGCGAATAGCGTCCATGTTGAGCAGTTCGCCGATAAGACCGGTGGAGCACACCGCCACCTCGCCCGGCGCGACGCCGATCTTGACAGCAGCCAGGTTTGCCGTGGTCACGGTGTCGCGGTAACCTTCCTCGCCGGTACACGCATTGGCACCGCCCGAGTTGAGGACGACGGCGTGCAGCGAGCCATCCGCCACTGCCTGCCGCGTCCATCCCACCGGTGCCGCGTACACGCGATTCGAGGTAGTGACGGCAGCAGCGGTGAATTCCGGGCCGTTATTGACGACGACGGCGAAGTCCCGCTTACCCGTCTTCTTCAGTCCGCAGGCTACCCCGGCCGCGGTAAATCCTTGGGGCGTTGTCACCGTCACGGCGCGACTCCATTCACATTAAGGCCCAGGTCCTCGGGCAGGCCGAGGGCAAGATTGAGGGATTGAAGGGCGGCACCGGCGGTGCCCTTCACGAGGTTATCGATGGCACAAATCGCCGTGAGGCGCTCGGCATTGCGATCGAGGGTGGCGTACACCAGCGCGGTGTTCGCTCCGGTAACGGACGCCGTCGCAGGAACCTGCGAGACGTTCAAGACGAACGACTCGTTGGCGTAAGCAGCCCCGTAAGCTGCGGCGACGTCGTCGGCGCTCACTCCGGACGCCACCGGAATCGAGACGGTGGCGAGAATACCACGCGACATGGGAACCAGGACGGGGGTGAAGGACAGAGTTGAAACACTGCCACCGGCCGCACGCAAGTTCTGCGCAATCTCGGGGATGTGACGATGCGTTCCGCCCACCCCGTAGGGCAGTGCTGAACTCAAGGCTTCGGAGGCCATAAGATGCGGCTTCATCGCCTTCCCGGCGCCGGAGTAGCCCACGGCGAGAGCGGCGACGATTCCCGTCGGCTCGGCAATACCCGCGGCAATAGCGGGCTGAGCCGCGAAGGTGACAGCGGAGGCGTTGCACCCGGGAGCGGCGATGCGCTTGGTGTGAGAAAGCAATTCACGCTGGGAGGGTCCCTCGGAGCGGATAAGCTCCGGCATACCGTAGGTCCACGCTTCACTAGCTTGCGAACCGTAAAAAGCCTCCCAATCGGCAGCTGACTCCAGGCGATGATCGGCTCCCAGATCGACAATAATGCAGTCCGGGTTGATAGCTTCGATCGCGGCGGTGACTTCCGCCGAGGTGCCGTGCGGCAGACCAAGAATGGCCACATCAGAATCGGCCAGAACGGCGGGATCGGTGAGCTGGACCTCGCGGTCCGACAATCGTCGCAGGTGTGGGTGATAATTGCCAAGGGGACCCCTGGAGGTCCCCGCACATAACGCGTCCACTTCGAGCTGGGGGTAGTCCAGAAGAAGACGAAGAACCTCGCCGCCCGCATATCCCGTCGCACCGGCGACGGACACCTTGATTGTCATGTGCATAACTATACGCCGTTATGCATGAAAACCCATGGTGGGCCAACGGTGCTCTAGCGCACAGTACGGACCTTCTCCAGATCCCCCACAAACTCTGCATAATTGTCCAAATCGGCGCGCAGCGGCTGTACTACCATGTCCTGCGCGGCTGCCGAGAGCCCCTTACCCAGATGTTTCGATACTCGGTGCGCGGTCTTTCGCGCGCCTCTCCCGAGGAAAAAACGGCTGAGGAGCGCTGCGAACCACCCAACGAGTAGCCCTGCCCCAAGAAGAACGGTCGGTAATCCTACCGGCCCCACGTAAGGCGGATCCGGCAAGAGAATCTGGAAGGCACCGGCAAGCCACAACGACACCAGCCAGAGCGCCCCGGCTACCACAGAAAGCCCCGCAAGCCACTGAATGAGTTTCATCAACCCCCACCACGCCGGACGGCGGCTATAGTCCACGTCGGAGTTCATGATCAGCGAATCAGCCGCCTCAACGAGAGCATCGGAACGCTTCTCGCTCTGGTTGACCACATCCCTGCGCCAGGTGCGCGGAAGATTCTCGGCGGCATTTTGCGCATACCTACGCACTCCCGCCCGGGCCACAGCACGCTGGCGCTCCAGCGGGATAAGCGAACTCGCACCGGTATGGGCGCCGCTGCCCGACTCCAGGTGTAGTGCCGCCAGCGGATCCGGCTTGCGACCTCCCACCCAGGAAGTAAACAGCCATCCGGTGACACGTTTGCCACGATGAAGGTAAGAAGCCTGCGCCGCTTGGGAAACCACTTTGGCGCCCGAAGCCTCCATGAGGCTGAGGGCGACGGCGTCAAAGGCCAGTAGTTCGCCCGGCGCTTCCAACCGACCATCCTCGGCCCGCACCAACTCAGACAATGCTTCGGCCTGATCGCGTAGATCAGCCGCCAAACGCGCTACGGCAGCCCGCTTTGTTGCCGAGACATCCTTGATCGTTTGGCCTAGCGCATCCACGCCCTCGCCCGTCAGCGCCGAAGTCTCCAAAACCTGACTCCGCAGGCCGTCCGATTCAAGGATTTCGGCCAGGTTGTCCACAACCTGGGGACGCTCTGACTCAGCGAGGCGATCCACCTGGTTGAGAACAATGAGCATGGAGGAGGAATGCTCCCCTAATACTCGCAGGTAATCCTCGTGCACCACGGCATCGGCATATTTCTGCGGGTCAAGAACCCACACGACGACGTCGGCGCGCGCAATGAGGCGCTCGGCCAGGTCACGATTGGCGAACTCGGTGGAATCGATATCAGGAAGATCAATGACCACCAGCTGCGAATCCCGCGAGCCCGGAAGCGTCGTGGATATCACCCGATCATCAACCCTCAACCAATCGAGAAGCTCACTGACCGGACCGGAAGAAATAGCGAGGGCGCGCGACGTCGTCGGACGAAGCGGACTCACCGTGGCAGCCCCCGTATCGGTGACGGCATTGACCAACGACGACTTGCCGGAACCGGTGGCCCCCGCAAAAGCAACGACGGTATGGTCCATGCCACGCGCCCGGCGCTCCTGGATCTTGCCCAGCAGCTGGTGTGCCTGCTCCACCTGTGCACCAGGCAGATGGCTCCCCCCAATTCTTAGGGCGCGCTCGAGCGTCTCCATGCCCTCGGGCAGTGTCAGTGCGCTCATCGCCGCCGTTCCTTTCCTCGCGCCGCACGCGCATCCTCAAAACTATCCTGGATCTGGCGAGCGACTGACGCGTCCACTCCCAGCACCTCCAAACACTCGCGGAACGGCAGGGCATCTTCGGCAAGGAACTCGCGGGTACGGCTGACCAGATCGGCCTTGGCCTGCGCGGTCATCTTGCGCACGGCGTCGTCGCCAAAAACCGCTTCCAAGACACGCTGGGCCACCACTGCGGTTCCACCTGCCACGGCCACCTCGCCGCCGGTGAGGCCAGCGGTGGAGGCGAACACCGCAATCATGAGAGCCGCTCCCACCACGTTGACACCCACCGAAAGAATGCGGGCGGTCGACTTCTTACTACGACCGGTCGAGGACACCATCTCCACCAGCTCGCGCTGCCAAGCGCGTACCGCCGTCGCAGCCGCTTCCTCACGCTCACGCGGCGAACGCATGTTCATGTGGGCCGCGGTGAGAACATTGACGGCCTCGGGGCGGCCCAACCACTCATCTTCGAGCGCGGCCAGAGCCTCATCCGCCTGTGCTACAAGCATGGTGATGAGCGAATCTTCAATTGCATTATCCACACCGGAGAGATTTGCGGCGTGATCACCGCCACGGAACCAGCCGCTCACCCGGTCGCGAAGAGAGGAAACGCCACTTTCCAGCTTGCGCATCCAGTCGCCAGTTCCCACGATTTCCTGCCAGCGCTGGAGTACCTCTCCGCGCAGCAATGTTCCATCATCAACCGAGGCGGCCACCACTTTCTCGCCCACCAGGAAAACCTCATTAACTTCGCGGCCCATGCGCTCACGCAGTGCCACCTGTTCGCCCAACGCGGCGAGAATATCGTTCTCACGCAAGAGCAAAGCATCCACCGCACCGGCGAGAGTCTGGCGCGCCACCGAAGCCCGCGAGCCGGCATCCTCGGTGATCCCGCGCAGCCATCCACGCAGCGCTTCGATGTTTGCCTCAGGGATAAGGCCGTCCGAATCCAGCGCTTCCGATATCGAGAACAGCGGGGCGGAGCCGAGGCCCCGCTCGGCCAAACGACGCGCGAAATCAGGGCGAATCTGGGTTCCCACCCCCGCGGGTACACGATTGAGAACCACGGCGAGGACGATGTCACGCTTCGCCGCCTCCTGCAACAGCGCCCACGGAATGGCGTCCGAGTAGCGCGCCGCCGTCGTGACGAAAATCCACAGGTCAGCCGCCGCAAGAAGCTGGCCCGCCAAACGGCGGTTCTCTTCCACGACAGAATCAATATCCGGGGAATCCAGCAGGGCAAGCCCGGATGGAACACCCTCGTGTTGCGCGAGCCGCAACTCCCCCTGCGTGCCGTCCCTATTCTCCGTGGCACCTATGCCGCGCACCCGCGCCAAGCCCGGCAGCACCCGCTGCGAAGCAAACCACGAACCTTCACCGGGGGCATGAACAAGCAGTGGGCTCCTCGTCGTCGGTCTAATCGCCGTAGATGAGGCCACATGTTCGCGCACCAAGGAATTCACCAGCAGCGACTTGCCTGCGCCTGTTGGCCCCCCGACTACCGCCAGAAGCGGCGCGTCCAGAGAGTCGTAGCGGGGCAGGATGTAATCCTCTAGCTGGCGAATGAGGTCAGCGCAGGCATCCCTGCCGAACTCCGCGTGCGAACCCGGAAGGGGAAACTGTGCCTGCTCCAGAGCCGCACACAGCGCGCGCAATGACGCGTCCATGTCCGGCCCTTTGACCATAGGAATACTCATCAGCCCTCGTTCAACCCCGGAAAGAGATCGGCAGCCGGGGGTTCCCAGGTGGCCGGATCAGCAACGGTTTGCTCGCCCGAACGAATATCCTTAACCTGCTCACCCTCGTCCGTGGTGAACCAGACAAACGGAATGCCACGGCGATCCGCGAAACGAATCTGCTTGCCAAACTTCTGCGAACCCGGCGAGACATCCGTGGGAATGCCGCGGCGGCGCAGCTGCATGGCCGTCAACTCGGCGTGACGGCGCTCCCCTTCGTTATTGACCGCCACCAGAACGCAGGTGGGTACCTTGCGGGTGGGGGTCACCAGGCCACGCGAGAGCACGCGCGAGATGATGCGCGAGACGCCAATCGAGAGACCGACGCCTGGGTAGGTGCAGCGCCCGTCGCTCACGAGGGAATCGTAACGGCCGCCGGAGCACACCGAGCCAAGGTCCTCGTGACCGATCATGGTGGACTCGAAAACGGAGCCGGTGTAGTAGTCCAGGCCGCGCGCAATCTTGAGATCAGCGACGACGGCGCCCGGTAACAACTCGTTCGCGCCCTCAATGAGGCCGACCAGCTCCTCCAGACCTTCCTCCAACATGGTGGAGGTGTGGCCCAACGCCTTGATCTGCTCGGCCACGCGGGCATCGGTTCCCGAAATCTCGGCAAGAGCCAGTGCTAGACGGGCCTGCTCCTCGGATGCGCCCACGCCCTCGGCCAGCATCTGCGTGACAGCCTTGGCGCCCACCTTGTCCAGTTTGTCGACGATGCGCAGTGTCTCGGCCACGTCCTCGATACCAATCGCCTCATAGAAGCCCTGCGCCACCTTGCGGTTGGAGGCGCGGACAACCACCTGCGGGATAGGCAACTTGTTGAGGGCGTCCACCATGACCAGCGGCAGCTCGATCTCATGATGGAAGGCGAGAGTATCGGCTCCCACCACATCCACGTCCGCCTGGATGAACTCACGGAAGCGACCATCCTGGGGACGCTCCCCGCGCCACACCTTCTGGATCTGGTAGCGCTTGAAGGGGAAGTCCAGCTTGCCCGCGTGCTCTAGCACATAGCGGGCCAGCGGCACCGTGAGATCGAAGTGGAGGCCGAGTTCGGCATCCTGCGCGTCCCCACCCTGGAGGCGATTGAGGAGGTAGACCTCCTTGGAGGTCTCGCCCTTGCGCAGCAACTGATCCAGCGGCTCGGCAGCACGCGTCTCAATCCCAGAGAATCCGTGCACCTCGAACGTATGGCGCAGCGTGTCAAGGATGCGCTGTTCAACAATTCGGCCGTCCGGCAGCCACTCGGGAAATCCAGAAAGGGGGGCAATCTTCATGACGAATATTCTCTCACGACGAACGCGGATTCCTCATCTTGGGGCACAGTGTGAGCAAGTTAGTGGCCGGCTACAGCTTCGCGGAGATAGGGAGAATGACGCAGCTCACGCCCCATCGTCGACGGGCCGCCGTGACCGGGGAAGAAGACGCGTGCCGGGGCAATCGTCTGGGCGAGATGTCGCAGCGAGGCCCGAGCGGCCGCCGGATCGGATCCGGGAAGATCTGTACGGCCGACGCCGTCGCGGAACAACACATCACCGGTAAGCATGAGTTCGCTGCCGAAAGATCCCTCGGGCAGCCGTACGGCCTCAGGATCTGACGCAATCTGCCCCTCCAGCAAAAACACGCTCGATCCTTCCGAGTGCCCAGGTGCCGCGATAGCCCGAAGACGGATACCGGGGACGATCTCGGCGCCGTCGTCGTCGTAAAATTCCTCGGGCAAAGCTTCCGAACGCGCCGGGGCCAGCCACTCGTGTCCCGAATAGGAGACGAAAAACTGGGTGAAAACGGCCGTGTAACGGGTCGGGTTATCCAGACGGTACATGTCCGGTTCGGGAAGATAAACGACGACGTCGTCGCCCGCAACTAGTCCCGCATCCCACACGTGATCAGCATGTCCGTGGGTACATAAAACGGCGCCCAAGGTAAGCCCGCGGGCCTGCAATGCGCGCTTCACCCACGCTGCGCTTCCCGCTCCGGGATCAACAACCAGCGCTTTCCTCGCCGTTTCGTCGCAAAGAATGTAACAATTGGCCTCAATGAGTGTTTCGGAGTAGCGCAGAAAGATCATGGTCCCACGCTATCGGGCATAATCTCCAAGCGCTAGACGCCGTGCCTCACCGTCTGCGAAACGTCGTAGACTGTTGTCAAGTTTGTTACGCACGGTGCCACCCGGCACCGTCTCCACCGAGGAGCACCAGATGAGTGAGTCCACTCCCACCCCCAAGCCGAAGCCTCGTCCGATTCCGCGTCCCCGCCCGGCAGCGCCGGTCGCCGCGACGGCAGCACCCGCTCCGGCTCCCCTCGACCAAGCGGCCGCAGCTCAGGCAACAGCCTGGGGTCGGGTGGATAGTGAAGGCAACGTGTGGTTGCGTTCCGATTCCGGAGAACGGATTGTTGGCCAGTACGCCGTTGGCGGTTCCACCGAGGATGCCCTGAGCCTGTACGTGCGCCGTTACCTTGACCTCGCGGCGCAGATCACTCTGCTGGAATCCCGGATGGATAACATCAGCGCGGAGGAGGCCACCTCCTCCATCAAGGCTCTTGATGAACAGCTCGTCGAACCCTCCGTGGTGGGCGATGTTGAAGCACTGCGAACCCGCGTCTCCTCCCTCAAAGAGCGCGCCACTGCCCGCGCCGCCGAGGCCGCCGCAAAGCGGGAAGAAGCCAAGGCTCAGGCAATCATTGAGCGCACCGCACTGATCGAGCGCGCCGAGGAGATCGCGAACATGGATCCCTCCAAGATCCACTGGCGTAACTCCCGCGACGAGCTGGGGCAGATCTTCGAGCAGTGGAAGGTGGCCCAGAAGGGCGGCCCCCGCATCGATCGCCCCACCGAGGAGAGCCTCTGGCAGCGCTACTCGAAGGCACGCAGCCAGTTTGATCGCTTGCGCCGCCAGCACTTCTCCGCTCTGGAGAGCGAACGTTCCGAGGTTGTCACACGCAAGAACGCCCTCATCGCCCAAGCCGAGACGCTGTCCGATTCCACCGATTGGAACGACACGGCAGCCCAGTTCCGTGGGTTGATGGACGATTGGCGTCAGGCAGGCCATGCGGCTCGCAAGGAAGATGACAAGCTCTGGGAGCGTTTCCGTTCCGCCCAGCAGAAGTTCTTCGATGCGCGTTCGGCTCACTACACCGCACGTGATGAAGTCTTCAATGAGAACCTTCAGGCCAAGCTTGCACTCATCGAGGAAGCAGAGGCGATTCTTCCCGTCAAGGATCTCGAAACTGCTCGAGCCGCACTGCACGATATCCAGGACCGCTGGGAAGCCATCGGCATGGTACCGCGGGCAGATATCAGCCGCACCGAGGGGCGCCTGCGCCACATCGAGGATGCCATTCGTAACGCGGAGGCCGAGAAGTGGCGCCGCAGTGATCCCCAGAAGAAGCAGCGTGCTGATGGCATGGCCGCCCAACTGGAGCATCTCATCGCCGAGCTAGATGATCAGATTGCCGCCGCAGAAGCCACGGGCGATTCCAAGAAGGTGGCGTCGCTGCGCGAGGATCGTGCGGCACGCCAGGCTTGGCTCGACCAAGTCACGAAGGACCTGTAACCCGGTATCGCTGGCATATACCTGCCCCGAGGGTGACTTTTCCACAGCTCACGCTGCGGAAAAGTCACCCTCCCGCTTTGTGCGGTATGAATAGGGCATGACAACGTGGCGTGATGCTCCTCCCCTATCGAATACTCAAAGGACGCTCATTCGAGACGGACTGCTCATTGAGTATGCCCCGGGTCTGGTTGCGCCCATTGATCTCACAACGCGCCCCGCACTGCGGGGCGCTCTCCTAGCACCCCTGCTGCCGGCACCTTTCACCGCAGTGACATTCTCCGCGGTGTGGATTCACACCGGCTGGTGGCCTCGCGATCGTATGCCGAAGGTGTGCGCCGCGCACCCGTCAAAGGCTAAACCTCCGGCAAGTTTTCGGCGTACCATTCCTTCTGATTTCATCATGGTAGTTGGCGGGGTGAGGGTAACAACGCCCGCCCGCACCGCGGTGGATCTACTGCTTCACGAAAGCCCAGATACTGCCATGGAGGGAATCTTCGCGATGCTTGGCGATCACCTGCGGGTCGATGAGATTACAGATCAGCTACGCCGCGAGCACGGCCGACGCCACCTTCCCCGGGCGCGCCGTATAACTTCCCAGCTCGCCGAGTATGTCGAGTGGCGTACCCGTGAGCACATCATTGCCGCAGTCACTAGCGCCGCGGGTAGGTATTGACTGCCGCGGGTAGGTATTGACTAGCGTCGCCCGCGCCGGTT
>RRZU011588850.1_pt1 | contig 11209 bp, 9 predicted proteins | sample 2165561 | NCBI WGS metagenome assembly RRZU01 (sample SAMN10456909, study PRJNA506462) | wastewater metagenome | isolation source: wastewater sludge | place: USA: Moscow, Idaho | reverse complement strand
GAGGCTGTCCTTGAGGTCGGCATAGACCGCGTCGATGTCGTCCACGTTGAGCGCGACGTGCATCGCGCCGACATCGCGGTTGGGTCGGCTGTTGGACTGCTCGCCCTGCGGCTGCCGGTACTCCAGCAGTTCGAGCACCGCTCCCTCGCCCATCGGGAGGAAGGCGACCCGGATCACGGCATCGTCCTCCGCAACGAGCCTGCTCAGCCAGTCGCCCTCGATGGTGAAGACCCATTCCGGAGGAGGGGGCTGCAGGCCGAGCCTCGTGTAGAAGTCGATCGATCGTTCGAGGTTCGACACGGTGATGCCGACGTGGTTGAGCAGGGGCATGGTGCGTCCTTCCGGTCAGGCGGCGCTTCGGTGCGCCTGCCCCGGCTCGACCGTGAGCCGTGGCTGATGACAGAGGTTACCTGCCACGTCTGCGACACTGGAGTGGACAACACCCGAGAAGAAGGACACACGTGAGCACTGCAACCCTGCACACCAACCGCGGCGACATCGTCATCGAGCTCTTCGCCGACCACGCGCCCAAGACGGTCGAGAACTTCGTCGGCCTCGCAGGCGGCACCAAGGAGTTCCGCGACCCGGTCACCGGCGAGCAGACCACCGCGAACTTCTACGACGGCGTCCCGTTCCACCGTGTCATCGACGGCTTCATGATCCAGGGCGGCGACCGTCGCGGCGACGGCACCGGCGAGCCCGGCTACACGTTCGCGGACGAATTCCACCCCGACCTGTCGTTCGACCGCCCCTACCTGCTCGCCATGGCCAACCGCGGCCCGGCGACCAACGGTTCGCAGTTCTTCATCACCGTCGCGCCGACGCCGCACCTGAACCGCCGCCACACCATCTTCGGTGAGGTCAAGGAGGCCGAGAGCCAGAAGGTCGTCGACGCGATCGCCACCACCGAGACGAGCTTCGGTGACCGTCCGGTCGAGCCCGTCGTGATCGAGTCGGTCACGCTGGCCTGATCGTCCCCGCAGGACCCGCCGCGCCCGAGGCCGGCGGGTCTTCTGCTGCCCGTCGGTCAGCCCGTGAGGGGAACCAGCGGCTCCGGCCCCAGCAGTTCGACGGGAAGCGCGCCCTCCGGCAGCCCGACGTTGAGCGGCCAGGCCCAGTCGCCGTCGGTATCGATCAGCCGCACCCCAGGAAGCTCGAGCCAGGCGGCGACCCGCTCGGCCTCCTCGATGCTGCAGGCGGGCAGCCCGCCGACCGGGGCGAGCACCGTCTCCGCCGACGCGGCGGCCTCCTCCGCCGCGGCGCGCGCCCGATGGCTCGGCGCCGAGGTCGCGGCGGCCAGCCGTCCGTGCCGGATCACGTGGATGTCCCACCCACGCTCCGAGGGGATCGCGGCCACCAGGGCCCGGCAGGCGGCGAGCGAACTGATCCGGTGGTAGCGCACCGACGTGCGGTGGTAGGCGGCCAGCCGGTCGGACACCTCGCCCGCCTCCTCGTAGCGCTCCTGAGCGATCAGCTTGCGCATCCGCCCCCGCACGCTTCGCAGCACCGGCCGCACGTCTCCACGCCAGCTCGCCGCGACGCCCTCGACGATCCCCGGGTAGGCCGCGGCCCCATCGCCCAGTTCGCACGGCGCGACGCAGCGGCCCATCTCCGCGAGGGCGCAGGAGGGGCTCGGCCGACGCGCGGAGAGCCGCGAGGTGCACCTGCGCAGCTTGAACGCGTCATAGAGCGTCAGCGCCGCCTCGTTGGCCGCGTCGCGGGTGCGGAACGGGCCGAAGTGCCGATCTCCTTCCCGGACCCTCGACACCACCGACAGCCGCGGGAACGCCTCGTCGGTGAGCTTCAGCCACCAGAGCTTGCGCTGCTGCTTCGAACGGCGGTTGTAGCGCGGCGAGAGCGACTCGATCATGCGCAGCTCCCGCACCTCTGCCTCCAGGCCGGTGGCACAGGGCACGAACTCGACGCCCGTCGCCACGCGCACCATCTCGTGGATCCGGCCGCGCTTCTCTGCCGCAGAGAAGTACGAGCGGACCCGGCGACGCAGGTTGGTCGACTTGCCGACGTAGAGCACCTCGCGGCGCGGCGTGCCTGCGGCATCGGCCGCATCGGAGACGAAGTAGTACACGCCGGCGCACTCGGGCGCTTCGCTCGCCCACGCCCGCTTGGCCCGTCGGTCGGGGGAGACCTGCGCCGTGAACTCGATCAGGTCCTCCAGCGAGCCGACGCCGAGGTTGCCCACCCGCTCCAGCAGTCCGTGCAGCACGTCGACGGTGGCCCGTGCGTCGCTGAGCGCCCGGTGGTTGGGCTCGGTGCCCGCCCTGAAGTGGCGGGCGAGGGTGGACAGCTTGCAGTTGGGCACCTCGTCGCGCAGCAGCGCGCAGCGGGCGAGCGCCACCGTGTCGACCACCGTCGGACGCGGCCAGGTGAGACCGAGCCGCTCGTAGCCGCGGCGGAGGAAGCCGGTGTCAAAGCGGGCATTGTGCGCGACGATCACGGCGTCGGTGGCGAACTCGGCGAACGCGGGCAGCACGACCGACACCGGTGGGGCGTCGGCCACCATCTGGTTGGTGATGCCCGTGAGGACCTGGATCATGGGAGGGATCGGCGCGGAGGGGCGCACGAGGGTCTGGAACTCGCCGAGGACCTGGCCGCCGCGCACCTTCACGGCACCGACCTCCGTGATCTCGGAGTCGGCCGCGCCGCCGGTGGTCTCGAGATCGACCACCACGAACGTCACATCGGCGAGGGGGACACCCAGCTCGTCGAAGCTCGGTTGCACGGCGGTCTTGTTCGGCATGCCCGTGACGCTACGTGTCGCCGCGGACAGTTTTGTCAGAGGTGACGGCGAGACTCCATGTCATGACCTCAATGCATGTTGACTGTGAAAGCTGCCGGGCCCGTGGGCCGGCCTGCGGGGACTGCGTGATTTCGGTGCTCCTCGGGAACCCGAGCGTCGAACTCGTCGAGCCGGAGCGGCGCGCCCTCGCCGTCTTGTCCGATGCCGGGCTGCTTCCTCCGCTGCGGCTGAGCGGTCCCCGAGAGGGTAGGAGCGAGGCCGTGTGAACGGGTTGCGTTTCGCGTTTGAGAATTGCCTGAGTGAGCCTTAGGATTCTCTCAGACTCATCCGCGATCCCTGGAGCAACTGTGAACCGAGTCCGTCTCGCCCTGGCCGCCAGCCTTGCTGTCGCAACCGTCTTCGCCGGTTCGGTCGTGGCGACCGCCGACCCGGACGCCGTCGCGAAGGCGCGCCAGGAGCTGGAGCGGATCCAGCAGGAGTCCTCGTCGGTCGACCAGGAGATCATCGAGGCCCACGACCGGGTCGCCAAGAACGAGGCGAAGCTCGCGACGCTGAAGGATGATGTCGCGGCCCAGGAGCAGAGGGTCGCAGACCTGTCCGCCCAGCTCGGCGACGTCGGCGCTCTGCAGATGCAGACCGATTCCGTCTCCCTCACCGCGCAGCTGCTCACCAGCAGCGACGCCTCCAGCTTCCTCAGCGGACTCGGCGCCCTCCAGGTCGAGGCCGACCGCTCCAACGCCGGGATCCAGCAGCTGCAGGTGGACCAGGCGAAGCTGACCACGCTGCGCGAGGACGCCGACGCGACGCAGGCCCAGCTCGAGAAGGACGCCGCGGCCAAGGTCGAGCTCGGCGAGGACTACGAGAAGCTCGAGGCCGACGCAAAGGCGGTCTACGACCGTCTCTCGGAGGAGGAGCGCCAGCGCCTCGCCGCCGAGCAGGCAGAACGCGAGCGCCGTGCCGCAGCCGCTCAGGCGGAGGCCGAGGCCCGCGCAGCCGAACAGGCGAGCCGCTCCCGCACCACCGCCGCAGCCCCCACCACCCAGACCGCGGGCGAGACGCCCGCCGCGGCAGATGAGCAGGCAGCCGACGACGCAGCCGAGGAGGAGGCGCCCGTCGCCAGCTCTGGTTCCGGCCGGGCACAGCAGGTCGTCGACGCGGCGCTGACAAAGGTCGGCAGCAGCTACGTGTGGGGCACCTCCGGTCCGAGCACCTTCGACTGCTCCGGCCTCACCAGCTGGGCGTACCGCCAGATCGGCGTCAACCTGACCCGCTCCTCGCGCGGCCAGTACTCCTCAGCCGGACGCAAGGTCTCGAAGTCCGAGCTGCAGCCCGGCGACCTCGTCTTCTACTACAGCCCCGTCAGCCACGTCGGCCTCTACATCGGCAACGGCAAGATCGTCGACGCGGCCAACCCCCGCAGCGGCGTCCGCGTCACGAGCCTCAACTCGATGCCCTTCAGCGGCGCCCGCCGCGTGCTCGGCTGATCCACCTGCAGTCCCGTCACGACGCCCCCGCCCTTTCCGGGCGGGGGCGTCGTGCATCACCCGGCGATGAAGCGGCGCGACTCCTCGACGATCAGGTCGGCGTCGTGGTCGAGCGTGGCGACGTGGTGGCTGCGCTCCAGCGCGACGGTGCGCACGTCGCGCACCCGGGCCCCGATCAACTCGGAGCTCAGGTCGTCGACGACGTGGTCCTGCGGTGAGCGCATCAGCAGGACGGGGGAGTCGATGCGTGGAAGGTCGCGCGCGGTGAGCCGCCAGAGACGGGTCATCGTGGCAAGGCTGGTCACGGAGAAGCGCGGATAGCCGAGCTCGGTGACGCCCGGCTTCGCGATGTCGGAGGCGATGCCCTTCTGCGGGGGAAGCACGCGGTGCAGGAGCGTCGCGGGAGGCACCCTCCGGTCTCGGGTGGCGATCGCCGGGTTGACCAGCAGCACGCCCGCCACTTGGTGCGTCTCCGCGAGCCGGAGCGCGAGCGCGCCTCCCATCGAGAGGCCGGCGACGTAGACGCTTCGGCATTCGGCGGCGAGCCCGAGGTAGGCGTCCTCGACAGCGGAGAACCAGTCCCACCACCGCGTGCGTGCCAGGTCCCGCCACGTCGTGCCGTGGCCGGGGAGCCGTGGCGCGACGACCCGTACCCCCGGCCAGTCGCCCTCCGGCGTGGCGAGCCCGCGCGCCCAGGGCCCGATGGACTGGACCGAGCCGGTGAACCCGTGGCTCATCACGACCCCCACCTCACCTGCCCCGATGCTCAGCGGCCGTGCCTCGGGCCAGACGGACGGGACGGGGGAGCGGAAGAGGGCTGCCATGTCTGCAGGATAGGTGCGCGGATCGCCGCACGGATAGACTGCCGCCCATGTGGTGGTACCGCTTCTTCAAGTTCACGATCTTCAGGCCGATGGTGAAGTACTCGTACAAGGCAAAGGTCTTCGGGGAGGAGAACTTCCCGAAGCAGGGAGGGGCGATCCTCGCGAGCAATCACATCGGGGCGCTTGACTCGCTCGTCGTGCCCGCGATGATGCCGCGACCGATCACCTTCCCGGCGAAGGCGGAGTTGTTCAGCGGTACGAGCATCGGCGCGAAGATCGTCGCCTGGTTCCTGAAGACCGTCAGGATGGTCCCGATGGACCGCAGCGGTGGCCGCGCCTCGGCTGACGCCCTGCAGGCGATCTCCGACGTGCTGGCCGACGGCCAGGTGATCGCGATCTACCCCGAGGGAACCCGCTCGCCCGACGGCCGGCTCTACAAGGGCAAGACTGGCATGGCCCGCATGGCGCTGACGAACAAGGTCCCCGTGATCCCCGTCGGCGTGGCGGGGACGAAGTCGGTCAAGGGACCCTTCGGCCTTCCCTGGGCGCGGCGCCCGGTCGTCTTCATCGGCAAGCCGCTCGACTTCAGCCAGTTCCACGACACGCCAGGCAACTCCAAGGTGCTGCGCTACGTGACGGACGAGACGATGGCGGCCATCCAGCAGCTGACCGGGCAGACCTACGTCGACCTCTACGCCGCGAAGGTCAAGCACGGGGAGATCACCGCCGAGCAGGCCGACGCACACGTCCTTCCCCGCCCGGGCGGAGGGGACCCCCCGGTCGTCGAGCCGAGGGCCGTGCGCACCGGTGAGTGAGCCCCACGCGTTGAGCAGGGCCTGGGGGTGGGGGCGACGGCAGCTGCTCTGGTTCCGTGACCCCAACGACCTGCTGGGGCGCGTCTACACCGTGTGTGAGATCGCGCGCGGCTTCCTCGCCCTGCACGCGGTCATCGTCAACCTGCTGATCGTCCTGCCGCGCGCAGACAACCGGATCGGCGTCGTGGCCGCCTCGCTGGCCCTGATCTACTGGCACGTGTACATCTCGCTGCGGATGCGCAGGCCATCGCGCCGCACCAAGCCGGCGCATCTCGCCGACCTCGGCGTGACCCTCACCATCATCCTCGTCACAGCCGTGACCGTCCCTCCCGGCGGGGCCCCGCTGACGCTGGCCGGCTACTGGGCCGTCGGCTGCGCGGCCTACGCGGCCATCTTCCGCAGCTACAAGTGGGGCGTCAGCTTTGCCGTCGCCACCTCCGTGGCGATGCTGATCGTGCCCCAGCACTTCGCCATGGAGCGGGTCGGGGCCGCGTTCATCACGATCCTGATCACCGCCTGCCTCGGCACGCTGGTCACCCAGTTCCGGGCCACCATGGAGGAGCAGGAGCAGGAGCGCCTGCGCAGCGCTGCCCTCGCCGAGCGTGAGCGGCTCTCCCGGCTGGTCCACGACGGCGCCCTCCAGGTGCTGGCCCTCGTCGAGCGCGAGGGGCCGTCGCTCGGCCCGCGCGGGATCCGCCTCGCTGCGCTCGCCCGGGAGTCGGAGGCGCAGCTTCGAGGGCACCTGCAGGACCGCGAGATCGTCGACGTGGAGCACAGCGAGACCATCGACCTCGCCGCGGCGCTCGACAAGTACGAGTCGGCCCGGGTGACGGTCTCGACGATGGCCTCACTGGTGATGGTGCCCCGGGTCCTTGTGGACGAGGTGGAGGGTACGCTCGCTGAGATCCTGAAGAACGTGGAGAAGCACGCGGGCGAGGACGCCAAGGTGTGGATCCTGCTCGATCAGGAGCTTGACGACGAGGTGATCCTCTGGGTACGTGACAACGGGGTCGGGATGAGCGCCGCGGAGGTGCAGGAGGCGGCCGACAACGGCCGGCTCGGGATCAAGGACTCGATCGTGGGCAGGATGAACGACATCGGGGGCTCGGCGATCCTCAAGTCGTCGCCCGGTGCAGGCACGGAATGGGAGCTGCGGTTCCCGATCGAGGTCGAGGATTTGGAGGCCATGTGATGACCCAGGAACGCAAGCGACTGATGCTCGTCGACGACCACCCGATGTGGATCGACGCCCTCAGTGAGGACCTGACGGAGGTGGGCTTCGAGATCGTCGCCGTGGCCAAGAACGGCACCGAGTGTCTCGCGCGGGCCAGGGCGACGCGGCCGGAGGTCGTCGTGATGGATCTGCAGATCCCCGAGCCCGACGGAGCGACCTGCATCGAGATCCTGCTCGGCGAGTTCCCCGACATGCACGTGCTGGTGATGTCTGCCTCTGGCGAACGCGACGACGTGCTGCGGGCCATGAAGGCAGGCGCGAAGGGCTACCTCGTCAAGTCGGCGTCGAAGGAGGAGCTGATCGAGGGCGTGCAGCGCACGGCGGTCGGCGACGCCGTGTTCACCCCCGGGCTCGCAGGACTCGTGCTCGGCGAGTTCCGCCGCATGGTCAACGTCGCGCGGTCCCACAACGAGGAGGGACCGGTCCTGACAACGCGTGAGATCGAGGTGCTGCGCCGGGTAGCCAAGGGGATGGCCTACCGCGAGATCGCGGACGAGCTGTTCGTCTCGCACCGCACGGTGCAGAACCACGTGCAGAACGTGCTGCGCAAGCTGCAGTTGCACAACCGCGTCGAGCTCACCTTGTACGCCATCGACAACGGGCTGCACGACCCCAACGAGTAGGCGTCCACGCGCACCTCACGCGGTGAGAGCCGTTGCCGCGTTGGGGTACCCTTTCGCCTATGTCGAGCATCATTTCCCGGGAAGAACTGCGCGCGCTGCCCTTCATTCAGCAGCCGTCCTACCCGGACAAGACGGCACTTGACCGCACCATCGACTCGCTCGAACGGCTCCCACCGCTGGTCTTCGCGGGGGAGTGCGACGACCTGCGCGCCAAGCTGGCCGACGTCGCGGAGGGCAGGGCCTTCCTGCTCCAGGGCGGGGACTGCGCCGAGACCTTCGAGGCAGTGACGGCAGACAACATCAAGCAGAAGCTGCTCGTGCAGCTCTCCATGGCCGTCGTGATGACCTACGCCGCGCAGGTTCCGGTGGTCAAGGTCGGCCGCATCGCAGGCCAGTACGCAAAGCCCCGCTCGAAGGACACGGAGACGCGCGGCGACGTGACCCTTCCCGCCTACCGCGGCGACGCCATCAACGGCTTCGAGTTCTCTGAGGAGGCCCGCGCGCACGACCCGCAGCGGCTGATGGACGTCTACAACTCGTCGGCGGCCACCCTCAACCTGGTGCGCGCCTTCGTCAAGGGCGGCTTCGCCAACCTGCGCGGCGTGCACACGTGGAACGCGCAGTTCGTGCGCGACTCGGCGGTCGAGCAGGAGTACGAGGAGCTCGCCTCCGAGATCGACCGCGCGCTCGCCTTCATGGTCGCCTGTGGCGTCCACGACGACTCGCTGAGCACCGTCGACTTCTACGCATCGCACGAGGCGCTGCTGCTCGAGTACGAGCGCGCCCTCACCCGCGTCGACTCCCGCTCCGAGCAGCTCTACGGCTGCTCCGGCCACATGCTGTGGATCGGCGAGCGGACCCGCCAGCTCGACGGGGCCCACGTCGAACTGCTGCGCCGCGTCAGCAACCCGCTCGGCGTGAAGCTCGGCCCCACCACGACGGCCGACGTCGCGATCGCGCTTGCCGACCAGCTCGACCCTGACCGGATCCCCGGCCGACTCACCTTCATCACCAGCATGGGCGCCTCGAAGGTGCGCGATGTCCATCCCGACGTCATCGCGGGCGTCGAGGCGACCGGCAGGAAGGTGGCCTGGGTCTGTGACCCGATGCACGGCAACACCTTCGAGGCGGCCAACGGGTACAAGACACGCTCCTTCGCCGATGTCGCGGACGAGGTCAACGGCTTCTTCGACGTGCACGAGCAGCTCGGCACGTGGCCCGGCGGCCTGCACGTCGAGCTCACCGGAGACGACGTGACCGAGTGCGTCGGTGGCGTGATGAACCTCAGCGAGGCCGATCTGGCCAGCCGCTACGAGACGGTCTGCGATCCCAGGCTCAACCGGAACCAGTCGCTCGAGCTCGCCTTCACCGTCGCCCGTCGCCTCCGTTCCGGGCGCCTCGGCCGCGAGAACCCGGTGCAGGAGTTCAGGGCCAAGGAACTGTGATCGATCTTCGCAGCGACACCGTCACCCGGCCGTCGGCGGACATGCTGGCGGCCATGGCACAGGCCGAGCTCGGCGACGACGTCTACGGGGAGGACCCGAGCGTCACCGCGCTCGAGTCCGAGGTCGCCCGACGGTTCGGGCGGGAGGCGGCGCTGTTCTGCGCCACCGGGTCGCTGTCGAACCTGCTCGGCGTCTGGCTGCACACCCCGCCGGGGCGCGAGGTGCTGTGCGACTCCTACGCGCACATCGCGCGCGCCGAGATGGGCGCCCACGGAGCCCTGCACGGGGTGACGATGCGGACCTGGACCTCCCGGGCCGGCCGGCTGGTCGCCGATGACGCGCTCGCCATGCTCGCCGTCGACTGCGGCCCCTATCTCGTCGAGACGGCCTGCCTCGCGGTGGAGGACACGCACAACTTCGGTGGGGGAACCGTCCAGGACTTCGACGAGCTCGCACGCGTCAGCGAGGGGGCGCGCGCCGTCGGCGTGAGAACGCACCTCGACGGTGCCCGCCTCCCCAACGCGATGGCCGTCAACGGCCGCACGTTCGCCGACTACGGCGCCCGCTTCGACACCGTCAGCCTGTGCCTGTCGAAGGGGCTCGGCGCCCCGGTCGGCTCGGTGCTGGTCGGCGACGGCGACGACATCGCGCGGGCACGAGTGCAGCGCAAGCGCCTCGGTGCGGGCTGGCGGCAGGCGGGCATGCTGGCTGCGGCCGGCTCCTACGCCCTCGGGCACAACGTGGGGCGGGTGGCAGAGGACCACACTTCGGCGCGCCTGCTCGCCGAGGCGATCAACGCGGCGCGGCCCGGGTCGGTCGTCGACCCCGAGACCAACATCGTGCTCATCCCAACGGCCCAGGCGCCAGCTGTCGCGGCCGAGCTGCGGGAGGCGGGGGTGCTGATCAGCGTGCTCGGCCCGACCGCACTGCGTGCGGTCACCCACCTCGACGTCACCGCGGAGCAGTGCACCTCAGCCGGTGCGCTCATCGCCTCCAGGCTGCGCTGAGGTCGGCTGCCACTCGAGCTGGGGGATCGGCCGGGGCCAGGCGCCGAGATCCTTCCAGACGAAGTCCGGCACCCTGGCGAAGAAGCCGCGCAGGAAGTGGTCCATCGCCACGATGTCGTCGGGTAGCCACTCGTCGCCGCCCTTGACCCGGATCCGCCCGTCTCCACCGATCGCGAAGTCCGGCGCACCCACCTCCATCAGGTACTCCATCTGGCGCTGGTGCAGCACCGCGTGCGCCACCCTCTCGTTCGACGACTCGATCCGGAACCGGTCGTTGAACTCCTCCCACTCGAACCGCTGGCTGCGCCCGAACCAGCCCCAGTTCGACGCGAGGTCGATGAACGGGAACGACGTGCGGAACTCGCAGAGCGTCTCCTCGTGGTGGTGGGTCGTCGTGTGGGTCCGCCCCTCGGAGTCGGTGTGCGTCGTCTGCGTCTGCCAGGTGTGGCGAAGCCGGATGAACGGCAGCCCCGAGTTGTCTGAGGTGATGATGTCGTGGGCGGCGTGTCCGGTGCCCGCGCCGCTGTGATCGATCTGGTCGAGCAGGTCGTCGTCGCGGGGCACATAGACCCAGTCGGGATGGCCGACGAAGCTGAGCTGCGGTGGCGGGGGAGGCCCCTGCCGCTCTGCCGCGGGGGAGGCGAGCAGGGCGGTGCGCGCCGTGGTGAGCGCGATCAGTGCCTGCTCGAGGCCGTCCGCGTCGGTGGGGGCGTTCAGCAGCACCAGCTTGTCGTGGTCGACCGTCAGGTCGTACCTCCTCGCGGCGGTCAGAGCCGACTCGAGTTCTGCCGCGTACGCCGCGTCGCCGGTGCGCACGGGGGCCGACTTCGGGAGCTCGGCAGGAGGCAGCGAGTGGGGGAGCGGCATCGTGAGCACGAAGCCGTAGGAGTCCCAGTTCGTGGAGCGGTAGTCGAAGGCGACGAATGGGGTCGCATCGGACGCGTTTCCAGTGACTGCCCTTGTCACCTTGCGCTCGAAGCCGACGCCGAACGGGGCGACGTTGAGGCCGTAGGCGGTCG
>RRZU011071521.1_pt1 | contig 11209 bp, 10 predicted proteins | sample 2165561 | NCBI WGS metagenome assembly RRZU01 (sample SAMN10456909, study PRJNA506462) | wastewater metagenome | isolation source: wastewater sludge | place: USA: Moscow, Idaho | reverse complement strand
GAACAAGGCGCTCTCCGAGCATTCCGATGAAGAGCGGCAGACGGCGACGGCGCTTTCGACGCTGGAGCGCGAATTCCTCAAGTGGCAGGCCGAGCTGCCCATCAACTACGTGCGCCGCGAGGACTACGTGCGCGGCCAGTCGGTGATCGAGGCCAAGCTCGACGCGCTCTACAGCAAGCTCGAAGTCGTTCAAATGAAAGGAGCCCAAAATGGCTGACATTGAAAAAGACCGGCGTGAATCGCTGCGCTGGCACCTGCTCAGGATTCTCGATTGGAACCGTCCTTATACGATGCCGGAGACGCGTATCTGGGAAATCGCCAAGTCAAACTATCCCGATACGACACCGCTCGAAATCCGGCGCGAACTCGACTACTTGGCCGACCGCCAGTTGGTGACCATTGACAAGCCGCAATCCGGTGCATGGAGCGCCGACCTGACGCGCTACGGCATCGACATCGTCGAATACACCGTCGATTGCCATCCTGGTATCAATCGTCCGCCAAAGTACGGGATTCTGTGATGGGTCGCCGCGGAAAGGTCGAAGGCCTGCCGGAAGAAGTCCGCCGCTGGCTGGAGCGCGCGTTGATGGATTCCGGTTTCTCCGGCTACGACGCGCTCAAGGAAATGCTCGCCGAGCGCGGTTACGTGATGTCGAAGAGCGCCATCCACCGCTACGGATCGAAAATCGAGCGCCGGTTCGCGACGATCAAGGCCAGCACCGAGGCGGCGCGCCTGCTCACCGAAGGCGCCGCCGACGATCAGGACGCGCGCTCGGAGGCGGTGATCGCCCTGGTGCAGACCGAAATGTTCGAGTCGATCATCAATCTGCAGGAAGCCAGCGAGGACGATATCGACCCGACCGAGCGCATCGCCTTGCTCTCGAAGGCAGCGAAGAACATCGCGACGCTGGCGCGCGCGTCGGTCAATCAGAAGAAGTTCCGGCTGGAAGTCCAGGAGGAGACGCGCCGGCAGCTGCTGGCCGAGCAGTCGAAGCAGCTGGAAGTGCTGCAGAAGAAGGGCGGCGTGACGGCCGAGACGCAGGCGGCAATCCGCGAGGCGCTGGGGATCAAGTGATGTCCTATAAGGGCAACGCCAAGTGCATTCCGCACGATGTCGAGGCGATCTTCCTGCCCTATCAGTCGGCGTGGATCAAGGACGACTCGATCCTGAAGCTGATGGAGAAGGCGCGCCAGATCGGCCTCTCCTGGTCGTCTGCCTACAAGTGCGACGAGCGCACGGCCGCGCAGGGCGCGCGCAACGATCAGTGGGTGAGCAGCCGCGACGATCTGCAGGCACGCCTCTTTATTGAAGACTGCAAGATGTGGGCGAAGATCATGGATCTCGCCGCGCAGGATCTCGGTGAAGTGGTGATTGACCCAAAGGACAAGCTGACGGCCTACGTGCTCCAGTTCGCCTCCGGCAAGCGCATCCACAGCATGAGCAGCAATCCCGACGCGCAGGCCGGCAAGCGCGGCGGCCGCGTGCTCGACGAGTTCGCGCTGCATCCCGATCCGCGCAAGCTGTGGGCGATCGCCTATCCGGGCATCACCTGGGGCGGCAATCTGGAAGTCATTTCGACACATCGCGGTTCGCACAACTTCTTCAACGAGCTGATCCGCGAAGTGCGCGAGAAGAACAACCCGAAGAACATCAGCCTGCATCGCGTCACCCTGCAGGACGCGCTCGACCAGGGCTTTCTCTTCAAGCTGCAGCAGATGCTGCCGGCCGACGACCCGCGCCAGGCGATGGACGAGGCGGCTTACTTCGACTTCGTGAAGAGCGGCTGTGCCGACGAGGAGTCGTTCCAGCAAGAGTACATGTGTAACCCGGCCGACGACGACACGGCCTTCCTGGAATACGACCTGATCGCCGCCTGCGAGTACGCGAGCGGCGTCGATTGGTCGCGCCGTGAGTCCGGACGCTTGTATACAGGCATCGACATCGGCCGCAAGAAGGATCTGACCGTCGCCTGGCAGCTTGAAGACGTCGGCGGACGGCTGCTGACGCGCCGCGTCGAGCGCCTGCAGAACATGCGCAAATCCGATCAGGAGAAGATCCTCTATCCGATGATCGCCGAGAGCGACCGGACCTGCATCGACGCGACGGGCCTCGGCATCGGCTGGGCCGACGACGCGCAGGACAAGTTCGGGACGTATCACGTTGAGGCGGTGACCTTCACGCCGAAGGTGAAGGAAGAGCTGGCCTACCCGGTGCGCAACAAGATGGAAGACCGCAAGCTGGCCATCCCGTACGACCCGAAGATCCGCGCCGGTCTGCGCTCGGTGACCAAGCAGACGACGGGGTCCGGGAACATCCGCTTCACCGCCGAACGCACCGACGACGGCCACGCCGACGAGTTCTGGGCGCTGGCGCTCGGCATCCATGCGGCCGAGGCGGCGCCTGGCCCGACCTTCGCCGACAGCCGGCCGCGCCGCGGCGGGCTGAACCGTGCCGATTTCCGAGGATATTGAGATGGCTGCCACACCTCTGACCGACATGCTGGCGACGCGCCAGCGCGCGCTCGATTTTTCTGCCTTCGGCCTCGTGCTGCCGAACCCCGATCCGATCCTCAAGGCACAGGGCAAGGACATTGCGACGTATCGCGATCTGCGCACCGATGCGCACGTCGGCGGCTGCATCCGCCGGCGCAAGTCGGCCGTCAAGGCGCTCGAGCACGGCCTCGACCGCGATCGCGCGCCGTCGCGTATCGCCAAGGCGATTGAAAGCATCCTGGGCGACCTCGATCTCGACCGCATCATCGGCGAGATGATGGACGCCGTCCTCTACGGCTACCAGCCGCTGGAGATCGCCTGGCAGCGCGTCGGTTCGCTGCTGGTGCCCGGCGACGTCGTCGGCAAGCCGCCGGAGTGGTTCTGCTTCGACCCCGACAACCAGCTGCGCCTGAAGACGCGCACCAGCCCCAATGAAGGCGAGCTGCTACCGGCGCGCAAGTTCCTGCTGCCGCGCCAGGACGCGACCTACCAGAATCCGTACGGATTCCCCGATCTCTCGATGTGCTTCTGGCCGACGTTCTTCAAGAAGGGCGGCGTCAAGCTGTGGCTGCAATTCACCGAGAAGTTCGGCAGTGCCTTTTCGGTCGGCAAACTGCCGCGCAATGCGCAGCCGAAGGAACGCGACGAGATGCTCGACGCGCTGGAAGCGCTGATCGCCAATGGCGTCGCGACGATTCCCGACGACGGCAGCGTCGAGCTGGTGGAAATGGCCGGCAAGAGCGCCAGCGCCGATCTGTACGAGCGGTTGGCCATGTTCTGCCGCTCGGAAGTGAGCATCGCGCTCACCGGCACCAATCAAACGACCGAGGCGACCAGCAACAAGGCGTCGGCGACGGCTGGCCTCGATGTGGCGCGCGATCTGCGCGACGGTGACGCCGACATCGTCGCCGCGGCGATCAATCAGCTGATTCGCTGGACGGTTGAACTCAACTGGCCGAGCACCGAGCCGCCGATCTACAGCTTCTGGGACCAGGAAGCGCAGGACGCGCTGCAGGCCAGCCGCGACAAGAGCAACTACGACGCCGGCGCGCGCTTCACCAACGCCTATTTCATGCGCGCGTATGGCTACCAGGAAGGCGATCTGGCCGCACCGGCGAGTGCGAAGCCCGCTGAGTCGGCGAAGGGCACCGCGCCTGCCGTCGCCTTCGCCGAGTCGGCACCATCGGGTGCGCTGGCCGGCGAACTCGGCGACGCCGCTGCCGAACCGTTCGGCGAGCTGATCGCCAGCCTCGGTGATCTCGTAGCCGCCGCAAAGGACTTGCCGAGTCTGCAAAAAGTACTGATCGATACTTACGGCAGTCTCGATACCGACCGCCTGACCGAACTCATGGCCGCCGCCTTCGCCTTGGCTGAACTGAAGGGCATGGCCGAGGTCGCGCCTGAATGAAATTCGGCTTCAACACGCCGTTCGCCGAACAGCTCGACTTCTTCCGGCAGAAGCTCAACCTGCCGTCAGAGCGCTGGGACGATATCCAGAAAGCCGCGCACGACCGCGCCTTCATCGTCGCCGGCGCCATGCAGGCCGACCTCGTCGGCGACCTACGCGAATCGATCGACAAGGCGATCGAACTCGGCACCGGCCTCGAGGAGTTCCGCCGCGATTTCTCGAAGATCGTCGAGAAACACGGCTGGACGGGCTGGACCGGCGAAGGCAGCACCGCCGGCGAGGCGTGGCGGACGCGCGTGATCTACCAGACCAACATGGCCACCAGCTACGCAGCCGGACGCTACCGCCAGCTGACCGATCCGGACTTCGTCGCGCTGTTCCCGTTCTGGCGCTACGTCCACAACGACTCGGTCATGCATCCGCGCCCGTTGCACCTTCACTGGGGCCAGATTCGCCTGACGCTGCGCCACGATCATCCGTTCTGGAAGACGCATTTCCCGCCGAACGGCTGGGGCTGTCAATGCCGCGTGACGCCGACCGAAGCCCCGGCCGACGGCGATGCCACCGAACCGCCAGCCGGTTGGGACGGACGCAACGACCTCGGCCAGTTGCCCGGCATCGATCGCGGCTTCGACTACGCACCCGGCGCCAGTGTGACGAAACCGCTCAAGGAATTCATCGACGAGAAGCTGATCCGCCTCGATGCTCCGATCGGTTCGGCAATGTTCGACGCCATGCGCTCGACGCTGGCACAGGAAATGTCCGCAGCGGTCGCCGATCTGGTCGAAGCCGCGGTCACCTCTGGCCAGCCAGCCGGCGAAGCCGCGCTCGCGCACGTGGTCGCGCCGCGTACGGTTGCCGATCTGGCCTCTCGCGGCGTGCCCCTCGAATCGGCCGATGTCTGGCTGCGCGATGCCGAGTTGCTGCATGCCCTGCGCGATGCCAAGGCGGTGCGCGGTGCGACGCTGCCCGTCGAAATCTGGAAAGACCTGCCGACCTGGCTTTCCAAAGCCACGCCGTATCTGGATACGAAAGACACGGCGCTCGTCTATGCCTTCGATCTGCCGGACGGAACTGGAAAGGTGCTGGTGCGGGTGAATTACGCAGAGAAGGCCAGAATTGCAGGCAAGCGGACGCGTTTTACGTCAAATTTCGTGCGGACGGGTGGGGTTGTCGAACCAAGAAATCTGCGCGATGGAACGCAGTACATCAAGCTGGAGAAGTAAGGCGGCGCCGGATCGTCGTCGACCGGCTTGAAGCACACGACTACCCAGACACCATCGGCGAAGCCGTAGAGCCGGACAGCTACCTGAAATCGCCCTACTACAAGCCACTCGGCTACCCCGCCGGCCTGTACCGCGTCGGACCGCTGGCTCGCCTGAACATCTGCGAGCGCATGGGTACGCCGCTGGCCGAACAGGAACTCGCCGACTTCCGCGCGCTGCAACCGGGCGGTGCCGTTCTCGGCTCGTTCCACTTCCACCATGCGCGCCTCGTCGAAATCCTCTATGCCCTCGAGCGCCTCGGCGAACTACTGGTGCAGCCCGATATCCTCGACACGCACGTGCGCGCCGTGGCCGAACCGAACAATCGCGAAGGCATCGGCATCTCCGAAGCGCCGCGCGGCACGCTGATCCACCACTACAAGATCGACGACAACGGCCTGATCACCTGGGCCAACCTGATCATCGCCACCGGGCACAACAACCTGGCGATGAACCAGGGCATCACGCAGGCGGCCAAGCATTTCATCAAGGGTGAGCGGATCACCGAGGGCGCGCTCAATCGCGTCGAGGCCGTCATTCGCTGTTACGACCCGTGTCTCAGCTGCTCGACGCACGCGCTCGGCCAGATGCTGTTGCGCATTGAGCTGACCGACGCGGTGGGCAATCTTCTGGATGCTTGCGAACGTGGCTAGCCAAACGACCTCTCCCGCCACGATGCCGTTGCCAGAATCAACGCTCGTCATCGGCTACGGCAACGTACTGCGCAGCGACGACGGCGCCGGCGTCATCGCGGCGACGCGGCTCGCCGAACAGTCGTCGCCGCCTCGGGTGATCGCCGCGCAGCAGCTTACTCCGGATATGGCGGAGAGCATCGCGTCCGCAGCGCAGGTCGTCTTCGTCGATGCCTACGCCGCCGACCGGCGCGACGCTGGACTACGAGTCGAGCGGATCGCCAGCGGCGATATTCAACCGGCGCCCGCCCTCGATCACCACGCCGACCGGGCTGCGCTGCTGCGGCTCGCCGATCGCCTTTATGGAAAACGGCCGGACGCCTGGGTTGTCGGCATTCCAGCGTTCCGCTTCGATATCGGCGAGTCCGTTTCGCCCGCGACGGCACGGCGAATCGACGAGGCCGTCGAGCTGCTAGTAGGCAGTCACGATGAATCAAAACGCCCCAACAGAATCCGTCATTCCGGGCTTGACCCGGAATGACGTGGCTATCCTTTTGGTTCAAGTTGACTGACTACTAGGTTGTCGGTCTGAAACGGAGCACGGCACGACAGGCAAAGGAGGTTGAGGATGATCGCGACGAACCACAACCCGCTCCCGGACGAGCTCATCGACGAAATCATCGCGCGCCACCCCAACCGCACGGGTGACGTGCTCGGCGTTCTCGAAGAACTCCAGCAACGACATCCGCTGCAGTATCTGCCTGAAGCAACGCAAACCGCTGTCGCGCGCAAGATGGGCGTCGCGCAGTCGCAGATCTTCAGCGTGGTCAGCTTCTACGCCTTCTTCAATCGCCAACCGCAGGGCCGGCATACGGTCACTGTTTGCCGCGGCACGGCCTGCCACACGCGCGGCTCGAAGGCGCTGCTCGACGCGCTCAAGGCCTCCGCCGGCTTCCATACCGATGACGAGGAGACAGACGGTGCGACCTCCTTCACGACGCCGGACCACCGGCTCACCATCCGCACCGTCGCCTGCTTCGGCCAGTGCGCGCTGGCGCCAGTCGCGGCCATCGACGAGACCATTCACGGGCACATCACCGACATCAAGCTGCGCAAGCTCGTCGCTGCGATTGAAGATGGGTTGTCGGACGGAGCACCGCGATGAAAATCCACGATCTCGACGGTTTGCTCGATCTCCGCCGCACCGGCCTGATGAAGCTCATGCCGGGCAAGGCGCGCATCACGGTGGGCATGGGCACCTGCGGCATCGGCAACGGCGCGCGCGAAGTCTTCGACACGCTCGCCGAAGTCCTGAAGCGCCGGGCCGTCGACGCACAACTGACGCCGGTCGGCTGCTTCGGCTTCTGTGCGGCCGAACCGCTCGTCACCGTGCACCTCCCCGGGTTGCCGCTCGTCGTGCTCGGCCGGGTCACGCCGGCGGACGCGGCGGCCATCGTCGACTCCATCGCGGCGCAACGCCCGCCTCTTGGAAAGGCATTGTGCAAGATCGAGGAGTGGGAGCACCTCACCGGGCACGTCATGTTTGGGCGCGGCCTCCCGGAACTGCCGCACTGGAGCGAAATCCCGTTCTTCCGTGGACAGAAGAAGGTCGTCCTGCGCGACTGCGGCCTGATCAACCCGGAGGACATCGAGGAGTACATTGCGATCGGCGGCTACCACGCCTTCTACCAGGCGTCGCAAAAGGCGAACACCGACGAGATCATCGAAGAGGTCAAGAAGGCGAAGCTGCGCGGACGCGGCGGCGCTGGCTATCCGACCGGCGTGAAGTGGGATCTTTTGAGGAAGGCCGTCGCCGACCAGAAGTACATCATCTGCAACGCCGACGAAGGCGATCCCGGCGCCTACATGAACCGCAACGAGATCGAGAGCGATCCGCACATGCTTATCGAAGGCATGCTCATCGGCGCGCTGGCGATGGGCGCGACCGAGGGCATCGTCTACCTGCGCGCCGAATACCCGCTCGCCGTCCGGCGCCTGAAGCACGCGGTGGCCGAGGCGCGCGCGGCCGGCCTCATCGGCGAACACATTTTCGGCACGGACTTCAGCTTCGACCTCAAGCTCGTCGAAGGCGCCGGTGCCTTCGTCTGCGGCGAGGAAACCGCGATGATCGAATCGCTCGAAGGCCGCGCCGGCCGGCCGCGCCCGCGCCCGCCCTTCCCCGCCCAGAAGGGGCTGTGGGGCAAGCCGACCAACATCAACAACGTCGAGACCTGGTGCAACGTCCCGGCCATCCTCGCCCGTGGCGGTGCCTGGTTCGCCGACATCGGTACGCCGAACAGCCCGGGCACCAAGGTTTTCTCGCTGGTCGGCAAGATCCGCAACACCGGCCTCGTCGAGCTGCCGCTCGGCACGCTGCTCAAGAACGTCATCTACGACATCGGCCAGGGCGCGCCGGACGGCAAGTTAGTCAAGGCGGTACAGTCGGGCGGCCCGTCCGGCGGCTGCATTCCGGCGACGAAGTTCGACGTGGCGATCGACTACGAATCGCTGGCGCAGATCGGCGCGATCATGGGCTCGGGCGGCATGGTGGTGATGGATGAGGACAACTGCATGGTCGACGTGGCGCGCTACTTCGTCGAATTCACGCACGCCGAATCCTGTGGCAAGTGCATTCCGTGCCGCGCCGGCCTCGACCAGGCGTTGCGCGTGCTGAACAGGATCACCGCCGGGCAGGCCGACGAAGCCGACATTCACGGTCTCGAAGAACTCGCGCTGATGATCAAGGAGATGTCCTTGTGCGGCCTCGGCCAGACCGCGCCGAATCCGGTGCTCACCACGCTGCAGCACTTCCGCCGCGAGTACGAGGAGCATCTGCGCGCGCACCGCTGCCGCGCCGGCGTCTGCGACAAGCTCTTCCTCTCGCCGTGCGAGAACTCCTGCCCCCTGCACATGCGCATCCCGCAGTTCCTCGAACTAACGAAGCTCGGCCGGCTCGCCGAGGCGGCGGAGCTGATCTGGCTGGACAATCCGCTGCCGGGCTCGACCGGCCGCATCTGCCAGCACCCCTGCGAGAGCCGCTGCCGGCGACGGACCGTCGATGCGCCGCTCAACATGCGCGAGGTGCACCGCTTCGTCTCGGATCAGGTATTCGCCGGCCCGCTGCTGGCCGAGGTCAGTGAAAGGCTGGCGCGGCGCCGCCTGGCGCCGACAGGGAAGAAGGTTGCCGTAATCGGCGCCGGCCCGGCCGGGCTCAGCGCGGCGTTCTATCTCGCGCTGCTCGGGCACCGCGTCACTGTCTTCGAGGCGCGTGCGGAAGCCGGCGGCATGCTGCGCTACTCGCTGCCGCAATACCGCCTGCCCAAAACCGTGCTACGGAATGAACTCGATATCATCGAGCACCTCGGCGTCGAGTTCCGCTGCAACCAGAAACTCGGCGCCGGCGTTTCGCTCGACGTCCTCGAAGTCGAGAACGACGCCGTTTTCGTCGCCACTGGAACGTGGAAGGCGATGACCGCCGGCGTTCTCGGCGAGGAGTCGCCGAACGTCTGGCACGCGCTGCATTTCCTCGAACAGGTCGCGCGCGGCGAACCGACCAACATCGGCAAGAAGGTGGTCGTCATCGGCGGCGGCAACGCCGCGGTCGATTCTGCGCGCACGGCGCTCAGGCTGGGTTGCGACGTGACCATCGCCTATCGCCGCGAGCGGCCGGACATGCCGGCGATCAGCGAGGAAGTGACCGACGCCGAGGCCGAAGGCGTGCAGCTGAGGTTCCTCGTCGCACCGCAGCGCGTCGTCACAGACGAGCGCGGCCGCATCACCGGCATCGAGCTGATGCGTACGACGCTCGGCGACTTTGGCCTGGACGGGCGCCGCCGCCCCGTTTCCACCGGCGAGACCCGCATTGTTCCATGCGACAACATCATCCTCGCCATCGGCGAACGGCCGGATGTCGAACCGCTGCGCCGCCTTGGCATTCACGTGCGCGAGAACGACACGGTCGCCGCCGACTGGGTGACGTACGAGACGAACCGCCCGCGCGTGTTCGCCGGCGGCGATCTGGTCACCGGCGCGTCGAACGTCTCGTCAACCATGGCGACCGGCAAGGACGCCGCGCGGGCCATTGACATCCGCCTGACCGGACAGGACCACCTGTCCGAGGTGCTTGGCACCTTCGACGTTCCGCAGCTGGTTCCGCTCGAACCCGAGGGTGGCGCGCGACACGTCTCGCCGGAGATGGAAGCGGCACGGCGCAGGACGGATTTCGCCGAAGTCATGGTCGGCCTGAGCCAGACCGATGCCATGCCGGAAAGCACCCGCTGCCTGCGCTGCGACGTTCGCGAAAGCTGCACGGAAAAGGAATGAGGTGACGCCGTGGCCAAGGTCTTCACACTGAAAATCGCCGGAACCGAGTTCAAGGCCGACGCCGGCAACACGATCCTCGACGTTGCCCGGGCAAACGACATCTTCATTCCCACGCTCTGCAGCCTCAAAGGGCTGTCGAACGTCGGCGCCTGCCGACTTTGCATGGTCGAGGTACGCGGCGTGCCGCGTCTCCTGCCCGCCTGCGCAACACTGGTCGCCGAAGGCATGGACGTCACCGTCGACTCGCCCAAGGTTGCCAAGTACCGGAAGATGATCGTCGAGTTGCTGCTGGCGGAACGCAACCATATCTGCGCCGTCTGCGTGGCCAACGGACACTGCGAGCTGCAGTCGCTGGCGCAGAGACTAGGCGTCAGCCACACCCGTTACCCCTACCGCCATCCGGCGCTCGCCTGCGACGCCTCGCACCCCCGGTTCAACTACGATGCGAATCGCTGCATCCTGTGCACGCGTTGCATGCGTGCCTGCGAAGAGGTCGAGGGCGCACGCACCTGGAATGTGATGGGCCGCGGCATCCACTCGCTGATGATGACCGACCTGCATCGGCCGTGGGGTGAATCCGCTTCCTGCACCTCCTGCGGCAAATGCGTCCACGTGTGCCCCACCGGCGCGCTAAGCGAGAAGGGCCGCGCCGTCGGCGAGCGGGTGCCGCGGGGGGACGTCATCGCGCAGCTGGCGTCGATGCGGCGCAGCGGCCGCTGATTGGTGTGGAAGAAAGCAAAGGGCGAAGTGGCAGCGAAATCTCGCATCATTTGATCGCCCAACCGAGTAAGACCTGATCGGATGGCCTTGCCGTATCTGACCACAAGTATCCTCAGACAGGACTCAGTCATGAGTCGTACTTCAACCACATTGACGCCAAGCCGTCATTGGACAGCTCGGCGACAATGAGTTGCGAACGCGCTGTAGCCTTATTCGCCCTCCCCGCAGCTAGGCTTTGCACGACTTCTCCACGTAGTTGCGGACCAGATACTCATTGAACATTGGAACGGTGAACGCTATATCGCCGTGAGATGGGCTGTAGATCATTCCCTTGCTGATGATCTGCGCGCGCCGCGGACCTAGGCTTT
>RRZU011291445.1_pt1 | contig 11212 bp, 10 predicted proteins | sample 2165561 | NCBI WGS metagenome assembly RRZU01 (sample SAMN10456909, study PRJNA506462) | wastewater metagenome | isolation source: wastewater sludge | place: USA: Moscow, Idaho | reverse complement strand
CCTTAAAAACAATGCCTGCGTGAGCGCACTTATAGTCCAACATTGTTTTTAATTGACCCCAGCCAGCGTCCAACACTGACTTGGCCATCTTGGTTTTAGCGAGTTTTAAACTACTGACATTGCCGACATAGATTTCACCGCAGCGGTTGACCAACCTGCGGCTGAACTTGTGCAGCGTATCTTTTCTACGGTTAGCAATCTTGGCGTGAATGGTTTTGACTTGGGTTTTATTTCTAGCCCGTTGTGCTACGGCTAATTTTTCCTCAAGACCCCGATAGAAGCGACCCGCCTCCAGCTTTGTGCCGTCCGAGCAGGTGGCGGTGTCGGTTAAGCCAAGGTCAATACCGATACGGTCTTGTCCTGCTGGTATCTCGGCTTCTACATCCACCACCACATTGAAGTACCAGCGGCCACGGGCATCTTCGTTAAAACTGGCAGAGCGAAACTTGTATTGGCTCAAGCCAAAACTGTCCCACACGTTGAAGTAGTGGCCGTTGTGGTAGACCTGACCATTTTTCCACTGTGCCGCAGCCGTATTAACGGGAATCCAGCCAAGTGAACGCCTGACACCACCCGATTTGCGCCAATTCAACCGCGCCTTATTAAACTGTTTGCGGCGCGTGACATACTCAACTGCAATACGCTGCACTGTTTGGCTGTGTAGCCCTAAGTCCTTACCTGCGCCATTGGTATACCTCTGAACATCATAGGCAGACAAAAACACACCACGCTCTTTAATCGAGCGCTGGCTTAATTCATTGACAAAGTTCCAGACGAAATTGACACTTCGAGCCATGCTGTTTAGCAGTGGTCGGTGCTTATCTCGAATGCGAACTTTTAATGTTTTGGTGTGCCTTATCATGCTGTATATAATACCAGTACCAACCTATATTGCAAAGACTTGAACAACCTATTAGGGGCTGCTTACGCCGCCCTCGCTATCCATCTTCGCACTCAAAGTACGAGGCTTTCCGCGATTTTGGTAAGCGTTGCATGTTGGGTAAATGCTGGGCAGGCACTATACTGTGCGCCTTGTTTTTAAGGGGATAGTATTATGACTACACCGCACGTTGAGCAACATTTACAGCTGTTAGCGCATTTGCGCACGATATTAGTCGCGGTTGCTGATGCTGAAGTCGTCCCGGAAAATCATCATGCGTTATTTCTTGAGCGTTATGATGACATGGTGAGCAGCTTGCGTGAGAGCAGCGAAGACTTATATGTGGGACAGGATATTATCAGCCAAGTGTTTCAGCGTTATCCGCAAATTGCCCACTTGGTGCCACGGGATCTGCTGTGGTTCTTTGGGGGTGATTGCTTACACTTTATGCCCGATGATGAAATTGATAAGTATCAGCAATTGGAAGAGCGCCGTTACCAAGCACTTGAAAACGGTGAGGAATTTGACTGGAACCAAGAAATACAGCTGATGTTTATGCCGGAAAAGGCACCAGAGCACTGAATTGCAAAGAGTTTTCAAAAAAGGCTTGACGGATGCTTAAGTCATCCGTAATATACGCGCCACTTCCAAGCAATAAAGCAAACAGCCCAAGCTTGAAAGTTGCAAGCTGTTAGAAGCTCCAAGGCTGCGTCCCCTTCGTCTAGTGGCCTAGGACACCGCCCTTTCACGGCGGTAACAGGGGTTCGAGTCCCCTAGGGGACGCCATATTATGCGGGAATAGCTCAGTTGGTAGAGCACAACCTTGCCAAGGTTGGGGTCGCGAGTTCGAATCTCGTTTCCCGCTCCAAATTTGGCGTCAAGCTAAAAGAAAAAAGAGCCGAAAGGCTCTTTTTTTTCGTCTGCAGTTTATGTTTTGTTTTTTCTTACCCTTCTCTATGTCGTTCTGACAGTATTTAATCCTTTATAAAACAGTGCAACAGTAATTTTTGAGTGCGCTTGAGTATCTTTAAAAAGTGCGGGGTTTACAAACGATGACAGAACGGAGGCATTTCAATGAGAGACTAAAGGTCACTGTCTAGCTTGCGGTGAAATATGGGGCATAAGCGTGAGTATAAAGCTTACACCCAAGAGTTTAAAAAGAAGTTGTTGTTCTAGTTGCTGAGCAAGGATATTGAGTTGAACTAATTTATCGGGCACTTTCAGTCTTAAAAGTGAAGCAGGAGCACACCGTAATGTATAAGAATCTACTTAGCGAAAACTACGATTTTTTCAGTTGGCTCATTGAGTTGCTGGCGTACTGGGAGGGGCGAGTACAGCCCTCACAACTTGCGGGTATTAATCGTATTAGCAGGCAGCAAGCCAGCAAAAAGTTAGCCGAGTTTATGTCAGCCAGCCCAGAAGCGCTGCAGTACCACAGCCGTGAAAAAACCTACCGGCCAACTGATAAGTTTTATCCAAGGCACATCAGCGGCGAAGTGGGTGAGTATCTTAACTGGGTCACAGGTCAGAGCGCACATCATGAAGCAATTCCTGCCAATGTCTGCTTAACACCGCCTACACGCTCAATCTCCCCAGAGCTTATGCGCCCACTGATACAGGCGCTACGCAGTGGGCGGCGCATCGAAGTCACCTACGTGTCGATCAGTAATCCCAGTCGTGAGGGGCGTATTATAGTACCGCATCACTTAGCTAATACCGGTCAGCGCTGGCACCTGCGCGCATGGTGCGAAAAGAGTCGAGAATTTCGCGATTTTGTGCTTGGGCGCTTCCAAGGTGCTGGCGAGTTGTTAGATAAAAGTCCGGTCACGGTTGAAGACGATACCGCCTGGCAGACAGAAATCACTATCATTATCGCCCCTGACCCACGTCTTACCATCGGCCAGCGACAAGTTATAGAGTTTGAATACGGGATGCACAACGGGCGGCTCAACATTCAAACTCGAGCCTGTTTAGTCAGTTATAAGTTACAGCTCTTAAATATAAATCCCCGTATTTATGAAGCTGACGCCAAAGCCCAGCAACTCATCATCGTCAATAAAGACGACATTGAGCCCTGGTTGTTTAGTTAAGTAAGGCTTAATTAGTCACGGTACTGTCAGGTTTGATTACGGTGTATTTATACAGTGTTGATATGGTTTTAAAATGCAGGCACTGTGATCAATATCATTATTTTTGTAAGTATAAAAGACATAAAGCATGAAATATTACGCCCATTCAGTTGAAAGTCAGCAAAAAATAAATTGGCAAACTCTGCAAGAGCATTTGACTAGCGTCGGTAATTTAGCCGCAAACTTTGCTAGTGTTTTTAATGCTCAAGATCATGCTGAAATAGCAGGACTCCTGCATGATTTAGGTAAATATACCCAAGAGTTCCAAGAGCGGCTTGAAGGTGGGGCGCGTGTAGACCATTCAACTTGGGGTGCTAAAAAAGCGCTAGAGCTTTACCCGCAAATCGGTCAGTTGCTGGCCTATACCATTGCAGGCCATCACGCTGGCTTGGCGAACGGTAAAACCTCAGAAAAACAAAAAATTTCAAGTTTGGATACACGTTTAGCTAATGAGCTTCCCGAGTTAAGTAATGTTTGGCAGAAAGAGTTAAGTTTAGTAAGCCAACTAAAGCTTCCCAGTGGTTTTACGCCTAAAAGTGAGCGTGGTCTTTTTCAATTAAGTCTGCTAACTCGAATGATTTTCTCTTGCTTGGTTGATGCTGATTTTATTGACACAGATAATTTTTACAGAAAGGTAGAAAATAAACCCTTAAGAAATACCTACACTTATCCCAGTCTTATTGAATTGAATACTAAGCTAGATATATTACTGAAAAGATTTAAACCAGACACTCAAGTTAAGCAGTTACGCAGTGAAATATTACAGCATGTACAAACTCAAGCAGAACAACCCACCGGTTTATTTTCATTAACAGTGCCCACGGGTGGTGGTAAGTCTTTAACTTCCTTATCTTTTGCATTACGTCATGCCATAAAGCACGGTATGCAGCGCATAATTTATGTAATTCCTTTTACCAGTATCGTTGAGCAGAATGCAGCGGTTTTTCGTGAAGCCTTTGGTGAGTTAGGTGAGGACGCTGTTTTAGAGCATCACAGCGCCTTTGAAGATGATGAAAGCAAAGCGTTAGAATCTAAAGAAAAGCGCAAGTTAGCCATGCAAAACTGGGATGCGCCTATCATAGTGACTACATCAGTACAGTTTTTTGAAAGCTTGTTTGCCAACAGACCTTCTCGTTGTAGAAAACTCCATAATATTGCTAACAGCGTGGTTATTTTAGATGAAGTGCAAACCCTGCCTCTTAAATTATTACGCCCCTGCGTTACTTTATTAAATGAATTGGCCTTAAATTATAAAACTAGCTTAGTGTTATGCACAGCTACACAGCCTGCTTTAAATAAGGAACAAGGTTTTTTACATGGATTTGAAAGCGTAAAAGAACTAGCACCTAACCCTATAGAGCTCTATGAAAAGCTAAGACGTGTGAATGTTCGTCATATTGGCACCTTGTCAGACGAAGAGCTGGCAGAAGAGTTTGAAGAAAACGAACAGCTATTATGTATTGTTAATAACCGCCGTCATGCCAGAGCTTTATATCAAGCAATAGAACACCTACCAGGTACCTTTCACCTTACAACACTTATGTATGCTAAGCATCGTAGTGAAGTATTAGCAGAAATTCGTCAAACCTTAAAAGCGGGTAAGCCTTGTAGAGTTGTTTCCACTTCATTAATTGAGGCTGGGGTGGATGTTGATTTCCCTTTAGTGTTAAGAGCAGAAGCAGGTTTAGACTCTATCGCACAGGCTGCTGGCCGCTGTAATCGTGAAGGTATAAGGGATATCAATCAAAGTGAAACACGTGTTTTTGCAACCGAAAATGAAGACTGGGCACCACCACCAGAATTAAAGCAGTTTGCCCAAGTATTTCGCAGCGTTGCACGCAAGCACGGTGAAGACTTATTAAGCTTAGCAGCTGTTGAAGACTACTTTAAGCAGCTCTATTGGCAAAAAGGTGATCAAGAGTTAGATGCTAAAGACCTTTTAGGACTATTAAAAAGTGCATGCCCGGCAAGCCTACCTTTTGAAACATTAGCTCAAGAGTTTCAGTTTATAGAGTCGAATATGCTACCAGTTATAGTACCTTTTATACCTGGCACTAACCGAGTGCAACCTGAAATAGAAGCCGCACTCAAAGATTTAGAATACGCGCCTTCAGCGGCCAAAAAGCTACAAACCTACCTAGTACAAATTCCCGAGCGTGCTTTTAAGGAGTTGAAAAAAAGCGGCGCACTTTATGCCGTGGGTGAAGAGCAGTTTGGTGAGCAATTTATGCGGCTTGAAAACCCAGATTTATACAGCGCAGATTATGGTTTGCACTGGGAAAATCCTGAATTTATACAAGCTCAGAGCTTGGTTCATTAAAGAATAAAGAGGCCAATATGAACTATGGAATAAAACTTTTAATTTGGGGTGATAGAGCATGCTTTACACGTCCAGAAATGAAAGCGGAGCGTGTTTCTTATGATGTGATAACGCCTTCGGCTGCACGTGGAATTTTAGAAGCCATTCACTGGAAACCGGCTATACGCTGGGTTGTTGACAGTATCCAAGTATTAAAACCTATCCGCTTTGAATCAATTCGGCGTAATGAGTTGGGAACAAAATTACCGGCTAATAGCATCACTAAAGGAATAAGAGAAAAAAGCACAGCAGGAATTACAAAGTTTATTGAAGATGATCGTCAACAGAGAGCTACTACACTACTGCGTGATGTTGCTTATGTTATTACAGCTCATTTTGAATTAACAGATAAAGCTGGCGCTGATGACAATGCAGGCAAGCATCTGGATATTTTTAATCGTCGTGCAAAGCGAGGGCAATATTTTCACATGCCTTGTATGGGAAACCGTGAATTTCCTGCTTATTTTGAGCTAATGGAGGACGGCAAAGAGCTTGAATCTGCACCCGAACTGCAAGGGGAGAAAGACTTAGGTTGGATGCTACACGATATAGACTTTGCTAACGATAATACGCCTCTTTTTTATAGAGCTATTATGCGTGATGGCTTGATAGAAGTGCCTGAGCTATCAGCACCGGAGGTGAAGTCATGATACTCGCAGCTTTGAGTGATTATTACGAGAAGCTAGAAGAGGACGGGAAGGTTGCTTCTATCGGTTATGCAACGGCACCTATTAGCTATGCTTTAGTAATTAATGATAATGGTGATTTAGTTGATGTAGAAGACTTACGTGATTTGAGTACAAAAAAACCAAGGCCAAAAAGCTTTATTGTGCCGCAACAGGGCACAAGAACTTCAGGTATAGCGCCTAATATTTTTTGGGATAAATCTAGCTATGTGCTGGGCGTAAGTCTTACTAGTAAACGATTCAAAGAAGAGCATGATGCCTTTGTTAATCTTCATCTTGAGCTACTAAAAGAAAGTAATGATATAGGATTACAGGCTCTTTCAGCTTTTTTAAATAGTTGGGAATTAGAAAACTTTGAAAGCAACCCTTTGCTTCAGTCTGTAAGTGAAACCTTGCTTGATAGTAACCTTATGTTTCGACTAGACGGTGATTTATGTTACTTGCATGAGCGTGAAGCAGCAAAAAACATAAGAGATAAACTGTTGTCAATTGCGAGTGAAACACAGAAAAGTGTTTGTCTTGTTAATGGTTTACCTGCAAGCATTGAGCGCATTCATACAAATATTAAGGGTGTTAATGGTGCTCAAACTGCAGGCGCTAGTATTGTATCTTTTAATAAAAATGCTTTTGAGTCCTACGGTAAAGAGCAAGGCGCTAATGCGCCAGTCTCTGAGCAAGCGACCTTTGCTTATACCACCGCACTTAACTACCTTTTACGCCGCGATACCAGCAATCGCCAAAGGTTACAGTTAGGTGATGCCACGGTGGTTTTTTGGGCGGAAGCTAAATCACAAGCCTCAGTTGATGCTGGAGAAGACTTGTTTGCAGCTTTTATTGATCCTGAAGCAAAAGATGAGCAAGAAGCAGAAAAACTTAAAAGAGCTTTAGATGCTGTTCGCCAAGGCCGCCCACTAACCGACTTAGACAAAGAGCTAACGGACGACATCCAGATATTTATACTAGGTTTAGCGCCCAATGCTGCCCGACTTTCTATTCGCTTTTGGCAAGCAGATTCCTTACAGGTGTTTGCTAAGCGTTTGTCTCAACATTATGAAGATTTACGGATTGAGCCACTTCCATGGCGAACCCCACCGGCTATTTGGCGTTTACTCCAGACAACGGCGCCTATACGAAACGGTAAATCAAAAAGTGAAGATATACCGCCACACTTAGCCGGTGAAATAACCCGAGCAGTGCTAACAGGTAATGCCTACCCCTACAGTTTATTAAGTAATTTATTAATGCGATTTCGTGCCGATGGCGAAGTGACGGGGCTACGTGTCGCATTAATAAAAGCGGTAATAACCAGATTTAATCGTTTAACTAAAACTGCAAAGTTTAAAGGAGAAATGCCTGTGAGTTTAGATGCTACTAATACGCAGCCCGGCTATTTGCTAGGCCGCTTATTTGCTGTACTTGAAAGAATACAGCAAGACGCTTTAGGAGGCGATGTAAATGCCACAATCCGAGATCGCTATTACGGTGCTGCATCAGCAACACCCGCGCATATATTTCCTATGTTATTAAGGAATACCCAAAACCATTTAGGAAAAGTACGGAAAGATAAGCCAGGCCTTGCTGTAAATCGTGAAAAAATTATAGGCGAGGTGCTTGAAAATATTGGTGCCAACTTCCCCAGAAGTTTACGCATAGAAGCACAAGGGCAATTTGCTTTAGGTTACTACCAACAAAGACAAGCATTTTTTACCAAGCAAGAAACAAAAGAATTAGAAAACTTAATTGAGGATAAAGAATAATGACTGCTATCAAGAACCGCTATGAGTTTGTTTACTTTTTTGATGTAACTAATGGAAACCCTAATGGTGATCCTGATGCAGGAAACATGCCAAGGCTTGATCCTGAGACTAACCAAGGCCTTGTTACCGATGTTTGCTTAAAGCGTAAAATACGGAACTATGTTGCTTTAGAAAAAGAGAATACTGCTGGTTTCGATATTTATATTCAAGAAAAATCAGTACTGAACAATCAGCATAAAAAAGCTTATGAAGCGCTGGATATAAAGCACGAAGCAAAAAAGCTACCTAAGGATGCTGCAAAAGCACAAGAGTTAACTGCCTGGATGTGCGGCAATTTTTTTGATGTACGTGCTTTTGGCGCAGTAATGACCACCGAAGTGAATGCTGGGCAAGTGCGTGGCCCTATTCAGTTAGCTTTCGCGACCTCTATAGATCCCATCGTTCCTATGGAAATATCCATTACACGTATGGCTGTTACTAATGAGAGAGATTTAGAAAAAGAGCGCACTATGGGGCGCAAGCATATAGTTCCTTATGGTCTTTATAGAGTTCACGGTTTTATATCAGCCAAACTGGCAGAGCAAACTGGTTTTAGTGAAGATGACTTAGAGCTGTTATGGCGCGCACTCACCAATATGTTCGAACATGATCGTTCGGCAGCGCGTGGTGAAATGGCAGCACGTAAGTTAGTGGTATTTAAGCACGACAATGCCATGGGTAATGCGCCCGCCCATAAGCTGTTTGATCTGGTTAAAACCTCTCGATTAGATGGTGAAGAGGGTAGCCCAGCACGTAGCTTTGCAGATTATGATATTAAGATTGACAGTGACCTACCTGCAGGCGTGACGGTGCAAGAGATATTCTAAATGGATACTTATTTTCTTCCCATTTCAGCCTTACAACATTACGCCTACTGTCCGAGGCAGTTTGCGCTAATTCATGTAGAGCAGGCTTGGGAAGAAAATTATTTTACTGCCGATGGTCGCCGTCTACACGAGCGTGTAGATGGCGGTGAGCCTGAGCAACGCAAGGGGATTCGCTATGAGCGTTCAGTTTTATTGCGCTCAGAAAAGCATTTAATCACAGGGAAAATGGATTTGTTGGAAGTACATTCAAGTGAGCCACCTAAGTATTTCCCTGTTGAGTACAAGCGAGGCAAACCTAAAGTTGAAGACTGGGATCGTATTCAATTGTGCGCTCAAGCCTTATGTATTGAAGAGATGAAAGAGACAAATATAACTGAAGGTGCAATTTGGTACTGGGAAACTCGACAGCGTGAAGCAGTAACTATCGACACTGAGCTTCGCAAACATACCATAAGTATTATTCAAGCAGCTTATAAAATAAGACAGGAAGGGTTTACACCACCGCCCACCGAGGATAAAAAGCGTTGTCGCGCATGTTCGCTTAAAAACTTATGCCAGCCAGATATTTATCGAAATGATAAGTCTGCAAACTATATAAAGGAGCTTTTTGCAGATGAAAAAACTTCTTAATACGCTTTATATCACTCGGCAAGGAAGTTATTTGCATAAAGAGCGTGAAACGCTTGTTATCAAGCTAGGCGATGAAAAGCTTGCCCAATTCCCATCTTTATCTATCGGAAACGTTCTTTGTTTTGGCCAAGTATCAATGTCTCCCTTTTTAATGGGCTACTGTGCCGATGAAGGTATAGGTGTGGCATTTTTTACCGAATACGGACGTTTCTTAGCTCGAGTAAAAGGGCGTAAAAATGGTAATGTTTTGCTAAGAAGGGCTCAATATCGTTGGGCTGATTGCTCAGAGAAAAGTGTTGCTGTGGCACGCTTATTTGTTGCTGCAAAAATCGCTAATAGTCGCAACGTATTACAGCGAGAGTTAAGAAACCATGGTGAAAACTTACAGTTAGTAAGTGTAGTAAAACGGTTAAAGAACAGCTTGCGCCGTGTACAGTATGCTACAAGCGTTCCGGCAGTGATGGGGATAGAGGGTGAAGCTGCAAGCAGCTATTTTTCCGTGTTTAATCAGCTGTTGCGAGGAGCAGGTTTTTCTTTCAGTGGCCGTATACGCAGGCCACCAACCGATCCAGTGAATGCTTTATTGTCGTTTGTCTACTCACTAATCACTCAGGAGTGCATTTCTGCACTGTATGGTGTTGGCTTAGACCCATTTGTTGGGCTTTTACATCAAGACAGACCCGGGCGGCCCAGTCTGGCCTTAGATTTACTAGAAGAATTCCGAGCCTTTTGGGCAGACCGCTTAGTTTTAACGGTGATTAACCGTAAACAGATTCAGGCGAAGGATTTTGTTACTGAAGCGAGTGGCGCTATGCGCTTAAAAGATGATGCCAGAAAAAAGCTACTAACTATTTATCAAGAAAGGAAGCAGGCAGAAATACTGCACCCGTTTTTACAAGAGAAAGTACCCTTAGGTTTGTTACCACACTGCCAGGCAACTTTATTAGCAAGGCATATTCGTGGTGATACTGAATTTTATCCGCCATTCTTGGTGAAATAATGTTAGTACTTGTGACTTATGATGTCAGTGTTATCACTTCCGCTGGCCGGCGACGCTTAAGGCAAATTGCCAAAACCTGCTTAGATTATGGTATGCGTGTTCAGAATTCTGTTTTCGAGTGTGAGGTAGACCCAGCGCAATATGTAGAGCTCAAGTCCAAGCTCTTGGATATTTATGATCCAGAAGAGGATAGTTTGCGTTTTTATCTGCTTGGCAAAAAAGGAAAAGATAAAGTCGAGCACTGGGGGGCAAAACCTGTAGATGATCCTCTTCGTGATCCATTGATTCTTTAACCCGCTAATCGGTTGCTCTCATAAAAACCCTAGGAGGTTAGCGGTAGCGTAACCTGCTGATATATAAGATAAAAATATCTATTTTGTATTTTATAACTACGATCTTCTACTTAGTTTCGCTGGATAGCGGAATAGGGCTAATTTCCCTTTGTTTTTTAACAAATTATAGTAATGCGGTCGCGCCTCACGCAGGCGCGTGGATTGAAACATCGGCTTCTGTAGCGCGTCTTTAGCAAAGCGCGGTCGCGCCTCACGCAGGCGCGTGGATTGAAACCAAACGTAGAGCTGACCAGTGGTAAGCGTTTGCAGCGTCGCGCCTCACGCAGGCGCGTGGATTGAAACAAGGTAAGCAATGCAGAAATCCTCTTGTTTCTGCGTCGCGCCTCACGCAGGCGCGTGGATTGAAACGCCACCTGCTAATCTGCGGCGCCTCTTCAAATTGTCGCGCCTCACGCAGGCGCGTGGATTGAAACCGTTGAAATCGTTGCGTCCCGATATTGATTGGGTGGTCGCGCCTCACGCAGGCGCGTGGATTGAAACTACACCTGCCCGCATTGCGGCTCGGTTTGGGATGAGTCGCGCCTCACGCAGGCGCGTGGATTGAAACTCAAT
>RRZU012819401.1_pt1 | contig 11213 bp, 9 predicted proteins | sample 2165561 | NCBI WGS metagenome assembly RRZU01 (sample SAMN10456909, study PRJNA506462) | wastewater metagenome | isolation source: wastewater sludge | place: USA: Moscow, Idaho | reverse complement strand
TGAGGAACTCCGTCTGCGGTTCGTTCGGGACCGAGGTCAGCTGTTCCTTGACTTCCAGCCGTCCTTCTCATCTCCCGACGGAGCGTGGTTCTCGATTGACCTAGTGCGGCGACTCTGGACCGGCCAGCGCGACGAGACCGCAGAACTTGACGGCGGCTACGCTTCCTTCCTCCGGGATTACCTACAGGAGATCGAGCACCAGTTCGGCGCAGAGCAATGGCCCGCCACGTCAGTGAGCCTGAAGAAGTTGAAAGCCAAGCGAGCCAAGGAACTGTTCGGATGACTCGGCTCCTCCGCGCGCTCTTGGTCGTCATCCTCGGATGGATCGGCTTCTCGAGCACAGCCGAGGCCGCGATCGCGGAGCCCGTTCCGTCTATCGTTCACGCCTACGACTACGACGGTATGACCCTGCCCAGTCCTGAGCCGAATCTTTCGCTATCCGAGCGCGGTCCGCCGAGCCGAGGTTCAGGTTGGGGACAAGGTTTGGTCTCGGAACATAGACACGGGCAAGGACGAGCTGCAACCCGTCGTTGAGACGTACGTCCGTCACGCGGACGCGCTGCTGAGGCTGACGGTCGCGGGTGCCGTGTTGACCACCACTGCTGATCATCCGTTCATGGTGAAAGACCGTGGTTGGGTCACAGCTGGCGATCTGCAGGTCGGCGACACCTTGGTCACGCCCACGGGCACCACCGTGCTGGCCGGCATCGAGCACGTGGCCACGGGTGCGACCGTGTACAACTTCCAAGTCGCCGTCAACCACGACTACTACGCCCTCGCCGGCGGTAACCCGATCCTGGTGCACAATGCGAACTATTGGCCGACGCCAACGGCGTCGCACTGCCAGCAGTGCGTGCTGCGATCCAGAAGATGATCGGTGGCCAACGTGTCACGATCACGCCCCGGAATACCCCGGTCCTTGGTCCATCGCGACAGCACCCGGCCGGCGACTGGAGTTTTCATGAAGTGGTCGTCAAGGACGGGCGCGTCTATGATGGTTTCACGGGGCCGGGTGGAATGCCGATCCCGGATTACAAAAGCCAGTTCCAATTCGCCGACGATATCGATTTCGGGTTATGATGGATTTACCTGAGCTGGTCAGAGAACTCCACCGACGGCGACGTATGTTCGTGTCGGATGACCGATATGCCTCGCTCGTCTCCTTCATTGACGGTTTTGCCCTCGCGCAGGGTGTGGGAATGCAAGAATTCCAGCGTTGGCTGGTGCAGCGCCAAGGTCGCGAGCCGTCGTCCTTGCACTGGGGGGCGGAGGTCGCTGCCCAGGTCCGATGTCCAGGTGAGCTTGGCGCCCTGACTGGTCTGACAGACGTGGATCAAGAGACGGCGTCTCAACTACTACTTGAACTGCTCATGGAGTACTTGGCACGCGAGGGTGTCGGCGAGGTCAGCTGACGTTGATTTGGCGGACTTGGTGGCGGAGGAGTGCGCCTTCGATGAGGGCGGCGACGGTGGCTTGTTCGTCGGGGGTGAGGCGGTCGAGGGCCTCGAGTTGGACGCGTAGTCCGGGGGTGGTGGGGCCGCGTTCGTCGTCGTCGAAGGCGAGGTGGTCGATGCTGCAGGCCAGGGCTCGGGCGAGGGCTCGTAGGACGTCGAGGGTGGGTTGGCTGGTGCGGCCGCGGTGGCCGTTGTGGGGTCTCCGAGTTTCCGCGTGATGGCCTGACCGGGGTGGTCACGCTGCCATCCGGGTGGCGGTGTAGAGCAGGATGCGGCACTTGTAGTTGTCGTGGAAGCGGTATCCACGGCCGGTGCGTTTGATGTTCTTGATGGTCACGTTCGCGGCTTCGGTCTTGGCGTTGGTCGCTCTGGTGCGGATGAATGTGGCGGTCGCTGGCCACCAGGTGTCGATGGTGTTCTTCAGCCGGGTGGAGTCGGGCATCGCCGCCCAGGTGACGTAGCGGTTGAAGGTGGCGCTCACGCTGGGCAGCGTCGAGGCTCGTGCAGGCCAGGAGCCGGCGCAGCTGTTCCTTCACGCCCCAGGCGGCGCCGATCTCGCTGGTCGGGTCATCGGTCGCGAGGACGGTTCTCAGCTTGGCTTGGCCGCGTTCGGAGAGGGTGTCGTAGCCGCGCATCAGCAGCAGCCGGTTGGCCCAGGTCAGGTCGGTGGCCCGTCCGCGCCGGTCGTGCCGATCCCAGGACACGCGCCGTCGCACCTGGGTGACCATGTCGTTCGCGAGCTTGACCAGGTGGAAGTGATCCACGGACACCCTCGCCTTGGGCAGCAGGGTCCGCACCGCGGAGCGGAACGCCGCTGAGGGATCGATCGCCACCACGGCTACCCGGTGGCGCCACCACCGCGGCTGGGTCTTCAGCCACGTCTTGACCGCGGCGCAGTCGCGGCCGTCGACCACGCCGATGACATGCCCGGTGGCCAGGTTCGTGAACGTCGTCATCCACGGCTCGACCCGCCGCCACACCTGCTTCTCGTCGCGGTACCAGCGCACCGACCGGAACCGGTGCTCGTCGATCCCCAGGGAGTGCACCAACGCCGGTCGGGCCGCAGCCCGGGCCACCTGGGCGGCCAGCGCCCCGGTCAGCTGGCGCATCGCCGTCGGCCAGGACACCCCCAGCTCGGCCGCCACCGCTTGCACGCAACGGACCTCCCCGGCCAGCGCGGCCACGATCCGCTCCTTCAACCGCACGGTGAGGCGGGCGTAGGGCGGGACCTGGTCGGTGTGCTCGGTGAACGTCGCTCTCCCACAGAGCGGCTCGACACACCGCCACCGCTTCTTCACCCACCACACCGTGACCAGCCCGTCGAAGGGGACATCCCGGAGCCGCTGCGTAGTGCGCTGATGTACCCGTGTGGCCACGGGACACCCCGCCTCCAGCACCGGGGTGTCGACGAACACCTCCCTGGCACCCTCAACGCCGCGGACGAGCGTGACAACGCGGTACTCGGGCAAGCTGAACAGAACAGACGCGGCGTCGACCGCAGCGTCCACCGTAGGCTTGAACACGCTCGTGGTCCTGACCTGGCTAGATGCTTAGACACCACCCAGCCTGCCGCAGGGCCACGAGCCCTCACCTCAAGGCCACATCACGCGGATAGTCGAAGACCCGTAATCGGAGGGGGGCGCCATGAACGTAATGTACACTTCGCTCGAAATGCTCGTCTCGCTCCTGATTGCTGGCGACTACGGCGTAGTGGCCAGAGTCACGAGAAACGATCGTCTCTCAGAACTCGAGCTGGAAGCCGCGATTATCCAGCATGGGCGCACCCTGGCGCCGATTCCTTATGAGGAGTTGATGCGATCTGACGTTTCCGCGATTAGGGACCGGGAGTATCCCACGTTTCACGTCGTCATTGACCTTTGGACTCTTGAAGAGGGCCGAAGCGACCTCAGCCTCGAGTTGGAGCTCATCGACCGATACGGGGGTGCCTATGAGATTCGCATTCTCGATCTCCATGTTCTCTGATTTACCGCAAGCACCACTGTCGGCTTGGCAGACGACGCCGTTGCCTCGGCGTTCCAGGGGTCGCCCTGGCGACAGTATGTGCAAAGCAGCCGGCAGGGCCGATGGTGAGGTGGGGAGCATCTCGACGCGTGACGCGCAAGCGACGACTGACACGTCCCGCACGCCTGTAGCGGCAGCGCGTCCCCGGCTAGAGTCCAAAGGTATGACGGAAGCCGCGAACCCTGCTTCGAGCGATTCGAGCCTGCGCGTGGACCGGGTCAACCTCGCCGTCGACGCCGACGTCGCGCAGTGGACCCGGGTGCGAAACGAGGTGGGCGTTGCCCTGCTCGGGGGCGACGCTCAGCTGACCAGCGTCGAGATCGTCAGGGCCATGGCGCAGCGCTCCGACCAGGTGCGCGAGCTCTATCTGGCCCGCGACGCCGGGCAGGTCGTCGGCGCCGGCTCCTTCCTGCTCCCCGGTGGCCCCGGCGACACCGACGCCGAGGTGTGGGTCGGCGTGCTGCCCGAGGGCCGGCGCGGCGGCGTGGGCTCCGCCGTCGTCGCCGCGATGGAGGCCCGCGCCCGTGAGCTGGGGTGCTCCCGTGTCGTCCTCGACCAAACCAGCCCCCGCGAGGACGGCCTGCCCGGCTCGCAGTTCTGCGTGGCGATGGGGTGTCGGCAGAGCCAGCTCGTCCTCGGGCTGCGCCTCGACCTGCCCGTTCCCGCCGGGACCCTCACGCCACTGCAGGAGCGGGCGACCTCGGCCAGCGATGCGGCATACGAGATCCTCACCGCGTGGGACGAGATCCCCGCGGACTGGCTGGACGACCGCGCCCACCTGGCCGCCGAGCTGAGCACCGAGGCCCCGGACGCCGCGATCGACCACGACGGGGAGCACTGGGACGCCGAGCGAGTCCGCACCCTGTGGCTGAGCCGGCTGGCCGGCGGCGGCCGGGCGGTCGAGTCGGTCGCGATCGACCGGGCGACCGGGCAGCTCGTCGCCTTCTCCGACCTGGTCGCCTACGCCTCGATGCCGCACGTCGCGAGCCAGTCCGACACCGTCGTCCTCGACGAGCACCGCGGCCACCGGCTCGGCCTGGCGGTAAAGCTCGCCAACCTGCGCACCCTCGCCGAGGAGCTGCCCGATATCACCGCGGTGCGGACCTGGACGGCCATCGACAACACCCACATGCTCGCGATCAACCGCGAGCTCGGCTTCCGGGTCGTCGAGTGGACCCGGATGTGGGTCAAGGAGCTGTGACCTGACGCTGCCCCGGGCCGGGGAACCGGTGGACCTCCTGAGGCCAGTGCAGGACCCGGACTTCTTAGCGAAGGCTCGCCCCATTGTGTGTGGAGGGGCCCCTCTGTAGCCTCCATTCATGTCGCCGCGGCCCGCGCAATCCAGCCCAAGCCGTGTCGGATGGACCCTGACATCCTCGATATCTTGGCTGGCGCTTGTCGCATTTGTGCTGTGGTACGGGTGGCCCATCATGAGTGAGGTGACGCACCAGACGGACGGAGCCCAAGCTGTCGGTGGCCCCGGGGTTATCCTCTTGGTCGGAGCCGCCCTTCCCAACGTGGCGGGGTCTGCCCTGGGTCTGGCGTCTGGTCGTAGTGACGCGTTCTCGATGAACGAGGCTACTCTCGCGCGGCTTTCCAGATTGAGCACATGGCTTGTGACAACCGGCGCCCTTGCTGCCGCGGTTGTCGTTGTGCCGCGCGGCTATAGCCAAGCGGCCCTGAGCGCAGCTATCGCTGTTCTGGCAATAGGGTTCGTCGGCATTCGAGTAAGTGCCCGTACGCCAGCAAGGTCTTACATTGATCTTGTTCTCGCCATTGTGCTCATTGCTGTCTCCCTCACTGCTATTCTTATCGCCCCGTTGATCGCGCTCCTCTCGGGCCTCTTGCTGTTCATCGCCTTTGCCGGAATGGGCCGCGGTTATCAGGGCGACCATGCGATCTAAGGACGCGATGTAGAGCTGTGACCTGACGCTGCCCCGGGCCGGGGAACCGGTGGACCTCCTGGGGCCAGTCCAGCGCCACGGCGAGTCGGCTCGCCCAGTCGCGCGCGGCGTCGTCGTCCGCAACGTCGACGATGGTGAAGCCGCCGAGATGCTCCGCGGACTCGACATACGCCCCGTCGCTGACCACAGCGGCACCCTCCACCGCCACGACCGAACACACCACCGTCGACCGGTCGATGGCGCCATTGGCGTAGACGAGCACCCCCGCGGCGCGCATCTGGTCGAGGACGGCCGCAGCAGCGGCCGCCTTCGCCTCGATCTGCTCCGGCGTATGCGCGGGAACCCACTCGTCGTTGAAGGCGATGAGGTACTCCGGCATACCGGTGGTCAGCCGCGCTTGTAGTAGGTGTCTCGCAGCGGGAGCGAGTAGCGCCGTTTGCCGTCTCGCAGGTAGTAGGCCTGCGCTGCGGCCGGCGCGGTCGGGATGAGGCAGATCTCGCCCATCCCCTTGGCGCCATACGCATAGGGCAGCGTGCCCGGCCCGGTGACGAAGCGGACCTCCACCGGCGGCATCTTGTTGGCCCGGATCAGGCCGAGCTGGCCGTACCGCGTCTTCGGCACACCGTCCTCGACGACGAACTCCTCGGTGAGGCCGTAGCCGAGCCCCATCATCACCCCGCCCTCGATCTGGCCCTCGGCGGACTGCTGGTTCATCACCGTGCCGACGTCGTAGACAGCGAGGACCTTCTCGACCTCGCCCGAGGCGGTGAGGGTGATCATCTGGGCGCCATAGCCGTAGCCGACGTGGCTGACCGGGTTGGGCTTGGTGGTGTCGAGCGGGTCGGTCTCGGGGGCGAACTCCCCGAGCCACTCCTGACCCTCCAGCGCCGCGAGCGAGCCGCCCGCCTCAGCGAGGGCGTCCCGCAGCTGGACCGCCGCGAGCCGGGTCGCCTCACCGGCGAACAGGGTCTGCCGGGAGCCGGTCGACGTGCCGCTGTCCGGGGTGCGTGACGTGTCGGCGAGCTCGTAGACGATCTGGTCCGAGCGCAGCGAGTCGACCGTCTCGGAGAGCACCCGAGTGACGACCTGCCCGACGCCTTGGCCCATGCAGGCCGCGGAGGTGCGGATGTGCACCTTGCCGGACTCCACCGACAGGGTGCACCGGCCGACGTCCTTCAGCCCCATGCCGACACCGGTGTTCTTGTGGGCGATCGCCAGGCCTGCGCCGGGGGTGGCGTAGAAGTCACCCTTGAGGTTCTCCAGCACCTGGGCGATGCCGGTCGAGTCGTCGGCGATCTGGCCGTTCGGGAGCGCGTCGCCAGGCCGGACGACGTTGAGATAGCGCATCTCCCAGGCGTCCAGCCCGACCATCTCGGCGAGCTCGTTGACGCAGGTCTCCATACCGAACTGGCTCTGGACCACCCCGAAGCCACGGAAGGCGCCCGCGACCGGGTTGTTGGTGTACAGCGCCATCCCGAGGACCTCGAAGTTCGGGATCGCGTAGGGACCGCCCGCGTGCGTGCAGGCCCGCTGGAGCACCGGGGAGCCGATCGAGGCGTACGCCCCGGTGTCGGAGAGGATGACGACCTTGACCGCGGTGAGCTTGCCGGTGGAGTCGCACGCGACGGTGAACTCCATGTCCATCGGGTGCCGCTTGGTGTGGTAGGCGAAGCTCTCGGTGCGAGAGAACTTCACCTTGACCGGGACCTTGAGGTGCCAGGCCATCAGCGCCGCATGGTGCTGGACCGACATGTCCTCCTTGCCGCCGAAACCGCCGCCGACGAGGGTGGTCATCGAGCGCACCTTGGCCTTGGGCAGCTGGAGCATCCGGGAGATCTCGCGCTGCTCGTCGTAGACCGACTGGCCCGAGGTCCACATCATCACCCCGTCGCCATCCGGGGCGGCGACCGCGCACTCGGGCTCCATGAAGGCGTGCTCCTGCCACGGCGTCTTGAACTTGTGCGTGACGACGTGGGCGGCCTCGCGGATCGCTGCGTCGGGGGTGCCGCGCTTGACGTGCTCGATGCTGAGGATATTGCCGCGCTCGTGGATCAGCGGGGCGTCCGGGCTCAGCGCCTGCTGCGGCGAGGTGACCGGCGGCAGCGGCTCGTAGTCCAGCTCGATGAGCCCGAGGATCTCGTCGAGGCTCTCCTCGGTGCGGCTAGCGACCAGGGCGAGGGCGTCACCGACATACCGCGTGTGGGTGCCGACGGGGATGAGGACATCCCAGTCCTGGGTGATATGGCCGATCTTGTTCTCGGGGACATCCTCGCTGGTGAGGATGGCCAGGCAGTCCGGATGCGCCTTGGCGGCGTCGAGCCCGAGCGACTTGACCAGCCCGCGCGGGGTCGGCGAGCGCAGCGCCTTGGCGAAGACCATGCCGGGCAGCCGGATGTCGTCGGCGAACTTGCCGGTGCCGAGGACCTTCTCGTCGGTGTCGGGGCGATGCCGGGAGTCGGACACCCGCAACCGGCCCGGCACCTCGGGCCCGGGGGTCTCACCGGCGCGGAGCAGCTCGCCGGAGAGGAGCACCGCGTCGACGATCTGGCGGTACCCAGTGCACCGGCAGATGTCGGTGCGGATCGCCTTGGCGACATCGTCACGGGTCGGGTCGGGAGTCTTGTCGAGCAGCGCCTTGCTCGCCATGACCATCGCCGGCGTGCAGAAGCCGCACTGCACGGCGCCGGTCTCGGCATACGCATGGGTGTAGACGGCCTTCTCCTGGTCGGACAGGCCCTCGACGGAGAGCACCTTCTGCCCGACGAAGGCCGACGCCGGCCGGTTGCACGCCTTGACCAGCCGCCCGTCGGCGATGACCATGCACGTGCCGCAGGTGCTGTCGTCGCAGCCGACCTTGACCGAGAGGGCACCGATCTCCTCACGGAGCGCATGCACGAGCATGGCGTCGCCGTCGACCTCGTAGTCGGTTCCGTTGACGTTGACTGTGACCTTGCTCATCTCGTCATCCTCGCTTCGTCCGTCTGCTTCGTCTAGGTCTTCTGGTCAATCAGCTGATCGTCGGGTCGGGCAGCCCGCACCGCAGGAACTGCCCGCGGGGCAGCTCCGCGATGGGCTCGCCGCCGCGCACGACGTGCGCGCCGCGCAGGAAGACGTCGCGCACCTTCCCCTGGATCGCCAACCCGGCGTATGGCGTGTGGTCGGTCCCATCGTGGAGGTCCTCGTGCCGCACCGTCCACCGCGGCGCCGGGTCGTAGACGACGAGGTCGGCGTCGCTGCCCGGGGCGATCGTGCCCTTGCGGGGGTAGAGCCCGAAGTAGCGGGCGGCGTTCTCGCTGGTCACCGCAGCGAAACGCGCCGGCGTCAGGCGCCCCGCGGCGACCCCGTAGGTGTAGAGCAGGGCGAGCCGCAGCTCGATGCCGGGCGCGCCATTGGGGACGGTGTTGAAGGCGTCCGCAGCGGCCTTCTGCTCCAGGGTGAACGAGCAGTGGTCGGTGCCGACGAACTGGATCGTCCCGTCGGCCAGCGCCTCCCACAGGGTGTCCTGGTCGGCTGCGGGCCGTAGCGGCGGGCTCATCACGGCGGTCCGCGCGGCGAGCTCGGCGTCGCCGGTCGCCCCTGGCACGCCATACGCGCTCTCGTCGAGGACGAGGTACTGCGGGCAGGTCTCGGCGACCAGCCGGCTGCCCCGGGCCCGGGCGGTGCGGACCTCCTGCGCGCTCTGGGCGGCGCTGAGGTGGACGATGTAGTGGTTGGCGTCGGCGAGGTCGGCGATGACCCCGAGCCGGACGAGGGCCTCACGTTCCAGCTCGGCCGGCCGGGTCCGCGGGTGGTAGTACGCGCCGGTATGCCGGTCCGCGAGCTCGGCCTGGACCAGCGCGTCGATGACCCGGCCGTTCTCGCAGTGGAAGCCGATCGTCGTCCCCAGGGCCGCGCTGGCCTGCAGGGCCGCGAGCACCTCGTCGTCCTCGACCATCATCGAGTGGCGGTAGGCGAGATAGAGCTTGAACGAGGTGACCCCGGCCTCGACCATGTCGGCCAGCTCGGCGGCGAAGCTCGGCTGCCACTGCGTCATCGCCAGGTGGAAGGCGTAGTCGGTGACGGCCTTGCCGGCGGCCTTCTCGTGCCAGCGCTCCAGCCCCCGGGCCAGCGTCTCGCCGTGGAACTGCGTGGCGAAGTCGATGACCGTCGTCGTGCCCCCGGCCAGCGCCGCCCGGGTGCCCGTGGCGAAGTCGTCGGCGGTGACCAGCCCCGGCCCGCACTCGAGGTCGAGATGGCAGTGCGACTCGATGCCGCCGGGCAGGACGAGGCAGCCGGTGGCGTCGACGAAATCCTCCCCGGGCCGCGGGGTGAGCTCGCCGACCTCGACGACCTGTTCGCCGTCGACCCGGACGTCGCCCCGGGACGAGCCCGCGGCCGTCGTCACCGTGCCACCACGCAGGAGCATCGTCATCCCTCGCCCGTCCCTTACATCTGCGCCCAGATGCGCGGCGCGGCCGCCCGCGACCTGGCGTGGACCTCGGCCTCGTCGAGGGTGGTGATCGCGCGGTCCCGCATGACCCAGGAGCCGTTGACCAACGCGTCGTTGACCATTGAGCCGCTCATCCCGAAGAGGATGTGCCCACCGGTCGAGCCGGCGGTCAGCGGGGTGATCGGGTCGTAGTTGAGCGTGATGAGGTCGGCATATCCGCCGGGCGTGAGGACCCCGAGCGGACGGGCGAAGTGCTTGGCGGCGATCTTCGGGTTGTTGCCGAGCAGCATCTCGAGGGCCTGCCCGAAACCGACGGTGGGGTCGGCGAGCCGGTGGCTCTGGAGGATCTTCGCCACCGACGCCGAGGCGAACATGTCGGCGGTGTAGGCGTCGGTCCCGAGCCCGCAGCGGATGCCCTTGCCCAGCGCCTCGACGACCGGGGCGGCGCCGACGGCATTGCCCATGTTCGAGTGCGGGTTGTGGACCATTGTCGTGTCCGTCTCCTTGAGGATGTCGAGCTCCTCGTCGGTGGCGTGGACGCAGTGGACGGCGATCGACTCCGGCCCGAGCATCCCCAGGTCATGGAAGCGCTCCAGGATCCGGGTGCCGTACTTGGCGACCGAGTCGGGCTCGTCGCCGGGGCCCTCGGCGGTGTGGACGTGGAAGCCGCCGCGGATGCCCTGGGCCGCCTCGACGCACGCCTCGAGCGAGGCCTGCGACATCGTGAAGGAGGCGTGCACGCCGAAGAGGCCCTTGACCATGTCCTGGTCGGCGGTGTTCATCGCCTTCATGAACTCGACGTTCTCGGCCAGGGCCTGGCGGAAGACGGCCTCGCCGTCGCGGTCCGAGGTCTCGTAGCACAGGCTCGCCCGGATGCCGAGGCGACGAGCGGCCTCGGCCTGGCGCTGCAGCGAGCCGGCGACGGCGTGCGGGCTGGAGTGGTGGTCGAAGACCGTGGTCACCCCGTTGCGGATGCACTCGATGAAGGTCGTCGTCGTGTTGATCTCGACGTCCTCAAGGGTGAGCAACCGGTCGAGCCGCCACCAGAGGTTCTCGAGGATCTCGACGAAGTCGCGCGTCGGGTTGCTCACGCCCATGCCGCGGGCGTAGTGGCTGTAGGCATGGGTGTGCGCATTGATCAGGCCCGGCATGATGACCCGGCCCGCGACATCGTGGAAGTCTTCGTGCGGGTGCGCCGCACGAACCGCCTTGAGCGGACCGACATCTGTGACGACCGTGCCGTCGACCCGGACTGCGCCGCATTCGACGAAGGGGTTCGCCGGGTCGTTGGTGATGACCGGGCCGTTGCCGATGATCATGCGTGGGCTCCTTCGGGGGTGCGCAGGAGGTAGTCGTAGCGGTCCTGCATCGCCCGCAGGACGCGGCTCATGTCCTCGGGCATCC
>RRZU011717746.1_pt1 | contig 11213 bp, 9 predicted proteins | sample 2165561 | NCBI WGS metagenome assembly RRZU01 (sample SAMN10456909, study PRJNA506462) | wastewater metagenome | isolation source: wastewater sludge | place: USA: Moscow, Idaho | reverse complement strand
GAAGTCCGAACGTACGAGCGCTTGCGCTTGATATTGAGGACAAGGAAGTCGGCTGTGGGTTTACCCCACGACGACGAAGTCCGAACGTACGAGCGCTTGCGCTTGATATTGAGGGCAAGGAAGTCGGCTGTGGGTTTACCCCACGACGACGAAGTGACCCACCAATGAGGTGACGTTACTTCGTCGTCGGGCATCTGCGATGACAGCTGACTTCCTCATCTTCAGTCGTGAGTTCAAGAACTTACGCTTCGGATTTCGTCGTCGTCCTATATCCCTTTATTTCTCATCAATCGTCGGATCATTCATCCGCACTCAACCGGCTGACAAGCCAGAGGAGGTCTCGTGCACAATCGTTGGCTGACCTCGACACTCTTTGTGCTCAAGAGGGTGGCGTCGCTTCTGGTGTCGCTCTTTCTTGCGTCGATCATCATTTTTCTGGTGCTACGGCTGCTGCCGGGTGACTCCAGTGCGAGCCTGGGTGTGGGCGCCACGCAGGACCAGCTGGAGCAGCTGCGCAAGGAGTTGGGTACCAATCAGCCGCTGTGGACTCAGTACTGGAACTGGCTGCGCGATCTTCTGACGGGGCAGAGTGAGTCCTTCGTGTCGCGGATGCCGTTCGGCGAACTGATCTCGCATCGGTTGACGATCACGGTTCCGCTCTCTGTGACGGCGTTCCTTGTCTCCGTGCTCATCTCGACGCCGATCGGTATTATTGCTGCGACAAAGCGCAAGTCGCCCATTGGGCTTATTGTGTCTGGGGCGTCTCAGCTGGGCCTGGCTGTGCCGGTGTTCTGGGTGGGCGTCATTCTTGTGTGGATCTTCGCGTTGCATCTCGGATGGTTCCCCTCCGGCAACTTCCCGCGGCAGGGTTGGAGTGACCCGGCTGCCGCCTTCCGTGCACTGGTACTACCCGTGGTGACGATTGCGATTGCCATGAGTGCCACGATGATTCGTTTTGTGCGCTCGTCAGTTATCGATGTCCTGGAGGCGGACTACATGCGCACTGCCCGCTCTCTTGGCTACTCGCGCACCCAGGCGCTTGTCCGCCACGGGCTGCGCAACGCTACCGTCCCGGTCGTCGCGATTCTCGGCATTGAGCTGGGAACGTCGCTGCTGGGAGCGGTTGTGATCGAGAATGTGTTTGCCCTTCCTGGGCTTGGCCAGCTGCTCCTTACCTCGGTGCAGGCGCGTGACCTTCCCGTGGTGCAAAATCTCGTCATGCTCCTGACAGCGGTGGTGCTGGTGCTCAACACCGTTGTCGACCTTATTCAGCGGGCTATCGACCCGCGCCTGCAATTCGGCAACTCGCGAGGAGGTGCATCGTGAGTCTGGACATGCCAACGGACGTGACGGGCAAGCTGGGTGTGACCCGGCACCGTCGTCGCCCGATCTCTCCGTCGCTCATCGCCGGTGGTTTTATGGTTGCCGTGGTGGTGGTCGTGGGGATCGTTGCTGCTTTCTGGACACCGTATTCGCTCGAATCGACCGGCGACGGCGGCCGCCTCACCGGCCCGTCCGCAGACTTCTGGCTGGGGACGGACAAGCTGGGGCGCGATCTGTTTAGCCAGTTCATTTCAGGGGCGACGTCGGCGCTTATCGTTGCCGTCTTCACCATTATTATTGCCGGGATTCTTGGCCTGATTCTCGGTGTCGTTGCGGCGGCGACGGTGTGGTGGCTCGATGCCGGTGTCTCGAAGGTTATCGACATCATGATTGCCTTCCCGACGCTGCTGCTTGCGATGCTCGTGGTGACCGTGCGCGGGGCGTCGCTGAGCTCGGCGATTCTGGCGATCGGTATTTCCGGATCCGCGGTGATTGCGCGCGTGACCAGGGTGAACATCGCGCGCGTGCTGCGTGAGGATTACATTCGTGCCGCCCGCACATCGGGAACTGGTTGGTGGGGCATTATTCGCATCCATGTGATTCCGAACATTTACCCGATGCTGCTGGTGCAGCTCATGTTGCTGGCGGGGTCGGCGATTCTTGCCGAGGCGTCCCTCTCGTACCTCGGACTGGGCGCGCCACCTCCGGTGGCGAGCTGGGGGCGGATGCTGCTGGAGGCGCAGTCCACGGTGCTGGTGCAGCCGATTGGTGCATTGGCGCCCGGCTTCGCGATCGCGTGGACAGTGCTCGGGTTGAACTTGCTCGGCGACGGCATCCGCGACTACACCGACCCAACCCTGCGAGGTGACCGATGAGTCTGGTAGTGAAGAACCTCAACGTTGTTACATCGTCGGGGCGTGAGATTCTCAGGAACTGCTCGTGGGAGGTGGAAAGTGGCGGGCGTCTGGGCATTATTGGCGAGTCTGGTTCAGGCAAGTCGATGAGTTCGCTGGCGGTGCTCGGACTGCTTCCCGAGGGAATGAAGGCTACCGGCTCTGTGCTGCTGGACGGCGAAGAGATCCTTGGCCTGCCGGATTCGCAGCTGCGCCGCATCCGTGGCAGCAAGATTGCCATGGTGTTCCAGGAGCCGCTGACGGCCTTGGATCCGCTCATGAAAGTGGGGCGCCAGATCGCCGGGCCACTCAAGTTACATCGCGGGCTGGACCGGAAGGCAGCCGCAGCGCGTGTGACCGAGCTGCTCACAATGGTGGCGTTGGATGAGACGGAGCGGATCGCCGGGTCGTTCCCATGGCAGCTCTCGGGCGGCCAGCGCCAGCGCGTCGCGCTCGCGATGGCCCTTGCCTGCGAACCGGACGTGATCATCGCCGACGAACCGACGACGGCGCTCGATGCCACCGTCCAGGCCGAAGTCCTGGAGTTACTGGCATCACTGGTGGAGCAACTGGGGACCACACTAATCTTCATCAGCCACGACCTGCCGGTCATCGCGAAGGTGGCGGATGATCTTATTGTCATGCGCCACGGCGAAGTGGTGGAGCAGACGACGGTCGCTTTGGGTTTGAGCGCCCCCGAGCAGGACTACACGAAGCATCTCATCCAGTCGGCGGTCGAAGTTAACTACATTCCGGGGCGGAGCGCGCGCCGGGGTGTGGGTGACGAAGATGGTTCTGCTGGTGCTGGTGATCCGGCGGGCGCGGGTGCTGGTGTGACGAGTGATCGTACGGGTGGCTCGGCTCGTGGGCGGGGCGCGGACGTCGTCGTCGACGAAAAGACCGTGAGCAGTGAGGGAGCGAGCGATGAGTGACGAGACTCTACTGGAGCTGCGCGAGGTAAGCCGCGTGTACCGGTCGCGGACGGAGGAGACGCACGCGCTGGAGGATGTGAGTCTGCGGGTGACGCGGGGGCACAGCTGCGGGATCGTGGGCGAATCGGGCGCCGGGAAATCCACTATTCTCAACCTGCTGCTTGGGCTCGACGATCCGACCGTGGGCGAGGTGCTGTGGAAGGGGGAACCGCTCCCGCGGCGAGATCGCGCACGCATGAAGGACTTCCGCCGTCAGGTGCAGATGGTATTTCAGGACCCTCGTTCCTCGCTGGACCCGCGGATGAGTGTCGGGCGAATTATTTCTGAGCCGCTGCGATCCCTGGGTGTTCCGGGGAATCATCGCGAGCGCGTCCATGAGGTGATGGAGTGGGTGGGGCTCGATCCAGATATGGGTAATCGTTTCCCCGCGCAGTTCTCCGGTGGGCAGCGCCAGCGTATCGCGATTGCGCGCGCCCTCGCCCCGAACCCGCAGTTGTTGGTGGCGGACGAGCCAGTCAGTGCACTCGATGTGTCGGTGAAAGCCCAGCTCATCAAGCTACTTGCCGATCTCAAGGAACGGTTGGGGCTGACGATGCTCATGGTCAGCCACGACATCGCGCTGGTGGGGCAGCTGTGCGAGGAGACCGTGGTGCTGCGGCACGGACGCGTGGTGGAATCGGGCGAGACGCTGGGGATTCTCAATGCGCCGAAGTCCGACTATACGCGCGATCTTTTGGCGGCCATCCCGGTGTTGTGAGGGGTGTGGCGGGCTCTTTCATCGTGGCGGATCGCCGAGGACTGGGAGAGCCACCGAGGACTGGGAGAGTCGCCGAGGGCTGGGAGAGCTGCCGAGGACTGGGAGAGCCACTAAAGGATTGAGTTTTTTGGAAAGAATTGAGCGCGAGGACGCGTTAAAATGCTCAATTCTTTCTATTTTCCTCAATTCTTTGAGAGCAGAGAGGCAGCGGGTGTGGCTCGCTGCCTTTAATGGCGCCAGGTGACGCCCCAGGCCTATTTATTTTTGACAACCTTTATTTTGACAACCTTGTGTTTGTTCCGCGATGGCGGCAATATGTTGTGGCTTGACGCGGCAGCAGCCGCCGATGAACTGTGCTCCAGCCTTGACGAGTTGGGGGACGGAGTCCACCAGGGAGAGTTCGTCCTGGTTTCCGACCCATTGGCGCGCGACGCGGTCCCATGATTCTCCACTGTTGGGATAGACGGCCATGGGTAGGCCGCTCAGTGGAGCGAGGATGCGGAGCGCGGTGAGGGCGTCGGCGGTGGTGCAGCAGTTGATCCCGAGCCCCGCCAGCTGGGAGTCGCGCACGATGGCGGCAACGTCCTCCAGTGAGCTGCCGTCACGGAGTTTTCCGTCCGCGACCGTGATGCTGAGGATTGCGGGCTTTTCGAATCGTGCGAATTCCGAGGTCAGAGCCTCAACCTCCAAAATACTGGGGATAGTTTCGGCGAGGAGGAAGTCGGCATGTGTGTTGGCGAGGATTTCCAGCCGCGGTCGGTGCCAGGTGGCCAGCTCGGCGGAGGTGAGTCCATAAGCGCCGTTGTACTCGGTGCCTTGACCTGGGCCCGCGCCGTAGGGGCCGATCGACGCGGCGACCAGGCGGGGTGACTTTGTTTCTGGCGATAAGTCCTTGCCTACTGATACCTCATGTATTGACGGCACCGTTTCCGCCGCCTCGCGTGCCAACCTCACCGAGGCGCGCAGCAACTCCTCTGTTTCTGCGAAAGACGCGCCCACTTGAGCCAGCCCGTCAAAGGTCACCTGATAGGAGCACGTGGAAGCAACCTGTGCCCCGGAGCGGAAGAAATCCTCGTGGGCGGCACGGACTTCGTCGGGATTATCGCGCAGGATCCGCGCAGACCAGAGAGAGTCGGAAATGTCGTTGCCGCGATCAGCCAGGTGAGTTCCCAAGCCGCCATCCAGCACCACGACGCGATCCCCATGCAGCCATTCCAACTGTGCACCCGAGGCACCCAACATCCCTGACCCTGGTATTGAAGAACCGGAGGCCGACGTGGATGTTGCCGTGCGGGGCGAAACTGGTGCCGTTACGCCGTCGTCGTTGGAAAAGGACTCAATTGCCATATGTCGAGGATACGTCCGGCGTATGGCCCGAACCGCACTATCTCGAAAGGCAGTGCCTCCTCGAAAGGCAGTGCTCCATCCACCATCCGGCCCGCAGTGCAGATAATCCACCTTCCCTATAGGTTTAGTGAAACAAAGTGGTTTGATCGCAAGGAACTCCCGTGGATACATCACCTTCTGGCCCCGCTGCCAGCTCGGCAACGAGCACCCTGGACCCGAGCGGCGCAGGTTCGACCGCGCCCGTCCCCGAGCAGTCAAATCTGCGCCGCACGATGGAGTCGCGGCATCTCGTCATGATCGCCCTGGGCGGTGTGATCGGCTCAGGTCTGTTCGTTTCCTCCGGCTACACCATCTCGCAGGCGGGTCCACTTGGCGCGGTGTTGGCGTACGGTATTGGCGCCGTCGTCGCTTATATGGTGATGAGCTGCCTCGGTGAGCTGGCTGTTGTTTATCCAGTGTCCGGCGGATTCCACGTGTACGCGACGCGCAACCTCGGCCCCGCGTGGGGCTTCGCGACCGCCTGGCTCTACTGGATGTGCTGGGCTGTGGCTTTGGGCAGCGAGTTCACGGCGTGCGGCATTCTCATGCAACGCTGGTTCCCGGGCGTACCGGTGTGGTTATGGTGCCTCATCTTCGCTGCCGGTCTCTTCACTATTAACGCCATCTCCTCGCGCGTGTTTGGTGAGACAGAGTTTTGGCTCTCGCTTGTCAAGGTGGTGGCAGTTCTCACGCTGATTCTCGTGGGAGGCGCGGCGATCATCGGGATCAATCCTATGGTCGACGGCGGCCCGATCGGCTTTTCGAACTTCGTCACCTCCGAGGGGCTCTTCCCCACCGGGTTTGGTGGCGTCTTTATTACAATTCTCGCCGTGTTCTACGCTTTCAGCGGTACTGAACTTATCGGGGTTGCGGCGGGTGAAGTGCGGCATCCGGAGAAGGCAATCCCGCGGGCGATTCGCACTGCCGTGCTGCGCCTGACCGTCTTCTTCATTGGGGCGATTTTCGTTATCGCCGCTATTGTTCCGTTTGAGAAGGCGGGCCTCGACGAAAGCCCGTTCGTCACGGTGTTCGACATGGTTGGGTTGCCCGGCGCCGCCGACATCATGAACTTCGTGATTATCACCGCGCTGCTCTCGGCGGGTAATTCGGGTTTGTTCTCATGTGCGCGGATGCTCTACTCGCTCGCCGAGGAGGGGCAGGCGCCCAAGATTCTTGCCCGTACTACGAGGCGTGGCATCCCGCTCATTGCGCTGTCGATCTCGATGCTGTTTGGGCTTGCATCACTGCTGTCGAGTGTGGTTGCGCCGGGCAGTCTCTTCCTCGCGTTGGTGTCTGTGGCTGGATTCGCCGTGGTGGCGGTGTGGATCGCAATTGTTGCCTCGCATATTTCTTTCCGGCGCCGGTTCGTGCGTGAGGGCGGGCGTATCGAGGACCTCGCGTACCATTCGCCACTGTTCCCTTACCTGCCGTATGCCGCTCTGACGCTGCTGGTCATTTCCTTGATTGGCGTGGCCTTCGATCCCTCCCAGAGCGCCGCGCTGCTGTTTGGTATTCCCTTCACGTTGGTCTGCTTGGGATATTTCCGGTGGCGTCACGGTGCGGGTGTGTTCCGCCCGATGGCGCGGGTAGCTGAGTAGATGTGTGGATGGTGTGATTGAGGCTGTGTGGATGAATCTCCTTTGCATGAGGTGAAAGGTTCGTGTGTGGGATTGCTGGGTAGAATGCCGACCTCGTGCACGAACTTTTGACTTCGCCCTCTTATGATTTCGACAAAGTGAGCCGTCCAACAGGGCCGAATCCACCGTAGCAATTCGACACTTTTGCGCCGAGAACAGGACATTTGCGGCTGAAACAGGCATGATAAAAAGATGAGTAGCCAGAAAACTGCCCACACAGACCGGAACTCACGCGCTATGAGTGTCTCGCCAGAGCAACAGGCGGAGACCTCGCTGACGCCCCAGACAGACGCCCCGTTGAAGCATCGTATCGACTCGGAAACGGGACGGTTGCGCCAGGTGATCGTGCATCGGCCGGGTCGGGAGCTCTCCCGGGTCACCCCGTCTACGATGGATGCGCTACTGTACGACGACGTCCCGTGGCTTGAAAAGGCGCAGACGGAACATGACAAGTTCGTCAGTATTCTGCGTGGCCAGGGTGCCGAGGTGCTCTATCTTGAGCAGTTGTTGGCCACAGCGCTGGAGAATCCTGAGGCTCGCGAGTACGCGATGCGACACACCTTCGATCGCCGCTCATATGGCGTGGGATTGGCGGCGGCGCTCAAGGACTATGCGGCGGACCTCGATGCGGTCAACCTCGCCGAACTTCTCATCGGAGGTTTGACCAAGGAAGAACTTGTCTCTGCCCGCGGCGAGGCACCTTCTTCTTTGCTTTTAGCAGCTCAAGAGCCCGACCATATGACATTTGCGTGCTTGCCCAATCATCTGTTTACGCGTGATTCCTCGGCCTGGATTTATGGTGGGGTGTCGGTTCATGCTCTCAACCGCCGTGCACGCCGGCGTGAAACCGTCAACATGTCGGTCATCTACGGGTGGCATCCGGAGTTTGCGGGATCGCGGCGCTGGAGCAAGGGGCTTGACGACGCTCCGGCAGCCATTGAGGGTGGCGACCTTGTGGTTATCGGAAATGGTGCGGTACTTGTCGGTTTGTCCGAGCGAACCACCCCGCAGGGCATCGAGCGTCTAGCGGCGGATCTTTTTGCGGCAGGGGAGGCGAAGACCGTCGTCGCTCTTAATATTCCTAAGAAGCGCGCTTTCATGCACCTCGACACGGTGATGACGATGGTGGATCCCGAATCGTTCCTTGTTTACCCGGGCATTGGTGAGTTGGAATCGATGGTTATCACGCCCGCGGCCTCCGGAAATGTTTGTGTCCGAACACATGCGGCTGAGGAGATGTGGCAGGTCATCGCTCATGCTATGGGACGCAAGAGTGTACGTGTGCTACGTCCCGATTTCTCAGCGGCCGAGGCTGAGCGTGAGCAGTGGCACGACGGTTTTAACGTCTTGGCTGTGGTACCCGGCGTGGTTATCGCCTACAACCATAACGTTCTCTCCAACGACTACCTTGTCGCCAACGGCGTGGATGTTCTAGAGATTTCTGGTGGTCAGCTGGGGCGCGGCCGCGGTGGCCCGCGTTGTATGTCCTGCCCAACCCTCCGCGATCCGATAATTTGATCGGCTGGCGATAGGAAATTGCTTCTCTCCAGGGGACCCTCTACAGGAGGGTCCCCTGCTTGCATGTTTGCACGGCAATGGGGCCGGATAATGGGTCTGTGACGAGTAGGAATGCTCAAAATAGGCGCTACCACTAGTACCACGCTCCGAAGAGCCATGGTAGGAGGAGACAACGTCGTCTCCTCGGGTTCAGAGTCCATCTAATGAAAGCTCCTGTCTAAGTTATATAACATTCCCGATTCCCATGAGTTTTGAGTGGTATGTTTAGCTCCGTACGCTCGAATACCGGGTATACACGGTTGAGAAGTGAGGAACTTTTAGGTGATTCATCGACGTTTGAATCTCGGGTTTCGCACATTCTCAAACATGGGGGAATGTAACAAAAAGTGTGGAGGCTATCTTCCTCCCGCGATGCGGTTACGCCGAGAGGACGAACAACGGATGCTACATTGCGCTGTTTTTGGCGTGATGCACCTGCATCCGTGGCCGCATACATCAAGTGAATCGGACGGGTCATGAATCAAGGTCGATCGAATGCCGGGGTTGTGAGTAATCGGCGGTGGAAGCGTGCGGGCCGGATGGCCGTATTGGTTGCTCTGGATTCCATGTGTTGGTTTTTTGGAATCCTTGGAGCGGCGCTGTTACGGCTTGACTTTTCCATCCCTGATGTCCAGTGGATGCGAATGCTGGGACTATGGGCTAGCGCTACCCTTTTGCAGCTTGTCATCGGATATGTAACACCGATGTATCGCCGCCGATTCGTTAAGGGCACGTTTGAGGAAATCCATTGGATGACTCTTTCCATGATCCTCGTTGGAGCAATCCTGTGGATTTCGACGCTGTTGATACCGGGTGTGGATGTACCTCGTAGCTTGATGCTCATCGCGCTGCCCATGGTGTTGCTGTTTGGCTTGGCCGAGAGACTAACAACCCGTATGTTGATTGAGAGAGCTCATCATCCCGGTGCCGAGGCTAAACGAGCTATTGTAGTTGGCGCAGGTTACATGGGAACGAAGCTCATCCATTGGATGAGCTCCGACCGGCTCTCAACGTTTGCTCCCGTTGCTTTGGTTGACGATGACCTCGGTAAACGGAACATGATGGTCCGAAATATTCGAGTTCTGGGCGGCGTCGAGGATATAGCTCGGGTTGCTGAGGAAACCCAGGCTACTGTTGTGGTGGTTGCAATTCGAGACGCTTCGCCTGAACTACTTAGGCGAATTCAGGATATCGCACAGCCACTCAACCTCAATGTGAAGATTCTGCCACCGATTGCTGAGGCTGTAGAAAAAGGCCTCGCCAAGACCGATCTGCGTGACTTGCGAATCGAAGATCTACTGGGAAGACCAGTGGTTAACACTAACGTCGGTGAAATTGCCGGATATCTGTCTAATCGACGTGTCCTTGTGACTGGGGCAGGTGGCTCGATCGGATCTCAGCTGTGCGTGGAGATTAAGAAATATGGCCCGTCGGAACTGATCATGCTCGACCGTGACGAAACTGGGCTTCAGTCAGTCCAGATTGGTACGGACGGAAATGGCCTTCTGACAAGTAATGACGTGGTCTTGGCGGATATTCGAGATGCTGAACGCCTTAAAGAGCTTTTTCTGGAGCGGAAACCCGACGTGGTATTCCATGCCGCAGCATTGAAGCATCTTCCTATGCTTGAGCAGTATCCGAGCGAGGCATGGAAAACGAATGTGTTGGGAACGCTCAATGTTCTAGAAGCCGCTCGTGCGGCGAAGGTCAAAACTTTCGTCAACATCTCCACTGATAAAGCGGCAAATCCAACCAGTGTGCTGGGGTATTCCAAGCGATACGCTGAGCAGTTGACAGCTGCTGTTGGGGCCATGTCGGACATGAGGGCGATCTCTGTGCGGTTTGGTAACGTCATCGGTTCTCGCGGTTCAATGTTGCCCACCTTCACTCGACTTATTCGTGAAGGAAGGCCGCTGACGGTTACTCACCCTGATGCAACGCGGTTTTTCATGACCATTCCTGAAGCATGTCAGTTAGTCCTGCAGGCTGGAGGGATCGGAGAAACTGGCGAAGTACTGATTCTCGATATGGGCGAACCGGTTCGCATTCTTGATGTTGCACAGCGAATGATCGCAATCTCCGAGAAAGACATTGAGATTGTCTATACAGGATTACGGCATGGGGAGAAACTCCATGAAGAATTGGTCGGATCTGATGAGAAGGCGGATCGTCCGCATCATCCCTTAATTTCCCATGCCGAGGTGCCCGGCCTTAATCCCTCTGAACTTTCCGTGAAGCAATGGGAGGCAGTGATTTCAGCACGTCAGTTGCTAAACGCTTCATGAGGTTAAGAGGGGTATCGGTTCATTGGGTGCTGAGGACCCACATATCGCCCGGTTATTCCACGTTGGTATTGAGTAGTAGTTGAGGATTTGTGAATAACGAACGTATTTTCCTGTCGGCCCCCGACGTTGGCTCCTTGGAGGAGGAGTATGTCTTGTCAGCTATCCGCGGTGGATGGATAGCACCGTTGGGGCCGGAGGTGGACGCTTTTGAAAGAGACGTTGCTTCTTTGGTGGGTGTTGACCACGCGGTGGCCCTGAGTTCAGGAACTGCTGCGCTCCATCTGGGGCTGCTCGCGCTTGGAGTTAAAGCTGGTGACACCGTTATTACGTCAACGATGACTTTTGCCGCTACCGCGAATGCAATCGTGTACACGGGAGCCGAACCTTACTTCGTGGATTGCGAATTTGAAACAGGCAATATGGATCCGCGACTGCTGGAAGAG